>ERZ839489.38-NODE-38-length-157972-cov-5.722297_pt1 | contig 157972 bp, 153 predicted proteins | sample MGYA00519938_ERZ839489 | MGnify/ENA primary metagenome ERZ839489 (study PRJEB31850, sample SAMEA3708846) | human gut metagenome | biome: human gut; feature: human-associated habitat; material: faeces | place: China | collected 2014 ...
CGAGTACAAGAAAAAATGTTGAAGAGTTGACTGACTATTTAGCTCAAAATGGAATTTTAACAGCGAGTTATCATGCTGGGCTATCTAATAAAGAAAGAGCTGATGTACAAGATGCCTTTCAATTCGATAAGGTACAAGTGATTGTTGCAACAAATGCTTTTGGTATGGGAATTGATAAAAGAAATGTTCGATTTGTAATTCACGCTAATAGTACTCCAAACTTAGAATCATATTATCAAGAAGCCGGGAGAGCAGGCAGAGACGGAGAGCCATGTGAAGGAATATTAATTTATCATCTGAAAGATATTAGACTATATCGTTGGTTTATTGAACAATCTGATTTAGATGATGAATACCAAAAAATTCAATATCAGAAATTAGCTGCAATTACTAAGTACGTCAATACAACGGAATGTTTACAACAATTTATCGTCAGATATTTTGGTCAGACTTGCTCTCCATGTGGCAAATGTTCTAATTGTTTGGGAACATTTATTGAAAAAGATATTACTGCAGAAAGCAAAAAAATCATTTCAACAATTTATGAACTTGATGGACGCTTTGGCAAAAATGTAGTTGCCGATGTAGTTACAGGTGCCAATAATCAGCGCATGCGAGAAATTCGGGCATCTAATTTTAAAAATTATGGTAGTTTGAAGTTAGAGAAGAGGGCTACCTTAGACTTAATTAACTATCTAATCAGTCATAACTACTTGGAGTTAACAGATACTCAATATCCTGTAGTTCATGTAACTAATTTAGGATGGGACGTTTTAGATGATAAAAAGCAAGTAAGTCAAAAGATTTCAAAAAATATCATAAAATCAATACAACTTACTAATCAAATTTCAGAAAAGGAAAATAACCTATTCTTGCGTTTAAAGGAAACACGCTTAGAGTTAGCCAAAAAGCAGGGAATACCAGCATTTTATATTTTCTCTGATAAATCATTAAGAGATATGGCACTTCAAAAACCTAAAACAAAAACAGACTTTTTGAATATTTCAGGTGTTGGTCAAATAAAATTAAAAGCATATGGGCAAATTATGCTTGATACTATTAGGAAATATTTGAAAGAAGAAATAGATTAATGAAGTGTCTAGTAATAAATAGTAGAATAGACTAGAACAGATTAAAAATAGGAGGACTAAAATGGAATATCCACAATTAGACCTGGAAAATGTAAAAGGTCCAAAAGCAGTAATTAAAACTAATCATGGAGATATTAAAGTTCAATTATTTGAAAAAGATGCTCCAATGACTGTAGAAAATTTCGTTCGTTTAGCTAAAAAGGGTTACTATGATAATACTACTTTTCATCGTGTAATTAGTGACTTTATGATCCAAGGTGGTGATCCAAAGGGTGACGGTACTGGCGGTGAAAGTATCTGGGGACATCCTTTTGAAGATGAGTTTTCAAATAAACTCTTTAACTTACGTGGTGCACTTTCCATGGCTAATTCTGGTCCTAATACTAATGGTAGTCAATTCTTTATCGTTCAAAATAAGAATGTGCCTAAACGAATGATTAAAGAAATGGATGCAGCTGGCTATCCAAAAGAAATTGTAAAAGCATATAAACAGGGTGGAACCCCGTGGTTAGATGGTCGTCATACAGTTTTTGGTCAAGTAATTGATGGTATGGATGTCGTTGATGAAATTGCAAAGGTTCCACGTGATAAGGCAAATGATAAGCCTAAAGAAGATGTAATTATTAAGAACATTCAGATTGAAGATTAATTCAGTTAAAAACATGGTCTACCTTGATCATGTTTTTAATTTGGGCTTATAACACGGGGGTTAAATATGAATATATTTACTAATGATAAGTATCGGCCATCAGAATCACGTATTTTAGCTACATCCTTAACTTTTTCAGCTGGTTTTATTGATGCTTATACTTATATTCAACGAGGACATACTTTATCTGCAGGTCAAACAGGAAATGTTATCTTCTTTGCTTCAGCATTTGCTGATCACAATATAGCTGGTATGTTAAATAGAGCAACTACATTTATTGCATTTATTTTAGGGTTATTACTGGTAGGTCTTTTTCATAAATACGTTAAAAGTAATTATTGGCGGGTATTTTGTCTATTTCCAATTTTACTTATTTGCTTAGGAGTAGGCTTTGTTCCTAAAACTGTCCCGAATTATTATGTCGTGCCCGTAATTGCCTTTGGACTGGCTGTTCAAAATGCTTCCTTTAGTAAGATCGAAGGTATGGGATATAATAATGCATTTACAACTGGTAATTTAAAAAAATCTGTCGTTGCCTGGAGTGCATATTTCTTTGGTGAAGATAAATCTCAGCATAATGCAGCTGTTAACTATATGTTTTTAGTTATTGCTTTTGCACTTGGCGCTATTGTGTCAGCATTACTTCAAAAAGTATTTTTCTTAAAAACTATATGGTTTGCAGTATTACTTCTGGGAACTATTAATGTTGTTTATACAATTTCATTAAGTAAACGGAAAAAATTAAATTTTAAAAATGACTAGTCGTTAAAATTTTTAGTACATGTTTAAAAATCTCACTAGATTGAACCATTGCGTCCGCAGTTCAATCTAGTGAGATTTTTTATTTAGAAAAAATAAGTGGTAAGGATTAGAGAAAAGGAGCTAATAAATCATAAAAGCATAAATTCGTATAATATATATTATGTAAAGTAATATATAAAAAGTATAGAATATATCAAAAGTACCTTGCTCATATGAATTATGTTTTAGGCAGTTAAATCTTTATCAACATATCTAAAATAATTTTTCTGAGTTAATTAGATTCTTACCGACTAAAAAATATAAGTTAAGGATTTTTATTTTGAATCTTCATTGTAAGCTTAAATAAAAATTTTTATAGCTATGTCTATCTCTTATCTATAACTTTGTGATGCTGTGACGGCCATTCTATGGCTTTTAAAATAATTATTGGTTAGCAGTTAATCATTTGATTTAAATTTTCTGCTATATGTCCTATGCTAAATGTTTGCTATTGCCAGAGCTTATTTGTGGATTTAAGCTAGTTGTGCAAGTAATAAGTATTCCCAGATAAAAGCTTAGATAGGATAAGTATTTTATCTTGAACTTATGATATTTTGAAAATAATTGAAATATAAGAGATTGCTAGATTTTATAGTTCTTACTGAATATGATAATGGTAATACATAGAGTAATAAATTAGGACAATATTACTCCTAGCTGGGGCAATAATACATGATTTTTCATTAAAATTACCTTTCATTAAAACAATAATTTTAATGAAAGGTGTAGACGTATATCCTATAAAATATAGCTTTTTTTAATTCATTCAAATCGATCTATTTTTTTCTTTTAAAGTTAACTTTTAAAATTCGTTTTGCTCCCAACAGCTACAAATTTATTTTAACCATATGTAATTCAGTCCAATATTTTAAATATTTTACTATATCATTTTTAAACTAATACTTTTATTCTCCTTTAATACCCCTTATTCAGCTTATGTTTATCTCCTATTTAACCTTAAATTCTCATACATTATAGTTAATTTTATTATTCATGCTTTGAAACTACGCTTATTTACAGCAATAATTGCTTTTTACTTAATAATTTTTCTTAAATTACCTTTATTTATACTAAAAATCCTTTCTTTTTGGATTAATTTATTGTTCGGATCTTGTTAGTTGTAAATTGATCTAAATTCTATACGCTTTATAACTAATTACCAGCCTTTTCCATAGTATACTAGCTTGTCTCCCCTCTTTCAGGCTAGGGGACAGTAACAAAACTTTTTTTAGGTCAATAAATAAGATATAATATTATACAAACCTACGTTCGAGGAGACTATAATTTGGAAACTAATAAATACTTAGAACTTATTAAGCAAGAATTGGCTAATATGCCAGATTTTGTAAAGGAATACAATCTAGGAACTTCTCATTCATTAACTACAACCTATCAATATTTAACTGAAATTCGACGTTTTTTCGACTGGCTAAGACAAAATAATATTGCTTCAATTTCTTCTAATAAAGAAATTGAAGTAACGACGTTGGAAAATCTACAAAGAAATGATGTTATGCTATACATTCATCATCTTAAACATACTAAAAATCAACAAGGTCGCTTAAATTCGCCAACTACCATTAATCGTTCTATTAATGCTCTACGCTCCCTCTATAAGTTCTTAACGATTACTTCTGACAATAATCATGGTGAACCATATTTTGATCGTAATGTCATGCTAAAGATTAACTCATTAAATGATACTAAAACCTTAAATTATAGAGCTCATGTTTTAGAGTCACATATGTATATGGGAGATTTAAAATACCAATTTTTAGATTTTATTGAAAATGAATATGTACATAAATGTAATAAGCAGTCCCTACCTGCCTTTAAAAAGAATCACGAGCGAGATATGGCGATTATTGCATTAATTTTAGGAACTGGAATTAGAGTTTCTGAATGTGTTGGCGTAAATATGCGTAATATTAATTTAAAAGATGCTATGCTGGATGTTACACGCAAAGGTGGTCAAAAAGATAGTGTTCCTATTGCTGCATGGACGATTCCTTATTTAAAGAAATATAGGGAAATACGTGCCGATCGGTATCATGCTGAAAAAGAAGATACTGCTTTCTTTTTAACTAGATGGCATGGGAAGACTAAAAGGATAACCACTAATGCAGTTGAGAAAATGGTTAACAAGTATTCTGCAGCTTTTGGGAAACCTCTTACTCCCCATAAGTTACGCCATACGCTAGCTAGTGAACTTTATGAAGTAACTAAGGATCAAGTGCTAGTAGCACAGCAATTGGGTCAGAAAGGAACAACAGCTACTGATTTATATACTCATGTAGATCAAAAAAAACAAAAAGCGGCACTAAATAAAATAAATAGATATAAATCTTCTGATTAATTCAACTCTAATCTTATTATTTAGCCTATAATAAAAGTGTATACTTTATGTAAAAAGGAAGGAACACTTCAAAGAATTAAGAGTTTTAAGATATTTTCTTGCGGTTTGTGAAGCAAAAAATATATCAAAGGCAGCTGAAGCTCTTCATATTAGTCAACCATGGCTTTCACACCAATTGAAAAATTTAGAGGCTAAACTTGGCGTAACTTTGTTTTATCGTGGACATCAGGAAATTACTCTTACTCAAGAAGGATATTATCTTCGGGAACATGCAGAAGAAATAATTTCTTTGACCAATAAAACACAACAAAATATAAAGCGCTCTCAAATTATATCTGATGAATTATACATCGGAGCAGGCGAAAGTATTGCAATTAAACGTGTAATGGATATTATACATCGAATTTTACAGAACTATCCTCAAGTAAAAATACACTTCTTTAATGGAAATTCATCCATGATTGAAAGCAAGCTTGAGCGTGGAATATTAGACTTTGGAATTACAATGGCCAATATGATACTACTCAAAATTTTAATAGTCTGACCCTTCCTGAAATTAATGAATATGGTGTGATTGTAAGTAAAAATCACCCATTAGCTGATCATTCCTGTATTACTGCCGAAGATTTACAAAATTATCCTATCATTATGTCGAAACATACGGCTGATTCTGATAACTTTAGAGATTGGTATACTGAGCCACAAAAGTTAAATATCGTGGCTACATTTAACTTACCTGATAATTTGCAGTATCTCGTAGACAAGGGACCTTATTGCCTATTGATATATAAAGATTTGCTTCCTTTAGATAAGAGTAACTTATGCTTTTTACCACTTGAGCCTAAAATTATTGACCATAATCGTTTAATTTGGAATTCAAGAAATCAACTATCAAATGTTGCAAGTCTATTTCTTAAACTGATACGAGATTCTATAAAAAGTAAAAATTAATTTATACATAAAAAAACGATTTGAAGATCTAAAAAAGATTTTCAAATCGTTTTTTAATTAATGACTTTGCTGACTAGCAGCAGATTGTTGGTTGTTTTGTGCCTGTCCTTGATTATTGTGGTTCGTATCTGAGCTGTTGTTACTATTATTGGTTTGTGATTGTTGACTAGATTCTTTATTGTCAGAGGATTGCGTTGATGTACTACTTTGACTTTGAGAATGTTGACTTTCATCATTATGTTCTTCTGATTTGCTACTTTGTGATGAACTGGATTGTTGGCTACTGCTTGAAGAACTTTCACTTGATTGACTAGACTGAGTATTTGAATTTCCAGAACCAATATCAATATCAAAACTATCATCGGCTTTTGGATGGTATACTCTATGACTCTTCTTTGTTGCTGTCTTAGCTCTCAATGCTTTTGGAGTACTTACCTTAATTGCATTGATTTCTGTATATGTCCCCTCTTGAGAAATATCGTATCCAGCATAAGCAAAACGCAAGTAGAATGAAAAGCTCGTCAAGACTAAGTGGCCGCCCTTTTCTTTTAAGGTATATTCAACCTTTAACTTTTTAAGGGCTCCCTCATTGTCTAATCCAGATGCATTACCTTTAAGCTTTTTAATTAGCTTACTGTGGGTCTTATTCCAGAACTTTAGACTATTACCACTGTAGCTAACGCGATAGATAGAACCAGATTTCTTAAGTTTCATATCGCCTTTAATTGCTTTACTTCCGCTTAAAATAATTGCTGGGTCGAATTGGCTAACTACTTTATTAGGAGTCATAGTAGAAGAAGCTTTCCACTTTGGACTACCAGTATTATCCCACATTTTTTGATATACTTTGTCTTCATTTAGCCACATAGATGTCTTATCAACTTTAGCTTGTGCCTTAAGTGGATCATTTTGATATTCCCCAGTCCAAGTTCTTGTAGCTTGAATTCCGGGTGAATTCTTTACATTAAATTTATAGCTTTTGAAATCGGTATTGAGTGCTTCTGCAATAATTTCTTTGTCACTACTATTACTTGTAGCAGAATTAACAGCGGTAGGACTACTATTTTTAATAGCACTTGTGTTCATAGCTAATATAACTTGAAAAATGATTACTAGTCCTAGACCAATACCAGCGACTAGCCCTAATATTTTTAAAAACTTATTTTTCATTTAATCACTCTCGTTTTAAGTTCATATAATTTACTTTATTAAAAAAATAGGAAAGCAACTTTAGCTCTCCTATTTTTGATATGATTATTTTTTACTAAAGTCCATTTTATCTATGTCTGCCATCCAAGTAATACCAAGAGATTTTTCTCCTAAATAGGTAGCAATTACGGAACTAAAATTGAACATTTTAATGGTCATATTAGGGAAAGCAGCTTGAAAATCATTTTTAACCTTAGTAGCCTGCTCTAAATCATTAGAATTATAAACTGCTAATGACAATTTATCCTTAATAGGCGAATTATTAATTCGCTCAATAGTGATATTTTCAGCCTTCTTAACAGCTCTTTTCATGGAACGAACTTTATCAAAACTTACGATTTGATAATCATCCTTTTTAAATGTTAAAAGTGGCTTAATTTGAAGCATGGTACCAATAAAAGCACTCGCATTACTCAAACGGCCGCCGCGCACTAAGTTATTTAAATCATCTACAACGAAAAGAACATCAATTGTATCTCTAATTTCGTCTAACTTAGCTAGAATTTCTTTAGGTTCCCAACCATTTTTAATCATTTTAGCAGCTGCTAGCACTAGATTTCCCATTGAACGAACAGTCATTGCTGGATCATAAGGATAAAGATTAAATTCAGGATGATTATGAGCTAAAGTAACTAAACTGTTATAAAAGCCAGAAATACCAGATGTTAAGGGAATAGCAATAATAGCTTCATAACCTTCATTTTTCAATTTTTGGCATAATTCAAGCATAGTACCCGGACTAGGCTGCGAAGTCTTAGGAAAAGGTGCTCCATCGCGTTCTAGCTCAAAAAGCTTCTCTGCAGTAATATCTACCCCATCCATGTATTGATTATCTCCAATAATAACCGGAATAGGTACTACTGTAATATCATTGGCCTTGGCTTCTTCTGGGCTTATATCACTAGTACTATCTGTAATGAGTGCTATCTTCACGTGTGAAAACCTACCTTAAAATTAAAATGGCAGCATTAAGTTGCATGCTGCAATACTACTTATCAAACTGAAATTATATCATAAAATTCGACGTTTTTTAAACATAATCAATGATTTATACTTTATCTGTTACAAGATTTTTAACAATAATTTGTAATTTACTATCAAAATCCTGTATTTTTTCTTCACTCCAACTAGAAAAAATTTGTGCTTCAATTTGAGAAAGAACTTTTTTTAATTCTTGGGCTTTAGCTAATCCCTCATTGTTTAAATTTAAAGATTTGCTAGAATCCTTCTTTGAACGTTCTACTTTAATTAAAGAAGCAGTTTTTTTCTGCTTGATTTGTCTACTTAGGGTCGAAAGAGATATACTTAATGCCTGTGCTAATTCTCCCATAGTCAAAGTTTCGTTCTGATGATGATCAAAGAATAGTAATAAGCGAGTTTGAGAGAGATTTAATCCACACTTTTTATTAATCACTCGCTTAATATTCTCACTAACGCTATTAAATATTAAGACATTCATTTTATTTACCACCTATACTTAATTGTCCCATTTTTTCTAATCAACAATAATTCTAAGACATAATTTAATTTTTCACAAGATTCGTGAAAAATTAACAATATTAGTGAAAAAATCACATGTTTATTTAACAAGGAAATTCAAGGGATTAAAGAGTATAATTAAATATGCTGTTTTAAAGGAGGATATTTATGGCTTTTGATGGTTTATTTATTCATAGTCTTCTGCAAGATCTCTCCCCTACTCTGGTTGGAGGAAAACTTACTAAAATATACCAACCATTTGAACAAGATTTAGTTTTAAATTTTAGGAAAGATCGAAAGAATCAGCGGTTGCTGATTTCTGCTAATGCTCAAAATCCACGCTTTTATATTACAAATGATACAATTGCAAATCCTGACGTTGCTCCTACTTTTGTCATGGTTTTGCGGAAATATTTAGAAGGATCAGTTCTTCAAAAAATCGAACAAATCGGTGTTGAGAGAATAGTTAACTTTCATTTTTCTAATCGAAATGAATTAGGAGATGAAATGCAGCTTATTTTATCAGTAGAATTGATGGGCCGACACAGTAATGTGATTTTATATAATGCGGATGATAATAAAATTATTGATTTGCTTAAAAGAATCAATCCTGATGAAAACCGCGCTCGCTTATTACTTCCACATGCCTCTTATGAACTCCCTCCTCTTCTTCCAGGAATCAATGGCTTCGATTTTTCTGCTGACAGCTTCAATGACTTAAAGGAAAAGTATCCTGAACCAGCAGATTTTGTAAGACAATTTAATGGTTTAGACGGAGACGATAAAAAAGAATTTACTGGTTACTTAGAAGACGATTTTTCATATAGTTCTTTACAGACATTTTTTAATCAATTTAATAGACCAAAAGGATATGTATTACAAACCATTAAGCATAAGGATCGTGTATATACTTACCTTCCCTATCATCTTGAATTAAATTTGATTTATTCTAATGACGATGTCAATAAAACATTAGACGAGTTTTATCGTGATCAGGCTAATCGTGAATGGGTAAAGCAAAAATCTAAAAGAATTGAAAATATTGTTAATAATGAGCTTAAAAAACTTAAAAAGAAGATTATTAAGCTACGTAAGCAACTAGATCAAGCCGAGAATTCTGAAGAATATCGAATTAAGGGTGAATTGCTTAATGCTTATCTTCATGAAGTAAAGGCTGGGATGACAAGTATTGATCTACCAAATTATTATGAAAATAATAAGCCCTTAAAAATAAAACTTGATCCCGCACTTTCACCTGCTAGAAATGCACAAAAATACTTTACTCGTTATCAAAAATTACGTAATTCAATTAAACATGTTAATGAACAAATTAAACTAGCAAATGAGAATTTAGATTACTTTGATTCTATCCAAACTGCAATTGATAACGCTGATCCACAAGATATTGATGCAATTAGCGATGAATTAATTAATCAAGGCTATCTAAAAGAACAAAATCATAATCATCGCCGTAAGAAAAAGATTAGCGAAAAAAATTTGAATACTTTTAAACTAAGTGATGGTAAAAAAGTATTAGTTGGTAAAAATAATTATCAAAATGATTGGCTAACTTTAAAAAAGGCAGACAAACGTGATTACTGGTTCCATGTCAAAAATATGCCTGGCTCTCATGTCATTTTGCAGGACAATGATCCAAGTGATGAAGATATCAAAGAAGCAGCTGAAATTGCTGCCTATTTCTCTAAAGGAAAGAATTCTAGTCACGTCCCAGTTGATTATGTGCAAGTTAAAAGAATTAAAAAACCTAATGGTGCTAAGCCTGGTTTTGTCATTTATACTGGTCAGAATTCAATCGAAGTTACTCCCAATGAAAAAGATATTTTAGAAAAAAGAATATAGAAAAAAGCGTTCATATCAAAATGAGCGCTTTTTATATATTCTATAAATTTACATAATAAATAATATTTAATTTTACAAAGGTTGAGTAGTCATTGCTAAAGTTTCAAGTACTATTAAAACATCTTGCGCTGATTGTAAACTAGAAAAAACAGGAATATGTGTGCTTAAAGCTGCATCTTTAATCATAATTGCATCATGACTAGCAGAGTCGGATAAACTGGTTACATTGATTACTAAATTAATTCGGTGCTGCTTTATCTTTTCAAGTAAGCTATTACTTCCCTCTTGAACTTTTTCAATAATTCCTGTTGTTATTCCCTCTTCAGCTAATACATTTGCAGTACCTTCAGTTGCTAACAGTTTAAAACCTAACTGATGGAAGCGGACAGCTATTTTAATTGCACTATGTTTTTCAGAATCTTTAACCGAAATAAAGACAGTACCATATGTTGAAATCATTAAATCACTGCCTTCATATCCTTTAAACAATGCAGTTGGCAAATGCTTGGCTCGGCCCATCACACTACCAGAGGTCTTCATCTTAGAATCAAAGGTATTTTCACTACTATATGATAAATAAGAAAAGACTGGCATTTTAACGTGAATCAAGTCGTTTGATGGCCAAATATCGCTTGGAAGATCTAATTCAGACAATGTACTTCCTAACAAAACTTTCATTGTTATAGCTGTAATATCTTTTTTTAGTGCTTTAGTTAGAAAAGCTACATTGTGTCCAGAGTAACTTTTAATTTGTAATAAATAGATTTGATCATTAGCTAGTAAAAAGTGTAAGTTAACTGGTCCTCTTAAATTAAGTTTAGTGGCAATACTAATTGCACTATCACGTAATCTACGCTGATCATTAGTTGATAGATTTTGTGGACGATAGACAGCTATGGAGTCACTGGCATGTGAACCGGTTTGTTCAAAGTGTTCAATAATTCCGGGAATAGTAACATTTTTACCATCAGAAATAGCAGTCACTTCATACTTTTTGCCTTCAATAAACTTCGAAACATTCATATGCTCTAATGAATTTTCAGCAATATATCTTTGTAAAGCTGGTAAATCAAAGACAACAGCAGATTTTTGCTTCTTACCGTTACTTGTACCACCAATTAAAGCTGGAAAGCCATTTCTTTTAACAAAAGCTAAAATGCTTTCTTCATTATCGCATTGAAGAGCTGGGACTGGATTAACGCCAGCCTGATATACTTCATCTGCATGATCTTCCCTTAGAATTTCCTTCAAATTAGGCTGACCTAAAATTGTTAGACCATGTTCTAAGAGTGAACTGCGATACTCATTAATCTGTTTGCCAGAAAATTGCGTTACCACTTCTTTGATATTTTCTTTCCATGCAACTTCAAGAATATTTTCTAAAGTAATTGGTTCAAAGTAAATTCGATCGCATACATCATAAGCTGCACTCACACTTTCTGGATTATTACTAATAATCACCGGGCTAATTCCTTGCTCTTTTAAGGTCTTAGCAGCATGGTAGAGCATATAATCAAACTCACCAGTTAGAGATACTTGAAATGGTTTTAATCCTAAAAGAAGGCATTTTTTCGAATTAGATAGCGGTATTATTTCATCTTCAATTCCATAACTACTGTAAACAGCTTGAATATTAGGATGGATTAACCCAGCTGTTCCATCAATTTCAATATAGCTAGGCTTAATTGACCATTTTTTACATAAATCAGCAATTAATTTTTCATCTTGCTGCGTAATTTCAGCAATTAATCGATTAGAAAAACCATTTTTCTTTACTTTCAGCATTAAATCAGCCGTAAGTTCATCATTACGTAATTTCTTTAATAAAATCAAAATATGATTAAACTTCTGCAAAAATACTAAATGAATATGTAAAAGCTGGTGAAGAGTATGGTAATTAATTCCCTTTGCTATCGCAGCCAATAGTGTAATTAGGTGTATTTCATTAGGCTTTGCTAGATCTTGCAATAATTCTTTTTCGCTTTTTTTATATTCCTTTTTAAAGGTCTTAACATTATTAGAAAAACCAGTAGTTGACTGGAGAGCCTTTAAAAATGCACTTTCAAAGTTACGACCAATTCCTAAAGCTTGGCCTCCGGAAGTGGTTTTATTATTAAGAGTGTAGTGATTATAACCAGCTTCTGTGAAAGACCAATAAGGTAATTTTACAAAGCAAGCATCTTGAACAGGATCAACAGCGGCAGAAATTCCAGATTGTGGATCAGTGATTTCATTTAAATTATAGCCAAGTGCAATTTTGGCCGTTACATATCCAATAGAATATACGCCACTTCTATAAGAAAGCAAACTACTCTGAGTCACACGTGGCTTAATACTTAATACTTTAAAATTAAAGTCTTCCCCACTTTGCTTAACAGCAAAATGAATACTTAAAGCTCCATGTAAATTAAGACAATTAGCAATCTTTCGACAGCAATTTCTTAAGCGTTGAATTTGATTATTATTTCTAGTTAAAATCGGCGTTACTAATAAAGAATCTGAAGAGTTAATACCAACTGGTTCTAAACTACCAATATTTCCTACAAATACAAAATTTCCATTATTATCCCGAACAATATCAAAAATTAATTCTTCCCAATTCGATAAATCTTCAGTTAAACGATAATCTCTCCAATTAAAATGATCATCGGCTTCTTCGTCTAAGAAGTATTGCTCTAATTGAGTTAGATTTTCTAAAGAGATCATGCTATCGGAGCGATAATGCTGCTTTTTTGATAAAAGCAAAGGAAAATGAGCATGTTCAATTACCCGCCTTAAGTCCTCCTCTTTTTCTAATAGCCATTGATTGGCCACCGCAATCTTATTTGCTTTAAGAAAACTATAGAAATTATGAGGATCTGATAGACTCAATGCCAAGCTGTTAATATTTAGTAACTCAATATTCATTTGAGTCAAGATGCCCGACTCTAATAATTCACTGGTAAGTTTTAAAGCTGGCTTACCCCCAAAAGCCGGAATAATAGCATCCGGCTTCTCCATCCGAATAATTCGCTTCACAAAAGGCAACGTCATTGGTTCAAGATATACATTTACATTAGGATGCGGATCTGTTGTGACTGTTGCAGGATTAGGATTAATCAATACAACTTGTACGTTACTTTCTTCAAAAGCCGTTAATGCTTGTTTAGCAAGAATATCAAGCTCTGATACTTCTCCAACAATACTTGGCCCCGCTCCAATAACAAGAACTTTATTAATTTCATTATGTAAAGGCATAGTCTACTCCATCATATTTAAAAACTGATCATAAATGCTGGCTGCATCAAAATTACCTGGTGAGCCTTCTGGATTAAAGGCAGTTGCTAAAACTTTATCTTCTTTGATACTGTAGCCTGCTAATAACTCCGACCTTAAATCAAAATATTTACGTGAAAGATTCAAAGATAAACTATCAGGTACTACTAATTGATCAATATTCATTGCAGTTTGCCAAATTCGATTATTAGTTTGTTCAATAACTGGAAAATTGCTGCCATTATAGGCTGGAATTAAGTCCAAGAGTTCCAGGTTTAAATAATTACTAATTGCCAAAAAGCCTAAGCCAATTCCTAAAATAGGTAATTTTCCGTAAAACTTATCAAATACTGGTTTTAAAAATGGTGCAACTTCTTCTACTCTACTTGGTCCATTAGAAATAACAATTGCATCCGCTCGAAGATTAATAATATCGTAAATTGATGCATTGTATGGTAAAACCACATTATTAATTTTCCGTAAAGAAAGGGAACGCAGTAATGAATGCTTTAAACCAAGATCAATGACAGCTACAGTTTTTCCAATATTTGGGGCAGCATAAGGATGCGTTGTAGATATTTGTGCCGTTTTATTTTTTGGTAAAACTAGGGCCTTGATTTGATCGAAAGCATGTGCATCATCTGTATCCATAATAGACGCTTTAATAACTCGCTTATTCTTCAATTTTTGAACTAGAGCGCGGGTATCAACACCGTAGATTGCCGGAATTCTTTTCTCGTTTAGAAAATCATTTAAATCTTGAAAAGTTGGATTGGCAGAAATATGAAAAGCAATATCATTCGCAATTATGCCACGTACACTTGGATCAATTGATTCATAGTCGATTGCATTAATACCACTTCCACCAATCATTGGAGTAGTAAAAGCCAAAATTTTACCAAAATTGGCAGGGTCTGAAATTGCTTCCTGATATCCAAAATTGCTTGTTTGAATACCGAGCTCCCCTGTAGCAGTAATGGGAGCACCAAAACCGTGCCCCGAAAATGCAGTTCCGTCTTCAAGAATTAAATATCTTTTCATAATCTATTGCTTCATTTCTTGTCGTAAATTCTCTAATTGTTTTTCAAAAATTGTTGGCAATGGTGCAGAAAATTCCAACCATTCATTCGTAGAAGGTTGATAAAACCCCAAAGTCTTGGCATGCAAAAATTGTCCATGACCTGACAAGGTTTTCTTTGGGCCATATAAGGGATCGCCAGCTAATGGATGACCGATGTACTTCATATGCACTCTAATTTGATGCGTTCTGCCCGTTTCCAGTACACATTTGACTAAACTATAATTTTTGAATTGCTCTAGTACTGTAAAGTGTGTAACTGCAGCTTTTCCCTTTGGATTAACCGCCATTTGCTTTCGATTATTTGGATTTCTACCAATCGGAGCATTGATTACGCCATTTTTTACTTCAAAGTTGCCATGAACAATTGCCAAATATTCTCTTTTATTTATTTTTTTTGCTAATTGCTTTTCTAAACTTTCACGTGCTCTATCATTTTTAGCTATCATTAATAAACCAGAGGTATCTTTATCAATTCGATGCACAATCCCTGGACGAAACCCTTCAGGACTATCAGCTAAATCACGTGTATGATAAAGTAATCCATTGACTAAGGTATGATCTGGATGGCCGGCTGAGGGATGAACAACCATACCTTGAGGCTTATTAACCACAATCACATCCGAATCTTCATAAACAATATCAAGATGTAAGTTTTCAGCTTCTAATGATAATGGTTTAACAGGCGGAATAGTAACATCAATTACATCCCCAGACTGTACTTTATAAGATACTTTTTCAGCTTTATTATTAACTAAAATATTTTTATCATTAACTAATTCCTTAATCTTAGTTCGACTTAAATCTGTAATTTTCTCAGTGATTACCTTATCTAAACGTCCTTTTTCTCCATTAATTACTAACTTATAATTTTTAGTCATTTACTCTTCGTCCTTTAGTCTTTTTCGCTTATAAATATTAGATAGATAAAAACTAAGATAATTCCAACTGTAATTGCGCTGTCCGCAATATTAAAGATATTAAATTGAATAAAATCTAGTTGCAGCATATCAATTACATATTTTAGATGCAAACGATCAATAAAGTTACCAATGACTCCACCTAAAACTAAGGCTAATCCTGCATCAAAAAGGCCATTTTTATATTTGGGATTAAAAAGATAGTAAATTACAACTGCAATAGCGGCAATACTGATTAAATAAAATAAAATCATTTGTCCACTGAAGATATTCCAAGCTGCTCCATCGTTTTGTAAATATGTAAATGAAAGGACACCAGGAATAATAGTCTTTTCATCACCAATTTTAAAATTAGTAACTATATAATTCTTTAATAATTGATCTGCAATAATTACTAATAAAGAAATTATTAGATATAAGGCTTGTTTAGCTTTACTCATTAGAATAATCCTGAAATCTTTCCGTTATTATCTACATCAATATCTAAGGCAGCTGGATGTTTTGGCAATCCTGGCATATCTAAAATAGATCCCGTAGCTACCACAATAAAACCTGCTCCATTTTTAAGAGCTAAATTCTTAACATGAAGTGTAAAATCTTCTGGAGCTCCTAAGATACTCTTTTTATCAGTAAAGCTATACTGTGTTTTAGCCATAATTACTGGTAAGTCGTCTTTACCCATTTTCTTAATTTCTGCTAATTGATCCTTAGCTTTATCAGAATATTCAATATCCTTGGCATGATAAATATTATGGGCAATTTTACTAATTTTTTCTTCTACAGAGTCAATAGGTTCATATACTGAGGTAAAGTCACTAGCTTTATTAGTTAACTCAACCACTTTTTCTGCGGCCTTAATTCCGCCCTTTGATCCTTCATCATGGTAAGAGACTACTTCACATTCAAAACCACCAGCTTTAACAAGTTCTTTCAATCTTGATAGTTCTTGTTCAGTATCACTAGCAAATTTATTTATTAGTACAATTACAGGTACACCATAATGAGCCATGTTTTCCATATGGCGCTTTAAGTTCTCAAAACCTTTTTCTAAAGCTGGAATATTTTCTTCATCTAAGTGATCAGTTGTCTCTTCTGCTTGATACTTCAATGCTCTTACGGTTGCAACTACTACTACAGCGTCAGGACGTTTATCTAAATGGTTAGAAACAAAATCCATAAACTTTTGGCCACCGAGGTCTGCTCCAAAACCAGCTTCAGTCAAAACATAGTCGCTTAAGTGTAAAGCAGTATTAGTAGCAATTACTGAATTAGCACCATGAGCAATGTTAGCAAATGGACCGCCGTGAACAATTGCTGGGGTATGTTCAAGTGTTTGAACTAAGTTAGGCTTTAATGCGGTTGATAAAAGCGCAGCAATTGCTCCCTCAAACCCTAAGTCTTTAACATAAACAGGTTCATCCTTCACAGAAAAGCCAACTAGCATATTTCCAATGCGCTTTTTCAAGTCATCAATATCAGTTGCTAAACATAAAATAGCCATTAATTCATTAGCTACAGTAATTGCAAAGCTAGCTTCATGTTCTATTCCATTAAAACGTGAACCTTGTCCGATAGTGATTTTTCTTAAAGTACGATCATTAACGTCAATTCCACGTTTTAATAAGATACGATTAGGATCTAGCTCTAGACTATTATCTTGATAAATATAGTTATCAACTAAAGCAGCCAAAGTATCAATTGCACTAGTTAATGCGTGCATATCACCAGTAAAGTGTAAATTAATATCTTCCATTGGGATGATCTGTGCATATCCACCACCAGTTGCACCACCTTTTAATCCAAAAACAGGACCCATTGAGGGTTCTCTTAATGCAATTAAAGTATTTTTGTGAAGTTGGTTGCTGATTGCATCCCCTAAACCAATGGTAATAGTAGATTTTCCTTCACCAGCCGGTGTAGGGCTAATTGAAGTAACAAGAATTAACTTACCCAGCTCTTTACTTTGTTTAATTCTGTTAATTCCCCTCCAGCTAATCTTAGCCTTATCATTACCATAAAGTTCAATTTCATCTGGTTGAAGATCAACTTTTTTTGCAATTTCTGTAATAGGTAATTCTTTAATTTCTTGTGCGATTTCAATATCTGACTTCAAATTCATTTCTTCTTTCTTTTAAGTGCTAAAAGCAAGTAAGTATTAATCTTACTCTTTGCTTCATATACAACAAATGCCTTCCATTGCCACTTAATCTTTAAATTTTGAAGCTGAAGTTTCTGACGATATGGTAGTTTTAGCCAGTAAACACTTGCTTCTTTCTGAAAATAAGAATTAAACCAGGTATAAATAACTATAACCACAAAAATAGCTCCTAAGCTAAGTGCAGGATAGCTAATTGCTTTATTGCTTTCATACCCGACAATAAAGGCTACAAAAATTAGTGCTAGGAGCCAGGAGTAATAAATTACACCAGCAGCGCCTAAAAAAATAAAATGTTTTTTCATAATTTAGAATTTAGGTCACACCCTATTTGTTAATTACTTCTATTGTAACAAAAATCAAGCAGATTTACGTTTTTGTTTAAAATAGCGTTCTAGACTATAATATTAAACAAGAATATGGAGGAAAATAACAACATGAAAATCGGCGTTTTAACTGACAGTTCATCTTATTTAACTAAAGAACAATGCGAGAAATATGGAATTGATGTCTTACCAATTCCAATTATCTGGGATAATAAAGAATATCTGGATTTAATTGATATTGGTTTCCATGAATTCTATGAAAAGCTAAGCACTTCTTCTACTCTTCCCACTACCTCTCAACCCTCAACTGGAACCGTAAAAAAATATATTGATAAATATATTAATGAAGGTTATACCGATCTAATTATCATTACTCTTTCAAGCGGTATTTCTAGCTTTTACAATAATGTTTTAAGTGTAGCTGATGAAGAAAGCAGAATTAATATTCATCCCTTTGATTGTAAAATAACCTGTGCAGGAGAAGCTAATGCTGCAATATTAGCTGGTCGACTAGTCAAGGCCGGGGCTGACATTGATTTAATCATGCATGACTTAAAGGATTTAAGAAACACTACCGATGTTAGATTTATGGTAGACAATCTTAATCATTTAAAAAGAACAGGCCGCTTATCAAATGCCGCTAGTTTCGTAGGTTCTATTTTAAAGATCAAGCCAATCTTATCTATGGACGTTCAAAATGAGGGTAAAATTTCAGCGATTGCCAAAGAGAGACATTATAAGCGTGCCTATAATCATATTAAAAAGGACTTTGATAGTTTAACTTCTGATATGCCCTATCCAATTCAATTGACAATTTTTCATGCTGATGATGAAGAAAGAGAAAATGAATGGGTTAGTGATTATGAAAGTAGTTTTCCTAAGGTCAAAATTTATCAAAGTATTATCGGACCAGTAGTTGGTGTTCATGTAGGACAACATACTATGGCTATGATTTGGGGCAGAGATTTAGATTCTTATTTCGATGAAAATGGCAAGCCGATTAAGGATATTAAGTCAAAAGTTGTTGAAGATTGATACTATTTAACTAATATAATTAAGAGAAGCAAGAATTTTATTAAATTTGCTTCTCTTTTTAATTTATAACCTTAAGGGTGCTAATTATGAAAAAATATAAATATTCTAGTTACGAGATTGCAGATATTGGTGACTATTTAAAAGTTTTTGCTTGTACGGCGGTCATGTCACAACCAATTATGAGCATTGTTATTAATATGCACCAGTCTCAGCAAACGCAAGTTGGTTTTGGTATTCTTTATAATCTAGTTAAATATACTGCTCCGGCCTTTATTTTTGGTATTTTATACACGACTATTAGGACTAGCGACTTAAACGGTCATTTCTCTTACTTCAAGCATCTACAAAAGAATTGGTCCAATCTCTTTGTACCAACGATTTGGTGGACCTTAATTTATTTATTAGGGATGCCATGGCTTCAGCAAGGTAATAAGTTTAATAGCTTTGGTACTTTTTGCTGGCAATTTATTAATGGTAATGCAGCCCCTCACTTATGGTATAACACGATGATGCTACAGTTTATTATCCTAATGCCGTTTTTCTGGTCAATTAGTCGCTATGTAAGAAGTAATATTAAACGTGCTTTTGCAGTGGCAATTGTTACTTTAATTCTTTACTTAGCCTGGTTAGCATTTTATGACTATTATGTTTTTCATGGTGTTCATCAAAGTAACTGGTATTTATTAGATCGAGTATTTATCTCTTTTTTTATTTATGCTGTTTTTGGTGTTTTAGCCCGGCAATTTAGATCGTACTTTAATGAATTTATAACTAAGTTTTGGTGGTTAATTGTAGTAATCTTTATTCTTTGCTTCATCTGGACTAATTATGAATTAAGTCAATTCGGTTATCCTCTTAATTTCTATAATGCGCCTTACTATAAACCATCAATGACGTTTTACTGTTTGGCAGTAATTTGCTTAATTGCTACTTTCTGTTTATATCAAGTTCGTAAAAGACAAATAAATAGCTTGAGAATATTCCATTTTTTAGCTATTTATGCTTATAGAGCCTATCTTGCTAATGTCTTTTGGAATCAGTTAGTCTGGCGCGGATTAAATATGCAATATCATGCAAAGTTCCATCCATTTTTAACCTTATTTGGTTGCTGGTTATTAACCTGGATCCTATCATTTTCATCTGCATATCTTTTACATATGTGGTGGACAAAAGTAAAGAAAATGATAGCTAGAAATCCCCACCTATATATCTAAAAAACTCTGAAAATTGCCACTAGGAGCAGTTGTCAGAGTTTTTTATCTTTAGTATTTAATTTTTACATGTAAGTTATCATGATTTGACATATCGTATAACGTTTGTAAATACAATTCATAATGTGGGTTGTCCGCAATTAAACGTTGATAAATTGGTGACTTTTTAAGTTTTTGCAATTCTTCACTTTCAATATGATTCTTTCCAGTAAAAAAGTGATAATTCATTTCGCCGAAAAGACGTCCCATTTTTCTGACAGTATCTAGATCATCATGATTTTGATAAAGATCTTTCTGCATTAATTCTGCCGAAATAGTTCCTAGTTGAATATTTTTTAAATAATCATGAAAGTGAGTTAAAGTCCAGTTTTGTTTTTCTTTGTCAGTTAAATAGTCCTTCATCTTAAAATGATAACAAGTATAACTAACTTCTTTCGGCGAAACCTTAACTACCCCATAGCCTTGATCATTGGAGCAAAAACTAGCAGTTACAACTTCGGTAGCTGGACAAGGATCTTGCGGCAACATAATATTCTGAGCATGAATATGACCAGAGAAAACCAATTTCACATTATATTGAGCTAATAACTTACGCAATTCACGATAATCATCAACAACATATCCTTTGTTTACAGCTGGATTATGGGCATAGAGGTTATGATGCATACAAAAAATCACTTGAAGATTATTCTCACTAGCATATTGAAGTTGTGCCTTAATCCAGCGTCGTTGTTCTCTTCCTAAAAAGCCAGCTGTCGCAGGGGCAGTAGTAGATTCTTCTTTACCGTAGTCATTAGAATCAGCTAAAATCAACAAATAATTTGGATTAAGCTGAACACTATAAGCTAAAGATTTATCATCAACACTAACTGCATTTTTATAGGATGTTTTAAAAATATTACGCCACATTCTAGGACTAATTTGACCAGCGTAGTATTGTTTCTTTCCGCGGAATTCTCTGGCCCAGCCATCATAAATATCATGATTTCCAGGAAGAACTAAAAGCTGTGTTTCTTCTAAAGGTTTAAAAATCTCAGCGAATTTTTCTGCTGACACTCTCTCACCATTAAAAGTTACATCCCCCGTAACAATGATTGCAGCCGGTTTCTTTTTTTGCGCCATTCTTACAAATGCGCTTAAAGCAGTTTCTTGATAGTATAAATCTTTACCCTGACTAGTTTTTTGCATCTGTGAAAAAGCCTGTCCATGATCATGTAAGCTATCTGCAATTAAATGAGTATCACTAATAACCCAAAAACTAGTCTTCTTATCTTGCGTTAACATAATTGTTATCTCTTATTAGCCCAATATTGATAATAGTCGGTTCGTAAATTACCATTATAGAATTTTCTCTTCTTAGTGGCCTTTGCACCAAAGTATTTTTCAAATTGAGGATCAGATGTAAGGTAGTACTGACTAAAAGAAGTAAGAGGACGCAATGTTTGTCCCATTTCTTCATAGATCTTTTCAGCTGCTTTTCGATCCTTAAGCCGTTTACCATAAGGAGGATTTGCAACAATAACTCCATTTTCTAAATCAGTTGAAAAGTCTTTTACAGCGACTTGCTTAAATTTTATATCTTGCAGTACTCCTGCATTATGAGCATTCACTTTAGCAATTTCTAAAATTGATTGATCAATATCGCTCGCTAAGATTGGAGCATGCTCCTTTTTTTCTTGTGCTTTAGCTTCTTCTACTAATTCGGGATGTAATTTCTTATCAAACCAATCAAAATTATCAAATGCAAATTTTCTCCAAATACCGGGAGCTACATTCTTTGCCTTAAGGGCAGCTTCAATTGCAATTGTTCCTGATCCAGTCATAGGGTCAATAAAGGGATGAGAACCATCAAAAGGAGTTAGTTCAATCAAACCTGCTGCAAAATTTTCTTTTAACGGAGCTCCACCATGCTCGACACGATAGCCACGTTTAAATAAACTTTGACCAGTAGTATCTAAGCTTAAACGTGCAGTGTCTTTGTAGAGATGGATGTCTAGCGGATACTCGGCTCCGCTTTCTGGTAAAAATCCACGTCTTCGATATTGATCGGTCAACTTATCTACAATAGCCTTTTTTACAATTGATTGAACATCAGGTTCAGAATGTAACTTACTACGGACGCTTCTTCCCTTTACAGGAAATTGAGCATCTACCGGTAATAATTCTGCCCAATCATAGCTATAAACTTCATCATATAATTGGTCAAAACTGGTGGCCTTAAATTCTTTTAGTAAGATCTTTACGCGGTCAGCACTTCTAAGCCATAGATTAGTTCTTACAATGTCTTTTTGGGTTCCTTTAAAAAATACGCGGCCATTTTCAGTTGTTGTTTCATAACCTAAATTGTTTAATTCTTTTGCAACTACACTTTCAAATCCAGCGCCCATTGTTGCATATAATGTATATTCTTTCATTTTATATTTTCTCTATCTATATAAATTTTTCTATAAAAAAAGGCTGAGCCAAAGCTCAACCCTAACCTACAAATCTCTATAAGCCACGTTCTGTTCCAATAGGATTTGGTTAATTCCTATTTTCAGCGACCATCTATCTTCATTAAAAATGACCTCGTCTTTAGTTCATTTACTTAGACGAAAGCGCCCCTACCAAATTTGGGTTGCCCGCTTGCAGGGTTTACCTCGTTCCACCAGCAAAGTTTCCTTCACTGCTTCGTCACTGTGGCACTTTTCAGGATAGTCACACATGTCAAAAATGATTTAGTGCTTTTTCCGCCGTAACTTGTAAAAACAAGTTCCCCAGCTTATTGGGCTGAGTACAAAAACTACAAGCATCTCAGCTTGTGCGTGCGTGGACTTTCCTCAGCTAGCATAAGCTAACCGCGATCGCTCGAAATTTGCAATAATTATTATACCATAGTTTTAATTAGCTTGGTAAGTTCTATCTTGTTGATTCATTCTTTGTTCAAGGTTGTAAACTTTACGCTCTAAAGTAGAAATGCGTTGAATCATAGCAACATTAGTAGTTAATTCTGGTGTTTCTTTTTCTTCATTAGTATTATTTACAGCAGCTTTTTGTACTTTCTGAGGAGTATAAGTTTTAACATCATCTTCAATTTCCTCATTCTTAAAATCTAACTTAGGTGCAGTACTTTTAGCTGCAGTTTGTTTTTGTTGAGCCTTTAAATCACTGATTTGTGTTTGCAAATCTTCAATAATGGTCGCAAAAGTACTGTAGTCTGAAATAATTGTATCAAGATATGAATCTACTTCATCAGAATCATATCCCTTCATTTTTGTTCTAAATTGCTTTTTTAAAATACTTTGTGGATTTAATTGAATATCATTTAAACTTGCCATTGGTTTCGTCAAACTCCTTAGTTACAGACTAATGTCTGTTTTAATTTAGGCGATAAAATGTTAGCTAATTGATAGCTTAATGGCACTCATTTCATCGTATATATTTAGTATAAGTTATAAGTATCCTTCAAGCAATAATAGTAATACCATCTAAAAAAAATCTTATTTTCTTAGGTATGTAAAGAATTAAAGAGTAAATGTATTTTCAATAAAAATTCTTCCGATGATTTTCCTCATATTCTTCTGCAGCTTCTTGTAAGTCATAAAAATCAATTATATCCAGCGGATAATCATGTTTTTCTTGATACTTTTTAATAGCTTCATAATCATACTTTGGTTTACCGGGATGTTCAGGATCATAAAGTAAAAGAGCTCGATCTGTGTGTTCTAACATAAAATTTTGATAGTTTTTAAGCTGAGCTGGTCTCATATAAGGATAGTCAGAAGTAGAAGCTGTAAAATCTACCTGCTCAGTAAGGTTTTGATACTTCATTTGATTACTATCATTCCATCTTTTTGAGAATTCTAAATAAGGTGTCATCAAAGCCGTATGAACACTATATTCATTCTGCAGACTAATTGCAGTTTCTAGGCCCCATTGTTCAGTCCCAAGATTTGCTCCACTAATTACCCAGTCAATCTTTCCTTCTTCAAGTAAACTCTTTAGATAATTATTTAGAGCATACTTAATTACAGTCAACTTCGGATCTTTATCGCTAAAAACGCCCAATTCATAAGAACGATATCCAGTAACCCATAGTCGCTTCATTCTGATCCTTCCTTTCTCTAAAAATGATTTAAAATCTTTGCTATAATGCTAAACAGGAGTGATGTTGATGGTAAAATATCCAACAGGCAGTTTAACACATTATACTAAAGATCAAACTGACCTTTTACATCCAAGAAAGCAAAAACATCGTAAAGATGTTGTATTTTCTGATCGTGGAATGAGCCTAGAACAACAAATCAATGAATCTAATAAGTATTATCTTCTTGAAGATATTGCCGTTGTTCATAAAAAGCCAACCCCAGTCCAGATCGTTAAAGTAGACTATCCTAAACGATCACGCGCCGTTATAAAAGAAGCCTACTTCAGACAGGCTTCTACAACTGATTATAATGGCGTATATAAAGGACGTTATTTAGACTTTGAAGCTAAGGAAACGAGAAATAAGAGCTTATTTCCTTTAAAGAACTTCCATGAACACCAAATTATTCATCTTGAAAGATGTTTAAAGCAAAAAGGAATTTGCTTTACGATTATCCGCTTTGTAACTCTTAATCGATATTTTGTAACTCCTGCTAGTTTTGTGATTGAAGCTTGGAAAACGCCACATAAGAGTTCAATGACCTTGCAAGAGTTAATTGATAATTCAGTTGAAATTAAAAGCGGTTTTCGTCCAACTCTTCCATACTTGGATGCAATAGACAATTTTATAGATAGATAGGAACAAAAAGAATGGCAGATAATAATCAAAGGCCAAGTAATTCTAGAATGGCTAAGCTTCACCCAAAAGGTAAGCCTCGTAAACGAATTTGGCTACAAATAATCAAGTGGTTCTTTATTGTAGCAATGTTAGTAGTTGTGTCTGGTGTAGGCTTATTTGCATACTATGCTAAAGACGCTCCGAGCATATCACAGGCTCAGCTTCAAAGTGGCGGTACAAGTAGTTTGTATACTCGGGATGGAAAATTTCTTCTTTCTCTAGGATCAGAAAAAAGAACCTATGTTGATAATAGTGAAATCCCTAAAGAACTTAAAAATGCCATTGTCTCTGTCGAAGATAGGCGTTTTTATAAAGAAGGAATCGGACTTGATCCAATTAGAATTATTGGTTCTGTCTTAGTTAATGCTAGAAGTAAAGGCGTGGCTGCAGGTGGATCAACTATTACTCAGCAATTAGTTAAGTTATCGGTCTTCTCCACTGCCGCTTCTCAAAGAACCCTTCGTAGAAAAGCTCAAGAAGCATGGCTTTCAATGAAAGTAGAACGAGAATTTAGCAAAGAACAAATCTTGGAATTTTATATTAATAAAGTTTATATGAACTATGGTAACTACGGGATGGGTACAGCAGCCGACTATTACTATGGTAAAGACCTAAAAGATCTTGACTTAGCTCAGACTGCTCTTCTTGCAGGGATGCCTAATGCACCGGTTACCTATGATCCATATGTTTATCCAGAAAAAGCAAAATATAGACGTGACATTGTATTAAAAGCAATGCTCAGAAATGATAAAATTTCAAAAGCCCAATATAAACAAGCAGTTAATGAGCCCATTACTCAAGGATTACAACCTAAGAAAAACAACTCTACTTCTGAATTACGAAAAGTAGATGATCCATACATCAAAGAAGTAATTAATGAAGTTAAGAGTAAGGGATTTAATCCATACAACGATAATTTGAAAATTACAGTTAATATTGATCAAGATGCTCAACAAAAGCTTTATGACTTAGTAAATGATGGTTCTGTTCCATTTACTAATGACAAGATGCAGGTTGGAGCTACAATTATTGATCCTCGAACTGGTCATGTTATTGCCATTATTGGTGGACGTAAACTTCCTGCAGTTCAATTAGGTTTAAATCGCGCTGTTCAAACTGGTCGTTCAACTGGTTCTACTGTTAAGCCAGTATTAGATTATGGTCCTGCAATTGAGTATCTTAACTGGCCAACTTCTCATATGTTAGATGACTCTAAATATGTTTACCCTGGCACTAACATTCAACTTTATGACTGGGATAATAAATATGAGGGTAAAATGACTATGCGTCACGCTCTTGAACAATCTAGAAATGTTCCAGCTGTTAAAACTTTAAGCAAGGTTGGAGTGGCAAGAGCTTCTCTTTTTGCAAGAAAACTCGGAGTTAATGTTCCTTCTGATTCTGGTCTATCAGTTGCAATTGGTGCTAATGCATCCTCTCTTCAAATGGCAGGCGCATTTGGTGCATTTGCTAATGACGGTATTTACCACAAACCACAATTTGTTTCTAAGATTGAAACTCCAGACGGCTTGACTAGAAATTACGATAGTACTGGTACAAGAGTAATGAAGGAATCAACTGCCTATATTATGACCGACATGCTTAAAGGTGTTATGACTAAAGGTTCGGGTACACAAGCACGCATTAAAAACTTATACGAAGCTGGTAAAACAGGAACGGTTAAATATTCTGATGAAGAGTTAGTAAGATATCCTCAATACAAAAATTCACCAAAAGATTCTTGGTTTGTTGGATATACCAAACTCTACTCAATGGGAATTTGGACTGGATATGATAATCTGAAAGATGGTACTCCTTCAGGTGTTGGATCTTCCTCTGCTCAGCTTCTATATAAGCAAATGATGTCATATCTAATGAGTGATAAAGCTAATAAAAACTGGTCAAAACCAAGCACAGTTGTTAGACGCAGAATTGCTAATGGTACACAAGATAAAGTCGTTTCTCCGAATGCAAGTAATTCTAGCTGGCAATTATTTGTTAAAGGTCACGCGCCAAGTAATCCATATAGTGATGTGACTGTTGATAGACGAAAAGAGGAAGACGACGATATTGATACACGAGTTGATACAGAAGATGATACTTCTTCTAAGGGACAATCTCGTTCCCAAAGTAGTAGTTCTTCATCATCGAGCCATGCTGAACAATCTTCAAGTCAAAGACAATCCTCCTCTACTTCTAACAACAATAACTCTAATAACCAAACTCAAAACAATAATCGGCAAACTGAGAACCAAACAGAAAATAATAACAATAATTCACAACAGAACCAGAATACAAATAATCAAGGAAACAATCAAAATCAACAACAAAATCAGGGTAATAACTCCAATAATAATCAATAATTGAAGTTAAGCTAAAAGATCCCCGAAGTCATTAAAACAAACGACTTCGGGGATCTTTTTTATTATTTATTGGTTAGTTTAATGGTGGTAAGAAAGAATACGGATCTTGATTTTTAGTACGTGCTGGCATTGTATATCTGCCGAATAAAATCATCGCATGATGTGTATGAATCCATTCTTCTTTTGGCAGCAATTCTTCCAGGCGCTTCTCAACTTCGTGGGGAGTCGCTTTTGCACTAACGATATTAAATCTTTTAGAAATACGAGATACATGTGTATCTACTGCAATAGCTGGTACTTTAAATCCTTCTGCTAAAACAACATTAGCCGTTTTTTCTCCCACGCCAGGTAAGGTCATTAAAATCTTTTTGTCTTTCGGAATCTGACCATCAAATTTTTCGGTAATAATTTGAGCCGTCTCTTTTAAATGCTTAGCCTTTGTACGATATAAGCCAATTGTACGAATGTGATTCTCAATATCTTTAATATCTGCTTGGGCTAAAGCGGCACTGTCTGGGTAGTCTTTAAAGAATTTAGGCGTAGTTTTATTAACCATTTTATCAGTGGTCTGGGCACTCATTAAAACAGCACATAATAGATGAAACTTTGTATCCCAATTCAATTCCCCTTTAGCATCTGGATATAAAGAAAGAATTCTTTTTAAAACCAACCGTGCTTCATCATCTGATAATAATTCTTCCATAATTAGTTACCTAGTTTCTTTGAAGAAAATTTTTAATTTGATCTAGCGTAGTAAGGCCATGGCGCTGCCAATTTAGTAGGATTCTGTCAACATATTTAAAATTATATACCTGCGCTAAAATGGCTTCTCTAAGAGCGAGTTTGACTATTTCTGGATCATAGTGATCAATATTAATCCAAGCAGCAATTTCTTGTTTTTCAATTGGGCTCAATAGACGGCCAAATTCTATCTCAAATTGTCTTACCAATTCTTGAATTGGATTTGCGGATTGTTGATTAGACGGCGCAGATTTGAAACTAGCTTGATCTTGATAATTTTCTTCTCTCTCATCAATAATTGTATCTAATTTCTGATATAAATGATTTAAATCATAAAAATTAGTTATGCGACCTTCCCTATCTCTTTTTTGCCCCAATTCAATTAAATCTTTATCAATTAAGTTTTGAATTAGCTGGGAAATCTCAATCGGAGATAAATTCATTCTCTCTGATAAATTGTTATCGCTAGGGAAAAACTTTTTCTCCTGTTTGAAAGATTCTAGTTGCAATAATAGCATTGCTTCAGTTTCAGATATTTTTAAAGAGGGATAGTAACGTAAAAGACTATTAGAAATAACCGTAAAACCTTCATTTTGAATAGCCGAAAAAGACGCCATATAATTTTCCTTTCAAAAAAAGCTGAACTAAAATAGTTCAACTTTTTATATTTATAATATTAGATTATCGATTATGGTTGCATTCTGTTGATCAATCTTGGGAATGGAATAGCTTCACGAATGTGATCTAACTTACAAATCCAAGCGATTGTACGTTCAAATCCCATACCAAATCCAGAGTGAGGAACACCACCGAATTTACGCAAGTCAAGGTACCATTGGTAATCTTCTAAGTTAAGACCTGCTTCTTCAATTTGTTGCTTCAAAATTTCGTAGCTACCTTCACGTTCAGAACCACCGAAAATTTCACCGTATCCTTCAGGTGCAATTACGTCAGCACATAAGTATTCTTTAGGATTATCAGGATTTTTCTTCATGTAGAAAGGCTTAATTGTGGTTGGGTAGTTAACGATGAAGACTGGACGATCAAATTGTTCTGAAATATATCCTTCGTCAGGTGCACCGAAGTCGTCACCCCATTTAATATCACGACCAGCTTCTTGAAGCATTTTAATAGCATCATCGTATGAAAGACGAGTAAAGTTACCTTCAGTAGTTGGGCGTAATTTTTCAGGATCTCTACCCAAGATCTTTAATTCATATTCATTATTTTCAAGGACTTGTTTAATCATGTAAGCCAAGTATCTTTCTTGGATATCTAAAGATTCGTCTTGGTGCATCCATGCCATTTCTGGTTCCATCATCCAGAATTCTGTCATATGACGACGTCCCTTGGATTCTTCTGCTCTAAATGTTGGTCCAAAAGTAAAGATTTTTCCGTAAGCCATCGCACCAGCTTCACCATACAATTGACCAGATTGTGACAAGTAAGCATCATTGTTGAAATACTCAACGTGGAATAATTGAGTAGTACCTTCTGGAGCAGAGTGCATAAAGATAGGCGCATCAAACTTAATGAATCCTTCTTTTTCGAAGAAATCAATAGTTGCTTTAAACATAGTATTTCTAATTTGCATAATAGCAAATGGACGCTTAGATCTTAACCATAAATGACGATTATCAAGTAAGAAATCAACACCATGTTCCTTATTACCAATTGGGTAACCTTCATTGTTAGAAACAATTTCTAAATCTGAAATTTGAATTTCATAGCCAAAGTGTGAGCGCTTATCTTCGTGAACAGTACCAGTGATGTAAAAACTAGCTTCTTGACGCAAAGATTTAGCTGCTTCAAAAACTTCTTCAGAAACATCATTCTTACGAATAACACCTTGGAAAAATGCTGTTCCATCACGTAATTGTAAGAAGATAATCTTACCACTTGATCGTTTATCAGTTAACCAAACATGCATTTTAACTTCTTGGTCTACATGTTTAGAAGAATCTTTAATTGAGATTAATTCTGTCATTACTTACCAACCTTTTTAATTAAATTTAATTTTATTATACTAAAAAATCACTCTTTAGTTTAACAAATTTATAAATTGTCCGCATAGACTACTTCTTTTCCATTTCTAAAATCATAAAGAACATAGCCATAATTACCATTTTTCTTTTTATATGTTACTTCCCAAACTGGCATCCCCTTATACCAACCTAGCTGGCATTTAGGATTATTGTGTCCAGGATGTTCATCATTAAAAGTCTTTAAAATCTGCTCTTCACTTTTACCTTTATTTGCTTGATAAAGGTAAGCTTTTTTACTTTTTGGAAGATAAATGAAGTAATACTTTTTACCCTTCTTACTCATTCCTTCTAAACTATTGCTCTCAACGCTACGACTTAAATGGTAGTTCTTAGTAACTGTAGTAATTGGAGTCTTTTCAAGGGCAATCTTATTAGTTTCTTTAACTGTATCACTTGCTAGCTTAGTTGCAATATAAAATACAATACAAAGACATAGATAAATTGCTGCCAAAACCCCAACCACAATTCCAGTGATTTTAAGTCCCTTTTTTACATATTTATTCATTCTGTTTACTATTCCTTAAAATATTTAGTAGTTGTTGCTTGCTAACCTTTTTAGCACTCACAGGTAGTCCTGATAAAAACTGTTCGCCATAAGATTTATTCCAAACTCGTTGATCTAAAACTACAAAGACTCCATGATCACGCTCATTTCTGATCAAGCGCCCACAGCCCTGCCTAAATCTTAAAATTGCTCGTGGAAGTGTATCCACTTCAAAAATTTTATCAGCTCCAACTTGCTTTTTTAAACATTCTGTTCGTAATTTTACCTCAGGTTGATCTGGGGACTCAAAAGGTAAACGCGTAACAATTGCAAGATCTACTCCATTATGTTTAAAATCAATTCCTTCCCAGAAACTATTTGCTCCAAGTAAAATGGCTTTTTCAGCAATTCCGAAACGTTTAGCAATTTTTTCATTAGAACCAGTTAAGCCTTGAGCTAAAATTTCATAGTCCTTTAAAGCATTACTGTTTTCACTTAATCTGCTAAAAACATCCCGGATAACATCTAAATTAGTAAATAAAACTAACACATGTCTATAGTCTTTAATTTGAGTAAGTAAATTACTAATAAATGTTTCATATTCAGGACTGTTTGGATCCTCCGGCGCATTATTATCTGAAAGTGCATATACTTTTAAATGCTTTTCAACCTTGAAAGAAGGTTTTGCTCGATAAGTAAGTGTTTTTTTAGGATCTAAATATAGGTTTTTGATAGTATATGAGAAGTCGTCTTGTTCTGCTAAAGTAGCAGAAATAAATAATTTTTTATCAAAGTAATGATATAACTGTTTAACTTCTTCTTCAGGATCAAGTGTTAACCAAGTTAAATTAGTTGATAGTGGGTCATCTTCATTGCTTATTTCTAAAACAAATCCTTCATGATCTAACTTTTTGGGGTCGCTTAATTGATCAAGTAAAAGATAGTTTTGCTCTGAGTAATAATCTAACTGATCTATTTCTTCTTGAAGATCTCTTATTAAAACATCATCGCTCGTTAAAAGATTATTTTGTTGATGATATAGCAAAAAGAGGAGTTGATTAGTCTCTTGGCGCACAATTTCAATATTATCTTGCATAAGATTTAACAAATGCTTGAAGTGCTTAATATTATTGAATAAATCCTGTCCCTGAAATCCGAGACTAATAGCATTTTGGCGCTTCTCTTCCCAACTGGTAGCAAATTTTCGATTATCATAAAAGGCTTGCTGGATCTTGTTAATAGAATGAATTAAATCATTTGTATCTTTTTCAAGTTTATCTAAGATCAATTTGAATTCTAAATTATTACCAAAACGTGCTTTAGCACTATCTTCGGCATAAAAAAGCAAGTTACGTAAGTGACTACACATTCCCCAGAAACTTTCAAATTGGAGTGAATCGTTTCTTGAACTTGCTACATTTTCAACAAAACGATGCGCCTCATCAACAACTAGGAACGGATTCTGGCCCCAAATTGAGTCCATATAGTGATTAGCTAAATAGGCATGATTAGTAATTAAAATATCAGCTTGTTCTTGTCTACTACGTGCTAAATTCCAGAAATCATATTCTGCAAAAGATGTTCCAATTCTCGCATCTCCAGGATGTTCAATTGCTGCAAAGAGAGGTGCCTGATAGTTAGTTAACTGGAGTTCATCTAAATCACCAGTTTCTGTTTCAGTAAGCCAGATCAAAATCCCCATTTGTAAAATTAAAGTTTGCTGAATCGGATTATCAGTCTGATAAAGAGAATTGTAAAATCCATCTAAATCTAAATAATGACTGCTTGATTTAACAATTTGGGCATCTAAGTCTAAACGAGTAACCCGTAAAAGTTGTGAAATTTCCTGCTTTAGAATTTGTTCCTGTAAAACCTTAGTGGGCGTTGCTACGACTAATTTTCTCCCAGAATATAGCTCATATGCATAAGCCATTAAGTAACTAAACGTTTTTCCGCTACCATTTGGTGCTTCAACAACTAGTGAGTTATCTGAGTCACTGTAAACAAAGTCGTGGAGTCTATTAATTAAACTAACTTGTCCCCGTCTAAAGCGGAGATTCTTTTTAAATAGTTCTTTCTTTTCATTATCGCTTTGAGGAAATGATCCAGGACTTGCTACATCATTACGACGTGGAGCTATATTTTGCTTTTTCAATATTAAATGTTTTACCTGAACCAAATCTTTAGGCAACGGTCTCTTAGTCTGCCGAGCAACTTGACCAATTTCATAAAAAATATAGTCAGTATCTCGTAGCAATCCTTTTGATAAGGAAGTCAAAGTATTGAGAGTTGCCTGAGGAAGATTTTCCAGTTTCTTAATTGCTTTTAGTAGTAATTTTGCCGTTACTAGTGCATCTGAATCAGCTCGGTGCGGATTTAAGTGTTTAATTCTCAAACGAGCTGTTAAATCTCGTAATTTATAAGATGGAAAAGTTGGAAAAACAATTTGTGCTAGTTCCACCGTATCCACTGCTTTTCCAGTTAGTGGCTCTAAGCCCGCATTTACAAGCTCATAGTTTAAAAACGGAAGATCAAAGTTTACATTATGTGCAACAAAAATTGTATTTTCTAAAATTTTTCGTATTTTTGGTGCATAGTAGATAAAATCATGAGCCTTAGCAACATCCTCATTACTAATATGAGTTAAGTTTTCAACAGCTTGAGGGATTTCACGATGAGGATTGATTAAGAATGAATATGTTTTTACTACCTTACGCTTTTTGATGATTGCACAGCCAAATTGAATAATATGATCGCCTTGATTGCGCTGGGTGCCCGTAGTTTCAAGATCGACGACCGCGAAAACATCATCTGTAAAGGCTTTTTTCATAATAATCTCCCTTCTATTCTGTTTCTAGTCTACTGGGACCACTTTCCTTGCGTCAAGCAAAATTAAATATTTTCCAATTACCTTTTTATTTTCCGATATTTCGTTTAATGCTTGTTCATATAAACGTAGTTGCCCAGTATATTTTTGCTTAATTTTGTCTATAGCTTGTTCTTCATGAGTTTTGTCAACAAAATCAGTTTTATAGTCAAATAAAATTAAACCTTCGTCTGTTTCAAAATATCCATCAATTGTTCCGTGAACTAGAATTTTAGCTGCTGAGTCAGAAAAATCATTAAACAGTTCACTAGCATTCACTAAGCTTGAGAATTGACTTTCTCTATGTAATTTTTCTGGTTTTTGCCAAAATTCTGCTGCAAATTCACTCATTACAAACCAATTTAAAGCTTCTTTTGATAAATGTGGCACCATCAATGGGTTTAATTTACCTAATTCTACAAGCTCTTCAATTTCTTGTTCTAAATTTAACTCAGTTTTATCACCCTGATAATCATAATATTGTAAAACTAGGTGCATCGCTGTTCCGATCTCTGCCCCAGTAAATTTTTGTTTTTCTAAAAATACGGGAGTCTCATCAATCGGTTGTAAATATCGATTACTTGAAGAAATAAGACGTGAATTCTCAAGTTCAGTATCCATAGGATCATTGAATACTTTTTTAATTTCAGAAACAGACTGATAGGCTGTAGTCTTAGTGGCATCCGCAAATGGATATTCAAAATTATAAAGGGTTTTAACTACATCATTCATTTTGGAACTTAATTTTTGAGTATCGTCTTTTTGTTCATCCTTTTCTTCTATATCTGACTGCACAGCAAACTTTAAGTAATATATCTTATCTTGCTCTTCTAAAGCTAAGGTCATGTCTTCAATCGTTTGATCAAATTCATGCTTTTGTTCTAGCTTAGGTCCTAGAAAATCTAGTGGAGACTGGGCATTGATTTTTCTTATTAATGGAAGGATGTTCGTTTTTTGATCAATTTCACTTTCCCATTTTTTCTGCTTAGTTTCCATCTCACTTACACTAGCAACTAAGATGAGCTTTTGTTGAGCACGTGTTAAACCAACATATAAGATTCTGGCTTCTTCTTCAAGCATTTGTTGTCTTTTTTCGACATCGGCTAAAGATTTAACTAGTGAATCAATCCGATAATCTTTTTCTTTAATTGTTAATCCTAGTCCATCTTTACTAATCGTAAAATTGCCACTTAAGTCACGTGTCTGATACTTGTGACCTAGTCCCATGACAAACACTACCGGAAATTCGAGACCTTTAGAAGCATGGATAGTCATTAGTTTTACAGCATTATCAGCCTTATCACTTAAAAGTGGTTGTGCTAAATCCTTTTGATTTTTACGCATACGTTCGATAAAACTAATGAATTGATATAATCCTTTAAAACCAGCACTTTCGTAAGAAGTGGCTCTCTCATATAGAGATTCTAGGTTTACTCTACGCTGTTGTCCATTAGGCAAGCCAGTCACAATTTCTAACAGGTGAGTTCTTTCGTAAATACTCCAAATTAACTCAGAAATTCGATGGGTTGCCGCAAATGAGCGCAGAGATTCTAATTGCTGAAGGAAGTTTTTACATTTTTGACCAAGATCCGAATTGACTGATGCAAAGCTAGTTAAAGCATTATAAAAATTTCCGGATCTAGTTTTGACCCTAATTTGCACTAATTCAGGCTCTTTAAAGTTAAAAAGCGGTGAACGTAAGACTGCCACTAGAGGGATGTCCTGTTGTGGATTATCAATCAATCTTAAGTAATTCATGATCATCACTAATTCAAATGTTTGAAAATAGTTCTGAGCATCAGTCACAAATAAAGGTAAATCTGCCTTTGCAAATTCTTGCATTACTTGTAAGTTGTCACTTCTAGTACGCGTAATAATCGCAATATCAGAATATTCTAGCGGGCGTTTAAGCTGTGTTTTTCGATCCCAGACTTGAAAATTTTCTTCCTTAAGTTGCTTAATTCTGGCAATAACCATTTGAATTTCACTGAAGTCCATTTTGTCTCCGAAATTTTCTTCAAATGAAGCTTGCGTTTGTTTTTTATCCGTGAAAATATATTCACTTGCAGTAGGCAAGTCAGCAGGATAATAAGTCGCGCCAAATTGTAATTGTCCTTCTTTTTTATAATCAATTCCACCAAAATTTGCAGTTAGAATTGGATTGAACAAAGAGTTAACTGTCTTAGTAACTCTTTTTGTTGACCGAAAATTATCTGATAAGATAATTTTTTCACTATCATCATTCTGTCCATAAGCATGATATTTGCTTAAAAACAAGTCAGGACGTGCTTGTCTAAAACCGTAAATAGATTGTTTTATATCTCCAACCATAAATAGGTTGTTTTGTCCCTTCTTTTTGATAGCTGCAATGATATTTTCCTGCAAAGCGTTAACATCTTGATATTCATCAATTAATATTTCATTGAATTTTTCTTGATAGTATTCTTGTGCAATATGAGCATTTGAAGTATCGGTGGTAAGAATGCTAAAAGCGAATTGCTCCATGTCACTATAGTCAATTAAATTCTGTTCTCGTTTTAATTGACCAAATCTCTTAATTAATTTTTTTTCGGTATCAACAATGGTCTTAACTATTTTTTCTGACTTTTTGAGAATATTTACCTGTTCTTTTTCTTCTACTACAAAAAAGTTAGCAAAAAGCTTCTTAAGTTGATCATTTAAATCAGATTTTAGTTTTTGACTTTCTTGGTAAGTTTCAAGACTTTCCTCTGACCACTTTTTAGACTTGCGAATGTTCTTTTCAAACTTACAATTCATTAAATTAGCTCGAATTTCGTTATAAGAATGATTATCTTCTAAAGCATTCAACAATTGCTCCAAGCGGCTGGCAAAAATATCGTAGTTTTCTTTAACCTTTACTAAATCCGGATTTTCCATTTGAGGATTTTCAAATAGCTGTTTTATCTCATTTTGCAGATCCCCGATCTCTTTTACTAAAAGTGGCTTAATATGAGTCTGCCACAGGTCAGATTCAATTAAATCATCTTGAACTTGATAAGAATTGGGTAAATTATTGAGAAATTTTTCATAATTAGGCTCAGTAACTACAGTATTGTACAACTGCAATAAAAGATTTCGAGCTCCTTCCGCATCCCTGTCACCAGAAAAATTATCATAAAAATCCTGAAAATCTTGATCATTTTTTTCAAGGTACTCAATTTCTATTTCATGGAGGGCACGCTCTTTTAAAAGCTCAGCTTGGGTTTCATCCGTTAAAACACTAAATTGTGGGTCAAGATCAATTACATAATAAAAACGTCTAATTACATCTAAACAAAAAGAATCAATTGTAGATATATTAGCAGTATCCACATCAAGTAATTGGCTACGAAGAAATTGATTATTCGGCTCTTTTTCAATTTGATCACTTATTTTTTGCTTGATTCGTTCCTTCATTTCACGAGCAGCAGCTTTAGTAAAAGTGATGATCAAAAGCGACGAAACTGGTGTACCAGATAAAATGCGTTTCAAAACACGTTCAACTAATACTGTGGTCTTTCCTGAACCAGCGGATGCTGAAACTAGGATATCTTTCCCATAATCGTTAATTGCTTGACTTTGTTCTTTAGTAAAATTCGTCAACTATTCTTCACCATCCAAGTCTAATTTTTCTTTTATTAGGGTCAAAAGTGTCTTTTTATCAATAGATTTAATCTTATGATAGTTATTTTCTTTAAGCATTGCATCAAAGAAGAATATATCTTTAAAGTCAGAATAAGTAAGGGATGTTTGTTGACCATAAGAATAAGGATCTAGCTCAATCTTTCCTGACAAAATCTCATTACCGGCATTTTTTATTAAGTAGGAGTTATAAGCTAATAGCAAGTCTAGTTGATCCGGAGTAAAACTCTGGTTTTGTGGCCAGCTAATATCGCCGTTTACTTTTCGTTTAACACTGGTATATAGATCAGAGACAGCACGATCTTTTTCCATTCCAGGTTCTATTAGATCCAGCATTTCTTCATCTGCAATTAGGATGCCGTTATACATCAATTTCTTAGTACTCTCTTTAGCTAAATCCTTAATTTGATAATTGCTTAAGATCATCTTTTCACTACTCAAACGTTCAAGATTACTGGTAATATTTTGATAAAATGCACCTAAAACATCTAAATCCTTACCTTGAGCAAAAAACTTGTTATTGTTTTTTAACACTTCTAAGTAGGAAATCATCTGCATTGAAATTCCGTTTGCAAATAAACCTAGGTCAAATTTTTTTGCGGATGACTTATAATCGATCACTTCACCTAAAACTCGATCATTTACTTGAGCCAAATCAACTCGATCCATCTTTCCTCGAAGATCTACAATCTTCTTTTTATTATTATCATCTTTCCAGCTATATGAAAGACCACTTACCTTTTGATTTTTACCAAAACTTAATTCGGAATACTGGGGTCTAAAAGTCGTCTTATTTACATTGCTATGCCAGTAATGAGCTACATTAGCTGTAGTTTGATCTAACTTATGGAATAGGTATTTATTGAATGGATCATTTAAAAGCTGACGATATCTGCCCTTTTCTTTTAATTCTTCTCTTACTTCAATTAAAAGCTCGCCTAACTTCTCCTCTGTTAAATCAGCAAAGTTTAACTTCTTTTCTTTAATTCTTTTAACTAGATAATCAAAAGTTTCATGGTAGTAGTTTCCGGCCTGAATTACATCAAGTTCATTTTCAAAGCGTTTCTTCAAATGTAAGCCATAATTTAGGAAGTATTCAAAAGAATTTTGATAATAAGTTTCTAGTTGTGAAACAGAAGTTTCAATCCGATCACCGTACAGCTGTTGGGCTAGATCAGGCGAAAGATTTTGCGGTATATTCTTAAAACTGCTCCCTTCAAGCACATTTTTAGCGATTTCACCAATTTTTTCTTCCGTCATATCTAGCAGAGACTCTATATCAGTAGCTGCTTTATTCTTTAAGTAAGTCAGATAACCTAAACTTGCTTCTGGATTAGTTATAAAAGTTAAGACATCTCCATTATTCTGAGGTAAATCATGTTGGGAAAATTCATTAGCGCGGGTTAACTTTAATAGCTGCTTATAAAAAATTGAAGGCTCTAATTGTTCATTTGCAGTATTAATTACTGGATAAGAAATATAAATCTTATCACTAGCCAAGCTCAAAGCATTTCCAAATTGGTAATTTTGATCTAAGTTATTGATCTTTTGCTGATCTTCTAAGTATCCATTAGCTTCATTTCCTTCATTTAGCTGCTCTAAATTTTCAGAGCTAAAGAAACCTGGTATTTTTTCAATTTGGGGCAAGTTAGTACTAGTTGCACCAATAATGAAAACTCGTTTATATCCTTGGCCTTGAACCATACCTAATTCAGAAATATTAACTGCATCAAGAGTAGACGGAATTTGTGAGAAATTAGCCTCGCTAAAGCCGCTGATTAACAGATCAAAAAATTGATCTACAGAAAACTTAGTTGCTACCAGTAAGTAGTCCTTTAATAAGTCAGTTAAAGTTGACCAAACTTGCTCTGGTTGCTGAGCTAATTGTAAATCACCAGTATCATTAGCTTCTTTGCGCCAACTTTCTAGACGTTTTGCAACATGATTTTTAATTAGAAAATTCCAGAAAACTGTTACTCCAGCTTGGGGATCCTCTTCTTTATCAAGTTGCTCAAAAAACTTAGTTAAAGCATCAATAAAGTACTCTCGTAGTCGATCAAGTTCTTCTACTTCTTTCTCAGATTTATCTAAGGCAATTACATCTGCATCTACAAAACTCTTTAGTGATTTAGTCCATAGCTTACCTTTGATACCATGAGCTAAGACAAAATTTTCAAGTAGGTCAACATCATTTTGATAGCGAGCAGAATTTTTGTACCAGTCAGGGATGAATAACTGGGTCTTCATTAAAGCAATTACATTATCCGTTTGAAAACCACGCTTAAAAATTTGCTGTAGATTTTCAACAGCAACTACTAGGGGATGGTATTTCATTTCTCTTTGCAAATCATTAAAGAAAGGAATCTGGTTTTGCCTTAAAATTGGAGTTAAATATGTTTCATATTCACTTAAATTAGGTGCTAAAACTAGAAAATCCTGATAGCGATAGTTATTTAAGGCTACCTGTTGGTAAATTGTCCGCGCAACAAAATAGGCTTCTGCATACCGCGAGTCTGCTTTGACTGGCTGCAAAAACTTACTTAAACGTTCATCAAACCCACTCGTTTTTGTCCAAACCCCATTTAGTAAAGAGCTAGGACTTGTTTGAGTAAGTGGATACTCTTGAGTTTGATAATCTAATTGCTGATTTTGCCAAAAATGCTCTAATTGGCCGATTGTACGTTGCACTACGTAGTCATAGTCACCTGGTTCAGTATTATTATCAATTTTGCCAATTTTTGTCTTAAAAGCTAAAGTTGTATTTTTTGCTTTTTTTGAAATTAAACGAACCGAGGTTAACTCTTGCAAAGAAAAATGTGAAAAATCAGAAAAATAAAATTCCATAGTGCTCAAGTTATTGCTTTTTGCTAAGAACTCATTAAGCAATAATTGCATTTCATCTTTGGTAGCAAATTTTTCTGATAAACGTTCAATAAACTCATCATAAATAATTCTTAAGTCATGAATTTTATAGCTGGTCTCTTCATTTAATTTCTTTTCATCAATATTGTCTAACTCAATATTGCCGGCTCGTACAGATAAAATAGCCTCATACATTTGTCTTAAGGCACCGGATGTAACTTGAGTTTGATTCTGAAATAGTTTTAATTCACCTTGATGATCTTTAACAATTTGCTCTAGTAGCATGACACTAGCGGCATCATCTAGAATTTGTGGTAGTTTAATTGCCTCATCTCTCAAGAAATACCAAGCTAACCGTGAGAAAGAAAGGATGTGCAATTTATTTACTGCAACTTGTTTTTTATTTGTTAAAACAGAGAGCTTGCTAAGTGCGCGTACTTCTGTGGTAAACTTAATATGGTTTGGCACAATAATAAAAACATCGTGTCTTTTATCTTGGTAGTATGACTTAACAGCTTGATCAATTATTTCATTTTGCAAGTTGTCTACTTGTCTACCAGTAATTACATTAATCATAAGTCTCTAGTCTCCTTAGCAAATATTTTAGCATATGAGACAAGGCAATTAGACTTAATGAAATTTATAATATAGGAAAGATAATTGTGAATAAAAAAATAGAAGTCAAAGCACATGGAAAAGTGATTCTTATTGGTGAGCATTCTGTAGTTTATGGCTATGATGCCCTCGCTCTTCCAATCCAGGCCTTAAATATCACCACAACTGTTGAAGAAACTGATGGTCCTACTTGGATGGATACAACTCATTATCATGGTGCTTTTTTTGATGCACCTGCTGAATATGATGGTATTAAATATATTGTGAAAACTTTACTTGAAAGAGTAAAGAACGCTCCTAATCTCAAAATTACTTATACTGGTGAAATTCCTATGGAACGGGGTTTTGGATCAAGTGCTGTTGTAGCTTTAGGAACTACCAAGGCTGTCTCACAGTTTTTAGGATTAACTCTTTCTGAAGCTGAGATCATGGAAATCACTAATCATGCAGAAATGATTAATCATGGAAAAGCTTCCGGCCTTGACGCTGCTACCGTAAATTCCGATTACTTAGTTTTCTTCAATAAACAAGATGGACCAAAACAGCTTTCTCAAAAATTAGGTGCTACCTTATTAATTATGGATACGGGTGAACTTGGAAATACCAAAGTCGCAGTTCAATCAGTTAAAAAGCAAATGGATGAAAGTGATCTTAAAAAGAAACAAATTGCACGGCTTGGAGAATTAGCTACCGCAACACGACAAAATTGGTTTAACCAAAATGCAGAAGAGATCGGAAAGATATTTAATGAAGCCGAAGACATCCTTGCCTCCTTTAAGCTTTCAACTGAAAGAATCGATAATATTTGTAAAATTGCCAATGAAAATGGCGCTTTAGGAGCTAAATTATCTGGTGGTGGCTTAGGTGGTATTGTAATTGCACTATGTCCTAATCAAGAAGTTGCTCAAAAAATTGCTGAAAAGGCTAAAGCTAATTTTGATAATGAATGGATTGAGGAAATTTAATGAAAAAAACTGCTCGTGCCCACACTAATATCGCCTTAATTAAATATTGGGGAAAAGCTGACCAAGCTTTAAAGACACCGTTAATGTCTAGTCTTTCAATGACATTAGATGCTTTTTATACTGATACTACATTTGAACATGATTCTTCATTAACTGAAGATACATTTATTTTAAATGATCAAAAACAATCAGTAGAAGACAGCAAGCGAGTTTTTAATTATATTCATTTATTACAAGAAAAGTTTGGCATGACTGACCACTTTACAATTCGGTCTACAAACCATGTTCCTACTTCTGCTGGTCTTGCTTCCTCAGCATCAGCTTTTGCGGCTCTTGCAACAAGCTTTGCTGCAAGCTATGGATTAGATCTTTCTAAAAAAGAACTCTCAAGACTTGCACGGCTTGGGTCTGGGTCAGCTACTAGATCAGTTTATGGTGGCTTTGTTGAATGGAAAAAGGGATTTGATGATGAGAGCTCCTATGCAGTTCCAATTGATGAAAATCCTGATCTTGATCTTTCTCTCCTAGCAATCGAAGTTAATACAAAGCAGAAAAAAATTTCCTCAACAAAAGGAATGCAGTTAGCCCAAACCTCTCCTTTTTATCAACCTTGGTTAGCCAGAAATGAAGAAGAAATTGCTGAAATTAAAAAGGCTATCCAAAATAATGACTTTACTAAGATTGGTGAACTTAGCGAACTAAGTGCTAACGAAATGCACGCTTGCAATTTAACCGCTAAAGAACCGTTTACTTATTTTGAACCGGAAACCATTAAAATTATTAAATTAGTTGAAGAATTAAGAAAAAATGGCATCGAGTGTTACTATACAATTGATGCCGGTCCAAACGTAAAAATTATCTGCACCTTAAGAAATAGAAAAGATATTATTTCAGCTGTTCAGAAAACCTTGACTAATGTTAAAATAGTCGTTGCGAGTTTCGGCCCAGGCGTTACTCTGCTTTAGTAATTTGAAAATAAAAAGATTAGAGGAATATTCGTTGATTACAGAACAAGCACCAGGAAAGTTGTATATTGCGGGAGAGTATGCAGTTCTTGAGCAAAACTGCCCTGCCATTTTAGTTGCAGTAAATGAATTTGTACGTGTTTCAATTGCAAAAAGTACAGGTACAAGTGGGTTAATTCATTCTAAACAGTATTCTCAAGATTCAATTCACTGGATCCGTAAAGGTAACCAAATGGTTATTGATAATCGTGATAATCCGTTTGAATACATTTTATCTGCTATTAACTTTACAGAACGTTTTTGTCTTGAACAAAAAGTTCCAATGTCTTTATACGACCTACATGTTAATTCAGATCTTGATTCAGCCGATGGTAAGAAATATGGTCTTGGCTCTTCAGCTGCTGTAACAGTTGCTACAGTGAAGGCTATCCTTAATTTCTATGGATTGCACTGTACAAAAGATCTTATTTTTAAACTTTCTGCTATTTCTCACTACAGCGTTCAAGGTAATGGATCTGCTGGTGATATTGCAGCAAGTGTTTATGGTGGTTGGCTTGCTTATCAAACTTTTGATAAAGCATGGCTTAAGACAGAATTAGCTACTAAATCTCTTAGCGAAGTTTTAAATGAAGCTTGGCCTGGTCTTAAGATTCAATTATTAACTCCTCCCGAAGGATTAAACTTGGTAATTGGTTGGAGTCAAAAGCCTGCTTCAACTTCTCAATTAGTTGATAAGACTAATGCAAAGAAAAAGTTCATTAGGACGCAATACGACACCTTTTTAGATGAATCCCGAAAATGTGTTCTTGATATGATTAGGGGCTTTAATGAAAAGAATATTTCTTTAATTCAAAAACAAATTCGTTTAAATCGTCAGTTATTAAAAGACTTTGCTTCTCTTAACCATATTGCTATCGAAATCCCACGTTTAACTAAATTAATTAATATTGCTGAACAATTTAATGGCGCTGCTAAGACTTCTGGTGCAGGAAATGGAGATTGTGGTATTGTGATTGCAGATGAAAAAACTGATATCGAAGAAATGAAAAATAATTGGCGTAAAAATGGAATTATGCCATTGAACTTTCTAGTTCACTCAATTGCTTAGTGGGAAAAATTATGTCACAAAGATCTCAAAGAAAAGAAGAACATCTAGCATTAGCTAAGATGTTTTTTAATAGTAATAAAGATAATGATTTTAATCATGTTCATTTAATCCGCCCTGCTCTTCCAGAAAGTGCAGTAAGTAGAGATAGTATTTCAACTGAAATGTTTGGTCACCAAATTAGTGCTCCCTTCTTTATTAATGCAATGACTGGCGGCTCTGATACTTCCTATACCATCAATCAACGTTTAGCTAAAGCGGCTGCTGCAGAAAATATTCCGATGGCTTTAGGATCCGCTAGCATTCTTGAAAAAGAAATTGATCAAATAAAGAGCTTTGAAGTTGCACGTCAAGAAAATCCTGATGGACTAATTTTTGCAAATGTTAATCCAACTACTGATCCAAAAGTAGCTCAAAAGATTGTTGACGCTTTAGATGCAAATGCATTACAGATTCACCTTAATAGTGTTCAAGAAGCTGTAATGCCTGAAGGCGATCGAGATTTTCATTGGATAGATAATCTAAAAGAAATTAGAGATACAGTTGATGTGCCAATTATTATTAAAGAAGTTGGAATGGGAATTGATCCTGAATCTCTTCGTACCCTTTTAATCAATGACTTTTCAATTATCGATTTAGGTGGAAGCGGCGGAACTAATTTTGCCCAAATTGAAAATGAAAGACGAAAGACTCAAAAATTAAATTTTTTAGAAGATATAGGTCTTTCTACTGTCAAAACGCTACTTGCAGCACGTACTATCCCCGTCAATAAGACTATTATTGCGGCTGGTGGTATTACAAATGCACTTGATATTTTTAAGTCTTTAGTTTTAGGAGCACAGTATGTTGGTATAGCAAACTATTTCTTGCAGTTTGCTAGTCAAGATTCTGAGACTTTAATTGCTGCTATTCAAAACTTAAAATATGAATTAAAACTTTTAACTGCTCTATTTGGTTTAGATCATATTTCTAAAGTCGATGAAGTTAAATATTATTTGGATACTGATCTTTACAATTTCACTCGACAACTCTATAATTAGTGCTATTTTTTTGGATGGCTGCTGTAAGCAGCCATCCTTTTTATTTTTTATGATACTAATGTTAAAGTAACAATTTTATTAATTTAAATATAAAAGTAAAAAAGTTCATTAAATCAAATTTTGATCTATACCAAAAGTTAATTTAATGAACTTAATTCTCCTAAATATCAAAAGTCAATTGATATTGGTTTTATTCTTTTATCAAATGAATTTCGCGGTCAAATAATTCATGCATTTCTTCAGTAAAATTATGGGCAATAAATACAATTGTCGCTTTACTTTTTAATAATTTGTCTAAAATATCAATGGTTCCACTTTGATCAATCGCACTCGTCCCCTCATCGATTAAAATAATATCACTCTCATGAACTTGAGCCCTTGCTAAAACAATTTTCTGCCTCTGTCCTCCAGAGATGTTTAATTTATCAAGATCCAGTTTTTTATTAATGCCCTCATCAAATTTTTGCAGATCAGAAGATAAATCTACTTCTTCTACTGACCTTTCAACTTTATTATCTAGCTTATTGTTAAACATAGTAATGTTTTCTTTAATGGAGGCTGGGAATATAACCGGATCTTGCGGTAAGTATCCAATTGCTTTCAAATCTGGATTAATTTCATTTCCATCCTTATCTTCAAAAATAATCTTTCCAGCACTAGGTGCTAATTCTCCCAATATCAATTTAAATAGAGTTGATTTACCAGTACCAGAATCTCCTGTTAAGAGAATCTTTTCACCCTGATTAATCTGAATATCCGGATAACTTAGTTTTTCGCCATTTGGAAAATCGAGTCTTAATGATTCTGTTTTAATTACAGTAGGCATATTTGTTTTTTGCTTATCTGAAACTTGAACTTTTTCCGCTGCTTCATTTACTTCTTCAATTAGACTCTTTACTCCCTTCATTTCTCCCCTAGCCTGAGAGATTTGATTAATTGCTTGATTTAAATAAAATCTAAAATTTCCCACTATTAATAGAGTACTCATTTGTACTAAGCCATTTTTGACTAAAAATCCGGTCAAAACAAATATGATCAACCCAAACAATGCAGAAGCTATCCCGTTAATCGCATTAAGTAATTTAGTATAAGTAGTTTGCTTAACAGTTGCGTCTTCAAGTTTTTTACTAGCATTTTGAGTGACAGAAAATAGCTTTGCACCAGCTGCAAATTGTCTTAATTGATCTAAACCGCGTAGCCAGTCGTTTAAAGTATCTAAATATATTTCATTGCTAGTCGAAATAAGTTTATTAGCTTTTTGGAGTGGTTTTTCAATCAATTTTGGCAAAGCTAGAGAAATGGCTACAATTATACAAATTGTAATTAATAGAACCCAATTTAACATAATTAAATATATGATAATTGCAATAAGTTGAACAACTCCAAAAATTAGATTTAGAAGAGAGCCATAGTAATTATCATTAATTAATTCTAAATCATTAGTTAGTCTATTTTGAATTTTTGAAACCGGATGATCTCTATCATCATGGAAATAATGATCTACTATTTTTTCTCTTACACTATTATTTAAATCTTGCGTTTGAGCAAGAAGTAGATATTGTGTCAGACTAAATAGTGCATAAAACATTATACACACAGTTAAACTAATAGCTGAAATTATCAAAAAATTTGGTAAATTTCTTGAAAGAATAATATTCGTCTCTATTTGAACTAAGGCCGTCATCGCAATTGTTAAAAGAGGACAAAGAATAGCTAAAATTGAAAACAGAAAAAAACGTGCCCTATTAATTCGAATAAAATTTCTTAAATTCATTATCCCTCTTCTCCTTTCTTAGCTAATCTTATTTCTTGATCAAACTTAGCTCTTAATTCTGGTGTAAAATTATGAGCAATCATTAAAATTGTCTGATCTGTTTTAAGCAAAGCAGTAATAATCTCTTCAGTAGCTTTTTGATCAATTGCACTAGTTACCTCATCCATCAATACAAATGGCTGATTATAAATTTCACTTCTAGCTAATACAATTTTCTGGCGTTGTCCTCCTGATAAATTATTTTTCTTTAGATTAACTACTGTATCAATTCCAGAAGGCATTTTATCTAAATCACTTTTTAATTCGACATTCTTAACAACATTCATTAATTGTTTTTCTGTTCTTTTAACAAACATCGTTATATTATCTTTAATTGAAATCGGAAAAACTATTGGATCTTGCGGTAAATAACCCAGGCTAGCATTGGTTATTGGCTGACTTTCCTTATCAAAATAAGTAATCTTACCACATTTAGTCTCAATTTTTCCCAATAATGCTTTAAATAAGGTGGACTTACCTGTTCCCGAATCTCCAGTTAAAAGTACTTTTTCACCAGGTTTAATAGTGAAATTTGGATAAGTGATAGTTTCTCCTTCGTCGTATGTAAATTTCAAATTTTCAACCGATACACCATAAGCAGCTGTCTTTACAGTCTGCTTTTCTTTTTTGCGTAAAGTTAAAATTTCCTCTCTTAATGTTTTGGTTGATTTAACTAAAGTAATTGAATGGGTAATTTCCCAAACTGCTGAAAAGATAGTTGATCCAAATCCACCCGCTACAGCGAATTCTCCAAAAGAAATCACATGATTTAAGAATAAAATTCCTGCAAAAAATGATATTCCTATTTGTGCTAAGGCATTTCCGAAACCATTGAATAAGTAGGAAGTAGTTTGGTACCGATAGTTTTTCTTATTTGCCTTCGTGTAATCGTCACTTGCCTTATGTAGCTGTCTTCTCAATCTCTCATATGCACTAAAGCGTCTTAACTCTTGCAGTCCACCAAACCAATGCTCAATCGTATTTAGCAACTTTTCATTTTTATCATTTACGTTCTTAGTTGCCTGAGCTGTTTTCTTTTCCATAATTTTAGGTAGAAGAAAATTAATTCCTAGTAATATCGCACTAACTAAAATTAAGCTCCAGTTCATAGTAAATAACAAAACAACTGCGATTAAAATTTCAAGAGTTCCACTCAAAATTGATAGCCATGGAGTAGCAAAGTTGGTAGTTAATAGCTTAAGATTTGCTGTTAATTGATTTTGCATTTTGGAAGTTTTTTCATCTTCTGAAGAAGCATAGTAATGCTCAATAATTTCTTCTCTAATCCTATGAACATAGTCTTGGGTTTGTCTTGTGAAAGCAATTGTTGCAATTGGTAATAAAACTGCCGTCCCTATTTCCATCCCAGCCTGAATAAAAGTCCAAAAAAGATATCCATTTAAATTACCTTTAAGAATATTGTTTAATGAATCTTTAAAAAGATATTCTCCCATTGAACCCGCAACTGCATATAAAATATACAAACAAAAAATCAATATTGAACGGGGAACATTAATTTTAACCAACTCTTTAAACGTCATTATTTACCCCTCCTATTTTTATTTGTTATTAATTATACTAATATTTTTTTAATTTACAATCATATTTTTATAAGCGGACAAATTTATGCACTAAGTGGTATATTTTCGGACTTAGCAAGTATGCTATACTTATTTTATCTATGATAAATCGAGGTGATTACTAAGTGTTTATTCTAAATAACTTAGGATTAAGCTTAAAACTGAATTATTTTCTTTCAGTTATTAAGCTATATTTAATAAATATCCCCAAATTTGATGAAAGTTTGGGGTTTGTTAACTAAAATCTAGCTATCTTTTCCCTAAACTTTCATGTACTCAATAAATTTAAGTATTAAAAAGGAACGGGAAAATGACTAACAAAAATAACTATAATATTATAAGCCTCTTAATTGGCCGGATCGGAACAAATGTTGCTGACTCTCTTTTCTATATGGCAATATTGTGGTACTTTAAAACCCATTTTAATTCACCAATGCTTCTTTCAGTGATATTCATATCTGAATCTAGCATTGATATGTTTTCGTTTACTTTAGGACCTATAATTGATCGCATAGATATCAAAAAAGCATTAAAATTAGTGACAATTATTCAAGCAATGCTGAGCGTAATCATTATTCCACTATTTAATAATCAAAAATTACACTTTTTAGGAATTATATTTTTGATAGTAGTCTATGTTTTGTCAACTATCGGCTCAACATTAATCTATCCTGCTGAAGACAAGATACTGCCCAATATAGTAGAAAAAGAAGAGTTACCTAAAGTTAACGGGATTTTTCAAATGTCTTATCAAACTTTAGATTTATTTCTCAATGCTGGAGCAACAATTTTAATTACCTTTTTATCTATAAAAAATACAATTATTATTTCAGCATTAGTATTTGCATTTGCACTTTTGTTCTACACGCGTTTACACTTTGAACTTCCAGCTGCCTTATCACCTGAAGGTAATACTAGCTATTTCAAAGATTTAGTGAGTGGTTGGCAAGCATTACGCACTAATAAAAATATTTTAATTTTAATCTTACCTTTTGCTCTAACCAACTTATTTTATGGAATATCATCTGTTGGTTTACCTTACTTTGCCACCAAATACTTAAACAATAGTGCAGTTAGCTATGGAAGTTTAGAACTTGCCTCTTCAATTGGAGGATTACTAGGCAGCCTTATCGTACAGCGACTTTACGTGAAAGACAGTCAACTAAGGCTATTAATTGTCACTTGCTTAATGCTTTCTGGATTAGCAATTGTTTTAGAAGTGATAGCTGCTCCAATCCGGCCTATTTTAATTCTAATATTTGCCCTATGTAGTACTTTCTGGATTAGCATTATGAACATTAATTTTAAAGTTCTAGTTCAAGAAAGTTTTTCTTCTAATTTATTAGGACGAATTATCACGATTAACAGCAGCATTGTTAATTGCATGATTCCGATTGGATCATTTTTAGGAGGATTTATTGTTAAAAACTACGGTGCTCGTCCAGCCATTATTCTTGAAGGGCTGGCTCAGCTAGTGACAGCTGTCTTCTATCTAATAATGTTTTTAAAAAGAAAAAGAGCATAAATGCTCTAACTTAAGGAGTTTTATAATGAGTAATAAAAAAGTAAAAATTAATAATGCTGAAATAAAAACAAGAGTAGTTTTCTATCGTCCAAGTCAATGATTAATTTTAATTGGCTATGTTAAACTATTTGGTTGTTAAATGTAAATAACAAAAATGACTGGTGCATATTACCAGTCGTTTTGTTATTAGTTCGTATTATATTAATGATGCGAACTAAAATAATACTCTAAATAAAATTAAATATAATAAAATATCAGCATTCTTTCATATGTAGTAACTTATATATATAAATAAATAATAGTTAAAATACTATAATATAAAGAAAGCACATCTAATGTTTATAATATTAAATGTGCTTTCTCTCTATATGTTATTAATCTATAAACTCTAGTAACTTTAATATTTCTTTAGCAATTTCTCTCTCAACTCCAATATAAGGATATGAATGAATATGAATCGCAGGATTAAAGTTAAGCTCAATTATTGCATATTGAGAGTCTCTATTCGTATAATCATCTATCATCATATCAACTCCACAAATCTTAGCTCCTATTGCCTTAGATGATTTAACTGCTATATCTTTAAATTCTTGATGTATATCATCCGTATAATCAATACTATCTCCACCTGTACTAATATTTGAGTTTTCTCTTAAATATACAGTTTCATCTTTTTTAGGAATATAATCAAAATCAAGACCTCTATGCTTTAAAAATAATGCAGCATTCTCATCTAAATTAATTTTCTCTAAAGGAGTCTTATACCCTTTACCCCTTAATGGACTTTGATTTTTGATTTCTACTAATTGTCTAATAGACTTCTCTCCATCACCGACTACATTAGCTGGAACTCTATGAAGTATTCCTACAACCTTATCTCCTATAACTAAAAATCTATATTCTTTACCACTTATAAACTCTTCAACTAAAACTGTATTATCATATTTAAATGCAATCTCAAATGCACTTGTAATATCCTCTTTATTTGCTCCTTGAGGGAATATACTTATTCCTGTTCCAAAATTTGTTGACTTTGGTTTTATAACTATTGGCTTGTTTATAAAGTTATCTATTTCACTTATTGCATCATCAATATTATCAAATTCACTACCATTTGGAACTTTAATATTATTTATTTGTAATATCTTCTTAGTAACTACTTTATTTTCCATAGCAAGAACAGTTGCATAGTTATCCTTTGATGTTTTTGTCGCTTGCTTTATATACTCTATTTTATTATCTTTAGTAAGAGATATAAAATTATCACTTCTATCAATTAGTTCTGTTTTTATACCTCTTTTAATTGATTCCTTCATTAAAATCTGAGTTGATAATTCTAAATCTTCATATCCTTCTAATTTAAATCTATTATTATAAGCTAAATCTTTATATTTTTTAGCAAGATTTAAATGAGCATTTATATATCCTTCTTCTTTTACTTTTTCAATAATTTTATAAGTATAAGTTTCTTTATAATCTTCAACTCTTTTTCTTATATCGTCTATTATTTCTTCATATCCTAATTGTAGCTCATCATTTATAACTTTAATTTTATTTAAAATTTCAAGTCCCCATTCTACCTTAGATATAGACTTTCCATCTTTTATTAGCTCAACATCATTTTGACCATGCGTTGCTATTATATTCTGATTGTTTAATGCTTCCTGTTGCCAATTTTCATAATTACTTTCATCTTCAATTAATAAAAATAAATTAAATATATTCATAAAGTACAAGTCATTTAAAGCAATTCCACCTTTTTCAAATGGGTTTATATCTATACTCCTGTATTCTAAGTAATTTATACCATCGTTCATTAAAGAATTTAATAGAGACTTAGGATCTTTTGCTTTTAATCTTATTGGAGCATATAGCTCTTTATGATTATCTATAAAATCTTCATCTATAAATTTATTAATACTATCAACATAATCTTTAACACTATTGTAATTTGGGTATAAATCTATTTTATTTTTATATCCACATTCACTATTTCTATAAGATAATGCTCCTTCATTCGAAAAACTACCTTTTGATATTTCTTTAAGTTGTTTTACACATTCTTCTTGATATGTTTCGTGTACAACACCTGTACATCCTAAAAGATATATAAGTAACCATCTATAACGAAGATAATTTCTTGTAACTTTTAAGTAGATATCATCTTTAAAAGTTTTATAATCCTTACATTTACTACTATTTTCATATAGCTTTTTTATTATGTTTTCATTAAAAGAAAAATTATAATGTATTCCTGATATTAACTGTCTTTTACCACCATACTTTAAAAGTAGTTCTTCTCTATATTTTCTAGCTGTCTGTCCTTCTTCACATCCACAAAACTGTGCTATTGGGATATCTTTATCCTCTGGTATTATAGCTGGCATAGATTGCGGCCATATATATTCATCTTTAATCTCCATTGCTACTATATCATAGAGTGCATTTAAAAAATTATATGTTTCTTTTGTAGTTGAAAATGTAGGTGTTATTAACTCTAATTGGCTCTCTGAAAAATCTGTAGTTATATATGGATTTTTCATTTTATAACCAAAAACCTCTGGATGAGGGTTTGTTGATAATTTTCCTTCATAATCAACTCTAAGTCCTTCTCTTTCAATTCCAAAATTACCTTTTAATAATTCTTGTTTATTAAATAATTTTTTGATTGTATTAAGCATACTTCTCATCCTTTCTTACCTTAAGTATATACATAATATATGCTGCTATTCCTTTTAAAACACTTGATACTGAAATACTTAACCATACACCATTTACATCAAAATATTTTATAAATACTAATGCCATTGGTATTCTAAGTACAGTAAATATAATACTTATAGTAGCTGGAATATTTGGCATTCCAAGTCCTGTAAACATACCATTTGAAACCATTTCAATTGCACTAAATATTTGTGAATATGCTATTATTTTTAAATACATACTAGCAATTTCTATAGTAGAAGGATCATTTATGAAAATCTTTACTAGATACTCAGGTAATAATATAAATACTATTGATGTGCTAATTGCATATACTATACCTATCGTTAAAGAAGTATTATATCCTTTTACAATTCTATCGTACTTTTTAGCACCAAAATTTTGCCCTGTAAAGCTTGCTATTGCTCCATTTAAACCACCTATTATCATAAATGTTACCGACTCTATTTGAACTCCTATCTTTTGAGCTGCTATTGCATCTGAGCCAAATATAGAGATTATTCTAGCAAGTATTATATTTACTAATGTAAACAATATTCTTTGAAAGGCCATCGGAAAACCTAACCTTATTACTTCCATAACTTTCTCTTTGCTTATTCCTATATTGAAATCAAAGTTAAATAATCCTTTTGAACTGACTCTAAACATTATAAACATCGCTATATTTGATACTAATGTTGCTATAGCTGCTCCTGCTACTCCAAATTTAAATATATATATAAATATTGGATCTAAAATTATATTTAAGACTATACCAGCAGCACTTATTTTAAGAGCACCTGAATTATGTCCATAACTACCAAGAATCCTTATATACATTTGATTGAAAAATGAGAAAAATAGCATTGGAGCACTTATCATTAAATATAAATTAGCATCATTCTCTACTACTTGATTCCCTAGTTTTAAAAATCCTATAAAATACTTTCCTGCAAATAAAAGCATAATAGCATATAAAGTAGCTAAAATAAAGTTAACAAATATTCCTGAATTTATATATGCTTTAGCCTCATTATCTTCATTCCTACCAAGTGCATGGGAAACCTTTATTCCAGCACCTATAACTACCAGTGTATTTATAGAGTATCCAAGACCTGTAAAAAACTCGATGAGCCAACACTTGCAACAGCATTGCTTCCAAGTCCTCCAACCCAAAGCATATCTACTATATTGTAGGTAAATTGTAAAAGTGAGCTCCCCACTATTGGTATAGCCAATGCCGCTATTACGGACAGTACATTTCCTTGTGTCAAATCTACTTTTTTCATTTGTTTCTCCTTTATTTCTTATATATAGTGTTTTCATATTATTTTTAAGATTATTATACTTTAACTATATTTAATTCCGATTATCCCTATATAAAATAAAGTCAACCATATCTAAAATCAATTTTTTTTGATATTATTGACAAAAAAATTAAAACTTCCTTAACTAATTCATAAACCAATGTCTAGTTTTATTAGCTATTGCAACAAGTGCAAGCATTACCGGAACTTCAACTAATACTCCAACAACAGTAGCAAGTGCCGCTCCTGAGTTAAGACCAAATAAAGCAATCGCCACTGCAACTGCAAGTTCAAAGAAGTTACTAGCACCTATCATTGCACCTGGTGCTGCTATATTATGAGGTAACTTCCATGCCTTAGCCCAAAGATATGCTATAAAGAATATAAAGAATGTTTGTATTGTAAGTGGTATAGCTATTAATGCTATATGTAGTGGATTATCTATTATTTTTTGACCTTGGAAAGCAAATAATATTACTAATGTTAATAATAAACCAACGATAGTTATTCCATTGAATTTAGCTAAAAATACATTTTCGAAGTAATCTAATCCTTTTTTCTTTATTATCATAGTTCTTGAGAAATATCCTGCAACAAAAGGTATTATAACAAATAAAACTACTGATAATAATAATGTATCCCAAGGAACGGTAACATCTGTAACTCCTAATAAAAATGCGACTATTGGAACAAATCCAACTAAAAGTATAAGGTCATTAACTGCAACTTGAACTAATGTGTAAGCTGCATTTCCTTTTGTCAAGTGACTCCAAACAAATACCATCGCTGTACATGGAGCTGCTCCAAGTAGAACTGCACCTGCTAAATAATCCTTTGCTAAGTCAGTAGGTATTATGTTTTTAAATACTATTAATAAAAAGAAATATGATATTGCATACATTGTAAAAGGCTTTATTAACCAGTTAGTTGCACAAGTAACAGCTAAACCTTTCTTTTGTTTCGTTGCATTTTTTATAGCTGTAAAATCTATTTTAAGCATCATAGGGTAAATCATAAGCCATATAAGTATTGCTACTGGTATTGAAACTTGAGCATAAGTAAACTTATCTAACGTTTGAGGTATTTGTGGTAAATACACTCTTTTTTGATATTTAATATGCAAGGGGGAGTATTTCATGGATATATTTAAGTTCTTCTCAGATCAAATTTTAGGCATGAAATGGCTATCTGATTTAATTACATTATTTGTAGAAAATTTATTAGGCCTTGATGTATCATCTCGATTAGGTGGAAGTATTCAATTTTTTTATATATGATACTATAAAAATATTTTTACTTTTATCTGTTTTAATATTCCTTATATCATATATACAAAGTTACTTTCCTCCTGAAAGAACAAAAAGAATATTAACTAAATTTAAAGGTATGAGCGGTGCAACAGTTTCTGCTCTATTAGGTACAGTAACACCTTTTTGCTCTTGTTCTAGCATACCTATATTTATAGGTTTTAGTAATGCTGGATTGCCACTTGGAATCACTTTTTCATTCTTAATATCTTCACCTATGGTAGATATAGCATCTTTATTACTTTTGGCTTCTTTCTTTGGTATGAAGATATCTATTCTTTATGTAATACTAGGACTCGTAATTGCTATTGCTGGTGGTACTATAATAAGTAAACTTAATATGGAAAGTGAAATAAGAACTTATAATGAAAAAACTAGAGATCTTTATAGTGAGTCAGAAAGTTTTAATCAAAAACAGAGATTGGATTATGCATGGAATGATACTAAAATTATAGTTAAAAATGTTTACAAGTATGTTTTAATAGGAGTTGGTATAGGTTCTTTAATACACAATTGGATACCTCAAGAAGCTATCCTAGCCGTTTTAGGAAATGACAATCCATTTTCAGTTATTATAGCTGCTATTATCGGGATACCTATGTATGCAGATATATTCGGAACTATTCCTATAGCTGAGGCTTTATTTATGGCTGGAGTGCCTATAGGTACGATACTTACATTCATGATGGGTGTTACAGCTTTATCGCTTCCATCTATTATAATGTTAAGTAAAGTTGTTAAACCTAAACTACTTACTATATTTATAGCTATCGTTACAATAGGTATAATTATAACTGGTTATGTATTTAATACATTTCAATATTTATTGATATAATTTTGAGATCTATTAGACAATAGTACTATAAATATGAATCAGAAATAGCTAGAGCTATTGGATTATATCCAAAATCTAGCTATTTTTATATGATTTAATTCGTATTATATAACAATTGTGAACTTAATTACATTATATGAAATATTCAATTATTTTCCAATTGTAAAATGGTTTTATCAATTTTATTACGAATTTAACTAATATAGCCTAATTAAAATATATTCTTTTAACTTAGTTCAATGTATCTATTTTTTATAGTATTTATAGTTGAGTAGTTTTCAGTTGTAACTAAATTTATAAATAATTCTTTTATCTTTGAAATATCTTTTTCTTTCTTAGTTATTTCACACCATCTGAACCATGTAAGGTAATTCTGCAAATACTTGGTCGCAACACCATTAAAATCTCTAATCCACCCCTTCAATCTACTGTGATAACTATTTGCGTGTTGAATATGATATATTCCATCTTTGTATTTACCACTTTCTATCCTTTTAAGAGTGACATTAAAGACAGTTGGTATCTTCATATAAGAATAATGACTATCTACACAAAGAGTAGAGCCTTCTCCTATCTTATTATTAAAGAAATCTTTTAATTGAGAAAACTTAACTCTACCAGTACATAATTTTTCAGATATTACATTTCCTTTTCTATCTATACAAATACCTACGCATACTTTTTCATTAGAGATACCTCTTAGTTTATCTCCACTACTTTTACCTTGCTTTTGACCACCTCTCTTATGAGGTTTTCTAGGTAAAACAAAATTAGTTCCTTTGCTATGATTACCCTTATATGACACTCTAAAGTATGTCTCATCACTTTCTACAATACCACTAACAAATCCTTTTCCAAGTATAATATTTAAGCAATCTAAGATTCTATGACGCATGAAAAATGATGTTTTAATGCTTACATCTAATTCACTAGCACACTCTCTTATTGTTGCTTTATTTACTAATAAAGTTATATATTTAAACCACTTATCAAGAGGTAATTTTGTACTAGAAATAATAGATGATGTTCTTTCATCAAATACCTTACCACATTTTTTACACTTAAATCTCTGTCTATCATATCTTTTTCCATATTTAATAATATGATTTTCATAACATCTAGGACAAATCTCACCTTTAAAATACTTTACTTCTTTAATTTCTTCGTTAAAATCAGATGAATATATAGGAGAAATCAAAAGAGAACTTAGTATATTAAATAATTCTTCTAATTCATTTAAATTTAAAGTTTTTATATGTTTTTCTAAGTTCTTATGCAAAGCCATATCCATTCCTCCTAAGTATATATTAGTATACTTATATTATAACCTATTTTAAGGAATAAATACATTAACAACCATTTTGTTTAACATAGCCTTTTAATTTAGAAAAGAGATTTTTATGGCGCAAGATTTGATTACTACAGTTACAACAAAAAATGATTTCAAACAGGCATTTAACAATGTTCATCTTAATGCTTCCGACACAGTTATTATCCATACATCATTAAGCAAGTTCTACTATGTTCCAGCTGGTCCTGAAACTGTCATCCTGGCACTTAAGGAGACAATAAGTAAAGGAACAATTATGATGCCTTCAGAAGTTTCGACAAATTGTGATCCAGCAACCTGGGAGTATCCTCCAGTTCGCTCTGATCTAATGGAAACGATTAGAGATAATATGCCACCCTATGATCCAATAACCTCAGCTACTGAGGGACTCGGAATAACACCTGAATATTTCAGAACTCTGCCTGATGTAGTTAGAAGTAACCATCCCTATCTACCGATCGCAATTTGGGGTAAAAATAAAATTCAAATAGCCAAAGAACAACCATTAAATCTTCCATACGGCATTAATAGTCCTTTAGATTATTTATACAAAAATAATGGTAAAATAGTTTTTCTAGGAACAGACTATGAAACTTGTACTGCACTTCACTATGCCGAATCGACAATTAATCGACCAACCGAAACATGGTCAGCTGCTACCGGATTCAATGAACAAGGTAAGACTACTTGGACTGATTATCAAAATGTTGATCTAGATTCTTATGATGATTTTAATGAGCTTGGATTAGCTTTCGAGAAACAATATCCCGAGTGCTTTAACCAGGTGAGCTTGAACAATAGTTTTATCAAGGTAATCGAAATGAGACCTTTAATTGATTTTGCTAGAGATTGGTTTAAAAAGAAAGATAATAATATATAACAAAAAAGTAGGAATAAATCCTACTTTTTTTGTTATATTCGTTATACGATCACGGTCATTGTAGCAGCTCCGATAATGATGACTAAACCAATTAAAGTAACTACCATTTCTTTCTTAGTCTTCTTTTCATGCAAGAACCAGATTCCAGTTAGAGTTGCTAATACTACAGATGTTTGTGACAAAATAAATCCAGTTGCTAAACCATTCATATTTGGTTGAGCCGAAATTAAATATGTCAATGCAGCAAATGCAAAGAAAAATCCAGAGATAATTTGTTTGTAAGAAACCCCTTGAGCTAAAGCGCTTCTTTGACTTGGTTCTTTAACTTTTAAGTAAACTGCATAACAAATAGCAACTAAGCACATTCCAATAGCTTGTGGTAAAAATGCTTTGGATCCATCAATTTTAGCAGCTTGAGGGGCTGCAGAATATGCCCAATATCCAATTTCACCAACTAATAAAATGATTACGGCTTTTCTTAACTTAGCACTGTTTTCATCAGTTCTATGTTCACTCCAAGTTGTCATCCAAGCACCTAAAATGATCAGAGCTAATGCAAGAAAACCTATTAACTTATCACTCGTACTTGGCCAATCTCCTAAAGCAAATACTCCCCATAAAGAAGTACCTAACAACTGAAAGGCAGTTGTAATTGGCATTGCGCGTGATGATCCGACCAAAGTAAAAGAATGAAAAGTAAGAATCTGAGCACTAGCCCAGCCTATTCCAGAGATAATTGACCAGATCAAAGCAGCACCGCTAGGTAACGCTATCCCTTGAACCAAACTATAGATTAAAGCAAAGATAAAGGTACCAAAGGTAGTACCAATAATTTGATTTACTGGTTTACCGCCAATTTTTGAAGCAATTGTCGGAAATAAACCCCAGCCAAGTAAAGGCCCCAATCCAATTAATAAAGCTATTCCATTCATACACTAAACTTTCCTTAAAATATAAAAATAATTGTAGTTTACAGATGCAATTATTTTTGCAGCTAAATATTTACTTTAAAAAACTACTCCACTTTCCAAAATCACATTAGAGTATGGAGTTTCTTCACCAGTTCTAATAAATGCTTTAGAAGACTTTAAATCCTTCTTTAGTTCTGAATGTGGAATAAATTCAATTTCGACATTTGGAACTGCCTTTTTAAGAGCTTCTAATTGCTTCGGATTTTCAGTTTTAATTTCTTCGGCAACGTACATTTTTTGAACTTCTAACTCTTTCAAGACTTCTTCTAAAACATCAATAAATGATGGCAATCCTGGACGCACAGACAAGTCAATCTTTTCAGTTTCGGCCGGAACTGGAGTGCCAGCATCTCCAACTCCTAACCAATCCATGTGACCCATGTCAGCAATTACTCTTGAAATATTAGAATTCATTACACCAGTTTTTTTCATAGTCATTAATCCCTTTCTTAAAACACATTTATTAACATTCTAATATATCTTTTTAAGATTAGCACTTTTAAAGTAGCTAATATATTAAATTTGATTTTGAAATATAAACAGTAAAAAGAAAAAAGAGAAGATAGTTGCAGATAGTAATGAGGTTAACCCTCCCGGTTGGATTTATGGCCAACTCTGGGGGGGTGAATTTCAGTTAATTATCAGCTTTTTTGTTATTTGGTTCCTTATTTTAACTCTGATATCATCTTTACCAACCTGATTCCTATTATACCGAATTATCTATTTCCTTCTAAGTCCATCTAGAAAAATGTTATTATGGTAGTTGTTTATTTTAATTGATGGATTGAAACAATATGCTATTGATTTATTACAGGAACTTTTGAATACGAATTCCCTGCTTTAAGTAGTATTTTTTCTGAAAGGGGCGCTTTTATTAGTGACAAATATTATTAATGGACGTCAAATTGCCAAACAACTTAATCAAGAAACCAAAACCAGAGTTGATAAATTAAAAGAAGAAGGGATAATTCCAGGAATTGCGGTTATTCTTGTAGGAGATAATCCGGCTAGTGTAATTTATACGCGTAATAAACAGAAAACTGCTGAAAAGTTAGGCATGAAATCTATCTTGAGGAAATTTCCAAAAGATGTCAGTCAAGCTGAAGTTTTACAAGCAATTCATCACTACAATGACGATCCAACTATTCATGCAATTTTAATTCAGCTTCCTTTACCTAAGCATCTCAATCAAACCGAACTAATTGAAGCAATTTCTCCTGAAAAAGATATTGACGGTTTTGATTCAAAAAATGTTGGTAAACTTTATAACAATGAAGATGGACACTATCCTGTTTCTTGTACCGCGCGCGGAATTATGACTTTGCTTCATTCTTATTTAGATAAAATTGAAGGAAAAAACGTAACAATCATTGGACGCAGCATTTTAGTAAGTCGCCCTCTGCAATCGCTTCTCATCAATGAAAATGCGACAGTAACAATGGTAAGCTTACATACAGATGATATCGATTATTACACTAAACATGCTGATATTTTAGTTGTGGCTGCTGGCAAAGCTAATTTGATTAAAAAAGATCAGGTTAAACCAGGTGCAACTGTGATTGATGTAGGAATTAATCGGATGGCAAACCATCACTTAGTCGGGGATGTCGATTTTAATAGTGTCAAAGAAGTAGCTGAAAATATTACCCCAGTTCCTGGTGGAGTAGGTCCAATGACTATCGCAACTTTAATGCAGCAAACCGTAGATTTAGCTGAATGGAATAAATAGAAAAAGGTGTTAAGTAGTATCAAAATATCTGCTTAACACCTTTTTTGTTTATTATTTTCTCTATCTCAATTGATTCAAGCTAGAGCCAAAGATTGATCAATTTTTTTATCTAATGAATTTTTTTACTCTATCTTTTCAAAAACTTTCCATATAATTGCTCTAAGAATATCCTAGCTGATTATTTTTTGAGATAGGGACAATAATTAGAACGATCTATTCGGTAATCTTTATTTTCAATTGTCCACTCATGCAAACATGCATCCCCAGTCCCAAATTTAATCTTTGCATCTATTGGTAACTTTAATAATGCATGATATAGTTGGGTAATTGTTCCACCATGAGTAACAATTACAATGGTATTATCTGATAAATTTTGACTTAATATCTCTGATAAAACACTCTCTACTCGCATTCTAAATTCGAGTTTACTTTCTTGCTTGTACAATGCTTTGTGGATAGGAACTTCAACCGCAGGATATTTTTGATAGGCTTCCTCATATGGTAAGCCAGCCCGGAGACCATTATTGAATTCTTTCAAATTATCCCTTCCAATAGCTGAAAGGCCAGTTAATTCTTCAAGATAATGTGCAGTTTCACGAGCTCTTTTTAATGTACTAGTGTAAATTTTATCTATATTATAGTGATCAACAATCCATTTACCAGTTTTTAAAGCTTGCTTATTTCCACGTTCAGTTAAACTGAAATCAGCCCATCCTTCACATACTTTTAAAATATCTGCTTCACTTTCACCATGTCTAACAATTAGTAATTTCATTATTCTACCTTTTCAAAAACTTCACATACCATTGGTGCCTGAGGATAAAACGCTTTACCTGCTTCTCGATATTCCCAATCAAAAAAATCATCATGGGCTCGACGCCAATATTCATAACTTCGATCACCCTCACCTTCATGGTAGGCGTGTTCTTTAGAAATTAAATCATAAGGTATAATTTCCACTACCTTATCTTGAATAACACAAACAGGTTCTTCTTTACTATTCAAAACAATACTCCACTCATCTACTTGAGGTATTTTTTCATTTTTATCATAAAGTTCATAGGCAGATGTAGTAGCAGTTTTTATGCCTCGATTTACCAACTCAGCCAATTCGTCTGCATCTTCAGCAGTTGCTCCAAAAGCCCATGCTTCTACCGGAGTATCACATTCTAAGTTATGGCTTTGACAAAAATCTTGCCAAAATTGTTTCAATTGTTTATTCATCTTTACCTAATTTTGTTAAAACTTTAGATCCAATCTCTAACCCCGCACTGTGAGATTCATACCCCCAGTCACGTTCATCATAGTTTTCTATATCAGCCAAAGTATCAGCAGTAAATAAAATTTGAGCGAAATCCACTTTTCTGAATTGCGCACAAGCTGCCAAAGATGCACATTCCATTTCAACAGTTACAGCTCCTAATTGACGAAAATGTGCAACTTTCTTGGGCGTTTCTCTGAAGAAGCCGTCAGTTGTCCAAGTAGTAATTTCATCATACTTAAGATCCAAAGTAGCTAATGCATTTTCTATCTGCTTTAAGAAGTCATACTTCAAATCGATAAATTGACCTGGCTCCATATAATGAAAAGATGTTCCTTCATCACGAATTGCACGTTTGACTAATAACATCTCATTTTCTGGTAAATCAGTTAACGCGCCCGCATTACCAACAGTTAAAACTTGGTTCACACCATAACTAATCAACCAATCAAGTAATTGGACCGAAGCTGGTCCTCCAAGCGGTGCCTGACATAAAGTAAAGTATTCACCATTTAATTCAACTTCATAAATCTTGGGATTAAAAGAAACTGACTCAAATTCACCTATAGTGCGGTGAAGATGCCGATCTAAAAATGCATCAATTTCATTCTTAGGAACAAAGGCATAAAGCAAGCGTGAATGAAAATGAAATGGTTCTTGATCATGATCTGGTTCAATTACTGCATGGTGATTTGGATCAAAATCTAAAATAAATGGTTGTCCTGTCTCTTCTTTCATACCTACTCCTCCTATAATTTTTGTAATATCTCAAAGCAAATTTCTAATCCGCGCCGATGTGAATCGGTTCCTCCATCACGTGGATCATAGTCCTCTTCATTAGCTAAAGTATCAGCTGTAAATAAAATTTGCGCAAATTCAACTTTTCTAAATTGTGCACATGCTGCTAGTGCTGAACACTCCATCTCTACTACAGATGCACCTAAGGCACGAAATTGCTTTACTTTTTTCGATGTTTCTCTGAAAAAAGCATCTGTTGTCCATGTCGTCACTTGCTCGTATTTGTAGTCTAGCTCAGTTATTGCCTTTTTTACCTGACTTAAAAATTCGGTGTTCAAATCGACTGTTAGACTATCTTCTAAATAATGGAAAGAAGTTCCTTCATCTCTAATTGCCTTAGTCGGAATAAACATCTCATTTTCAGGTAAATCTATAAGCGTACCAGCATTTCCAAATGCTAAAACTTTTTTAACCCCGTATGCAATTAACCAATCAAGTAATTGTGTGGCTGCTGGCGCTCCTAAAGGAGCTTGGCATAAAGTAAAGTATTCTCCATTCATTTCAATTTCATAAATATCTGGTTGAAAGGAAATTGTATCATACGAACCTAACACTTTATGGGGAACTTGTTCTAAAAAATTATCAATATCTTCTTTAGGAACAAAAGCAAATAATAATTTAGAATGAAATTTAAAGGGTTGCTGTTCATAATCGGGTTCAATAACAGCTTTTGGATCTTTATCTATTTGTAAAATACATCGCTTTTCTTTCATACATACTCCTATTCAAAAAATGGATAATCTCGTTTATAGTAATGCTCAATAAAATTTAAGTGCTGCTTATTAAAAATATCTGGTAAATTATCTTTAGAAAAATATTTTAACTCCAATGTTTCTAAATCTGGTTTCTTATTCGTTTTGCCTACTCGCTCTACCAAGAATTCAATCACGACAGCTTGAGCTATATCCCGATTAGGATAATGCTGGATAAAATCTGTCGAAATTCCTAGCAAAGATTTAACTTTCACTTTCAATCCTGTTTCTTCTAAAAATTCACGCACACATGTCTCTTGAGCAGATTCTCCAAATTCCATTGCTCCACTTCCATATCATTTTCCTTTTTACAATAATATTTTTTTATTATATGAATAATTGGAGATGGTGATTAATGAAAGTTATAACTTACAGTAATTTCAGAAAAAAGATCAAGGATTATTTTTAGTTATTTTGGCTAAAGACGCGTATGATTCGTTAATAGAAACTCTTGAAATCCAAACAAATCTATATCTTATGAATAAAATTAATGCTGTCGACAAGAAGTAGAAAATGGAAATGTTAAAAAAATTGGAACTTTAGACGATTCGGATAATTGGAGGGAAGAGTTATGAGAAATATTTAAATTTACATAGATAGGGCGATCAGCCAAATTATGACTGATCGTCTTTTTATTTTGTACTTAGCTCTTCCTTCTGCTTTATCAACGGAATTATTAATAAAACAATGCTAAAGTAAGCTGCTGATACAAAAAACATTACTTTTAAATTTCCAGCCCACTTCATAATTGCGTTACTTACAAATAAAGAAAGACTGACTAAAATTTCAGCAACAAACGAAACTGTCGAAAGCATAGTGGATTTGTTGCTTTCTCCATAAATTGCTTCATTACTAGTAGCAGAAATCTGCCCAGACATCATCCCCATTAGTAATTCAATTAATAGAAAAAGACTCAATAGTAAATATTTATTTTCTATAATTCCACTCAAAACAAACACAGAAATCATGCACACTGTATTTAATATCGTGATACTTCTTGAACTAGCAAATGTTGATATCCTATTAAATATAAGCGATCCTAAAATAAGTGCACACATAAATAAGGTATAGACAAGCGATAAGTTAAAGTCTAATTTTTCAACGTAGATAATTGACCAATATATTAAAATAAATTGCGTTCCACAATCATATCCAACGTTTAGCAACAACAATATCCAGAAATTTCTTTTTTTAAAGAAATTAGCGATATTTTTAATATTATTATTTTTTCGCTTATACGCTGCCTTATTATCCGAAAAAGATAAAAACTGTATCATGAAAAAAATAAACGCAGGATATAATCCTAAGCCAATCAATGCAAACCAAACTGGTACAGTATCTGCAATTGCAAAGAGCCCGGTGCCAATATTTCCACCTATTAAGGTGGTTAAATTTAGGATGATAACCTGCATCCCCATTAATTTGCTATTCGGAGAAAGATGATTTTGCTCCTGCAAGTCAGTTATATAGGCAATAAGTGTGCCAGAATTAAGTGCAAGTCCAATTCCATATAAGAGTTCTGCTAAAGAAAAGAATAAAAAGTTTCTAAACAGAATTAGGATTAAAAAACTACTCGCAATAACTATTGAAGATAAAGATAGAACTTTTAGCCTTCCAATTCTATCTGCTAAATATCCTGCTGGTAGCAACCCTAGCATGATACCAATATTTTGAAAGGATTTTATTGAGCTGATATTAGCATTAGGGATGCCATTTTTAGCATAGAATAATGAAAATATTCCTGACATTGATGATCGGAATAGTGTAAATACTGCTGTAAAAGTTAAAAATAAAACTGCAATTTTAAAGCTTACACTTTTTGATTTCATAATCATCAACCCTCTTTATTTTTTTACTGCTACATAAACTTATTCCTATTCAAATTCCGCCTGCCAATATGGATCATGATATGCCTTAAAGCACATTTCTACCTGCTCAGGTGATCCTTTATCTCCCCTCAAATTAGGTAGATCATCTATTTTTCACCACTTAAATCGAGCACTAACACAATTTCTTTCCCATCTTTTTCTCCATTCGGAACAAACCCAGCTTCTTTGTATAATTTTTCCGCCCATTCGTTTCCAGGTACATAGGGACAAATATATTTTTTTACCTTCGCCTAGAGGCTTTGCTCTTATATAATTAATAAGTTTATTTAGTGCTTTTTTGCCCAATCCTTTTCCTTGGTATCTTTGGTCAATCATAAATCGCCAGATACAATAATTATTACGAGCTACTCTCGGTGCTCCGTCCCAACTGAATACATTAAAGTTAAGCATGATAAAACCAACTAATATATCTTTTTCATACACAGCAAAAGTTTCAACTCGTTCATTTTCATTCTGAGTAGCATAAGCTTCTAATAAACTAACTGTATTAGTCGCAACATATGTCTTTTGATTTTCCTTAACTTGAAGATTGACAACATCCCATAAATTTTTGTTTGTTATCTTCTTAAATTCCATACCTGTTCCTCCTGATTTTACTCGTTCTTCAATACAAAGACTTTATGATCATTTTCATCATCTTTCATATATTCAAATCCTGCACGCTGAGCCACATGTTGACTAGCTAAGTTATCTTGAGCTGTTCGTAAAATTAAAAATTCTAAATTCAGCTGTTTAAAAGCATACTCTACTAAAAACCCAACCGATTTAGTCATAATTCCTAAATGCTGAGCATCTCCAGAAAGCCAATAACCTACTTCACCTGATCTTTGATTCAATTCGTGCAAATCAATCATTCCACTAGGGACACCCTCAACTAAGATAACTAAATTGAATGCCTCCCCAGCAATCATCTTTTCTTGAAACATTTTAATTGATGCAGCTTCATCTCGGACAGAACCGATTTTTTCAACCCACTCTAAGTATTTAGAAAATTCGACAAAATTCTTTTGAAGTTGATCAAACAGAGAAGCGGCTTGCCAGACTTCTGGTAAAACTAATTCAATTTTCTTATTTCCAGTTGAAAAATTATGTAAAACAAATGCGATATGTTTCATATACGCAGTTCCTCTTCTCTTAACGGTTAAATTACATTAAATTTTACTTAAGTACATTTAATATTTCAAGAGTAAAATCATAATAATTATTCATAAAAAAATAAGCAGAGATCCACTAACTAATCTCTGCTTATCATGATAATATACTTTTATTTTATTAAAAATTCACCAACTAATTTTAATATTTCAGGTCTATTTTTTCCGTTAAACATGTGACCCTCATCTGGAATTAAATGGAGCTCACTTTTAGGCAAAAGTGTATGAAATTTTCTTGAAGCATTAGGTGACACGACTTTATCTGCTAAGCCATGAATCAATAAAGTTTCCCTATTATAATGTTCCGCTGTTTGATAAATAGGCAATAATTGAGCCGTTCTAAAGTAAGCTCCTCCTACTTCAAAGCCACTAACATTGACAGTTTCAGGGATATGCGTTGGATCATAAATACTACCCTGACAAACTCCATCTAAAGCATCAGACTTAAGAGTTGCTGCAGGAGCGAGTAAAGCTAATTTTTCAATAACACCTCGATAATATCCAGCTAGCATTGATGCTACTACTCCACCTTGCGAGTGTCCCACTAAATAGATATGTTTTGCCTTAACAGTATTACGAACATAATCCAATATTTTTATTCCATCTAGGATTTCGCTGTAGACAGTCATATCTTCAAATTTACCATCACTTTTTCCGCACCCATCAAAGTCAAAACGAATTGTTGGGAGGCCTTGATCATTTAAGTAGTGAGAGAGCATACAAAATCTTGCTGTCGTCATAACCTAAATCACCTTTAAAACCATGCATTAAAATCGCAATTATATCATTTTCAATCTTGTTGGAAGTAAACCATGTAAATTTAGACCATCACGTTTAATTGTAATCTTCATTTTCTTCATCTCAAGTTAATTATAGTTTATAACTTAGGTTTAATGTAATTACTAATGATTAAATAGGCGAGAAATGAAACCTTTTTTCTTATTTTCTTGCTCTTTTTGCTCAGTTAACTTTTCAACTGCTTCTTGCATCATCTTGTTCTGTTCAACTTGAGCTTTAAGTAAAGCAGTCACATTATCTTGCTGCTTTTCATCTTTATGCATTCGTTCATAGTGCTTTCTAATTAATGGCTCACCAATAAACTTATCAAACTTGTCAATATCAAGGCGCATTCCATTACCGTATTGCTCAATTGCAATACCGCCTTCTCTTGGGAACATATTAAAGTAATTATCTAGAGTTTGATTAATATTCTCATATCCATTGGCTTTAAAATCATTAAAAATTGCTTTTGAAACATGGAAATACTTATCATCTCCATCAGTAAACGCAATATGTTCATAATGATCATCAAGAATTAACATTTTCCATGTAATACGGTTGCGATCAATTTTATAATCGTAGTTAGTTCCTAAAATATTCTTTAGACGGTTATAATAGCCATATTTCTTCAAAAGATTTCCTAGGATTTCTTTAGTTAGGCTCAAATAATCTTCGATTAGATTTGCCTCTTCTTCACCTGTCAGATGCACTAAACGCTTATTGAGTTCGGAAACTACATAGCGATAAATATGATCATTATTATCATTAATTAACATATTATAGTTAATTTCTTGCTGATTTGATGGAAGCCATGGAGCTTCAAAAGATAAGTAATATACACGCTTGGTAATTTCTTCAAGATTATTAATTTCTTTACTACCTGCATTATGGTTCATCGCAAAGATATTAATATTATGGATTCCTTTAATCGTATTAGACCATTGCTTAATTGCATTCAGAGCTACTTTACTGTGGAGAAAATTACTATTCAATTCATCGACAATCATCGGAGAAATAAAACGTTGAGAATGCAAATAATGATCTAAAAATCTAACGGCCTTATCGGTTCTAGCGCCATTTCCTTCATTAATTTCTGTATATTGCAAACTATGGGACTTATCTCCAGTAAATTTCTTAAAATAATCTCGCACTAACAATGTTTTCCCAGTAGTTCCTCGTCCAATTAACACCATCGAAAGAGGAATCTGATCAGCACTTTTTGAAAAATTAGATTTACGATAAATTTCACGAATTTTCCAAATCATTGGAGCAGTCATCAGATAAATAAATGCAGAAAGTGCCTGGTGACTCTCATCTTTAACCTTATTCAACTTAAAACTTTCAATGATTCTGACAAAAGTTCGAACATCATCTTCGTTTACTATGTCAGGATTAACTTCAAGTGAATGAAGGAAATTAGTGTTTGTATCTTCAACAATAATCTCATTATCTTTATAAACCCAAATTGGCTTAGGGTAAAGATCACTATCTTTAATTACTCTATTTTGAGATGAATCACTAAAGTCTTGATAGACAATTTTCTTAACTTCTTCACGGGCCTTTTCTTCATTTCTTCGTTTATTGCCCTTTTCCGTAAAGAGTTGCTTAGCTACTTTTTGAACAGTTTCAGGATGGAGTTCATAGGTTTCTTCTTTTCTATCAGCATCCTTAGTAATCTTTACAATGTCATCCGGATTTACCTCAACAATATTTTGTTGAACTTTATCTACTACTTCATCTGCAATAATTGCAGTAATTTGTTTTTTAGTTTTCCCGTATAGATTATTGATAATTTTTCTATCTAAGTATTCAACACTATCTTCTTCGAAATTTTTCTTAAAAATCTTTTGATGCTCGTCATAGATTTTTAAATCCTGTAAATCATTCTTCTCGCCTTCATACATCCAAAGCATTTCATGATTTTGCTTTAATGCCTTTTTAGTAAGATTCATTGAACCATTAAAAATAATGAAATCAGTATCATTTTCAATAATGAAATATTTACTATGAAAAAGTTCATCCTTAGTGAATCTTAAATTTAAAGTTTGATTTTCAATTCGATCTAAAAAGTCCGAATCTCGACTTAAAGACAATAACTGCTTTACTTTATTAGAGACATTTAATAATTGATCTAAATTCTTACCAGTTTTCTGATCTTCCATCCCTAAAATTAAATCAATCTGTTTAAAGCGCGGCAAAAGCTCTTTCTCTATTATTTTAAAACTTCCAACAAAACTAACTCCCTTAAAAGAGTCATATCCTTCGACCAACTTAAAGAAATCTGGTTGTTTAAGCATTACATTATTCTTTAAATCATAAATTGTTAGCATATTTATCCCCTTTCTTTTTATTTTTTTGAACATACGTTCGCACAAATTGCATAGAAATTATATCATAGTTTTTAAGATAAAAAATAAACTAAGAGTGCTTTTTCTTAGTTTATTTTTATCTTTAATTTGTTTTTCCAAGAATTAACAAAAAATAGCCACTGGAGTTACAACACCGATTATCATAATTAATCCAAAAGTAGTCAATTTACTGAATCTTCTCGTTAATAAAAAGTAAGCTAATATTATTTGAACCAGTTCTGTACCAATCTGAATGAGATTAAGATGGACTCATATACCAAATATCCAACAAATAATTACGATCACAACTATTGCGATACCATACCATTTTAAAACGAGATTTTGAAACCAATATTGAAAAACAAAATATACGGTGGCCAATAAATAAGGGACAAGCATATGCACTTATAATTCCATTCCTCTTCCTCCTTTTATAAGAACCGTTCTGTCTAAGGAACCTTAAGTTAAAATTATGATCTAAAATTGTGTATTACTTTATAAAAATGTTTTTCTAAAACTCACTTTTCCTCTAAATAAAGCTCACATAAACGAGCTCTTAATTCAGGTGTCACATCCAACACATTTTTCAAATATGCATCCATGTTTTGATACTGCTCTTCAATGGTAAGTAATACCGTATCAAAAAAGGAATCAGAAGCAGAACTCAAGATTCGCATATTACTCCTAAAGGTAAGGTTTTCACCTGCATTTTCAAAATCTTTATCACGTTCTGCTCGATAAGAAGAAAGAATGGAATTAGACGCTAAGTAATCTTGACGAATTACTTCTAAATCAACACCTAAAATATATAAAGTGAATAAAGCTACAAAACCAGTACGATCTTTTCCTTCGGTACAATGAAAAATAGTTGCCCCATTTTCTTTTTCAGCTAGAATAGTTAAAACTTGACGAACTGTATTTTGATCATGTGCTTTAACAACATGGTCGCTATAATGATCACACATCATTTTAAAAGCGGCATGGGGATCATGATGATATAGATCATCTTCTCGTGATAAATCTTGAATCTCGCCTAAAGTACCTTCTTCTTCAGAAAGAGGCAAGGAAATATTTTTAACACCTTCAATTTGCGGATCGGGATGGTCTTTCCTTTCACTCTTTGATCGCAAATCAATGATTGTTGTTAAACCGTAATTTTTTAAAAACTGAATATCCTCATCAGACATACGGGTAAGTGTTCCCGTTCTAATTAGCCGGTGTGTTTTTATCTTTCTTCCATCTAATCCCACTATTCCACCCAAATCTCTGGGATTAAGGATACTATTAACTGGCAATAATGTTGTTGTCATAAATTATCCTCATTAATTATCTTCTCTATTTCTGGCGCGATTAAACTTTGTTGAACTTTCATATTTTCTGGATGATAAGTTGAATCAATACATTCATCCCAATACTCAATATGTTTCTTATCTATATAGCTTTCTGATTCTTCAACATTCTGACCATTCTCGCCTTGGACAGAATACCAGTAAAAATATGTATAACCATCTTCATTCTTTTCACTAAAGACAGTCTCAACATACATTTTTTCAGCAGCCATTGTTTTAACTGTATCTACGTGATGCTCATTTAAAAAATTCATCCACTCCTGAGCTTTTTCCTCTTTACCTTTCTTAATTCGAAATCGAGTTAATTCAATTTGTGTCATTTTCTATCCTTCAATCTTTTTTCCATCAATGTATTTCCGCCTTTTATTAATTTCCATCTTTTTAAGAATATCTTCACCAAGATCGCTTCCTACCATTTCAGAAATTCCTAAAAGAAAAATTGCAACATCTGCCAATTCTTCGTTGATGTTCTCCGGATCATCCTTTAGCCACGCCTGAAAAAGTTCATTTACTTCCCCATATAATAGAAGAAGTTCAAACTTAATATCAGTAGTATTAAAATTATGGTTTTTCTTATTTTCAAGGACAGCTTTTTGTAATTTTTTAGTGTCAATAAGCATAGATTTTTTACTCCTTCTTGCTAAAATGTTCTTCAATATAGTCCTTTATGCGTACATTTAATAAAGATAAGCTATTTAATTTTACGTAGATATTTTCTAAAAGAGACTTTACATTATTAAATCGATAAAATTCTATCAAATCTGGTGAATAAGGATTAAAATCAAAACTTTTTATCCAACTAATAAAATCCTCATTAGAAATTTTTTGATTTTTAAAAGCTTCTATAAAAACATCTGATAATCTATACTCTTCTCCATCAACAAAGCGTCTATCTACCCTATTTAACATTTTGTAAGTTGATGATAGAAAGAGATGTGCCATTTCAGGATCAAAGTTATCGCTCTTCATTCCATCCGCAATTGCATCAGAACAATGAGCAACTGCATGAAACCAACCATACTTTTTAGAGAATCCCGTAAAATCAGATTCTTTAGACAAATAAACTAGTAAGTTTTTGAACAATTCTTTCTCTTCAGAATCGGTTAAAATTTTGAAGTATTCTGATTCTGAGTCATTATTGACTTTAATGATTAAATCCCAAAATAAACAAGTAAAGGATCTGGTCAGTGTAGGAATTCCTGTTTCATCAATTTTATAAAATAAAGTATTCTTTGTTTTGATTTTCTCTATCATAAAATGTGCTTGATCTAATGAAAAATTTTCTTCTAAAAATCCTTTTCCAAGACTATTGCACACTAGAGAATCCCTAATTAAACTGTCCGGATCCCCAATATGATTAAGCATCCAGTTTATTTCCTCATTTGCGTATATAGGCGTAGACTCAGTTAACTTATCTTTCAGTTCTTGTATCTTCATAAGCCTTCTCTGTATTATTATAGATCTATTTCATCTAATTCAGTCTTCAACTTTTGCTTTAGTTCTTCAAGCTCTTTATCATTCAATACATTCTCTGCACTATACATTTTTTCTCGTGGATACCACCATACTGGCCCTTTGCCATGGTAGCCATATTCTCCTAAATCTCCGCTCACTCTTGGAAACAAATGCCAATGCAAATGAGAATCACCGTTTCCCAGCAATTCATAATTCATTTTTTCACATTCAAAAGCTTTTGAGACTGCTTCACCGACTAACGACATTTCTTCTAAGAAAGCTTGCCTTTCAGTCAAATCTAACTCATATAGTTCATTTTTATGTTTTTTATAAAGAAAAAGCGTGTAGCCTCTAAAATGCTGATTATCACCCAATACCACATAACCTGTTTTTAACTCTTTCACAAAGAATTTATTTTCATTATCTTTAATCATTTCAATTCGTTCACAAATTAGACACATAGATTTTCACCATTCTTGTTTTTAAACTTCTTCAAAAGTCGTACTTTTTAAAAATACGCAGAGCTTGTAATGCTAACTTTAATCGAGGAATGTAGCCCTGCCAATTATAGTCATTTCTTCCTTGATTATATTTATACTCAAAAATTAAAAATGAAACAGAAACATACTTTAGTTCAATATCTTGTTGGTTACATATCAACGGCCATTCTACGTCCGTTAGTATTTCTTTTGAATTTTGAATAATAGTTTTTCCAATTTTACTATTGAATGCACAACATCCAGCTAAAATATCAAGATGACTAATTTTCAAAATATCAGCTGCTACTTTATTAGTAACCTGTTCCGTTTCTGTCCAAGTATCTGGATATGTTAAAAAAGTAGCCCAATCTCGACCAATTATTTGATATTCATTTTCTACTTCCAAGTTGTCAATAAAAGTGATGAATTCATCTCTTCTATTTAAAATAGCAGTAATTATTTTATCAAAATCACAATACAGATAGATACAGTCTTCTTTTTCATGAGCTAATGCAAAAGCTAATACTTTTCTTCTTGCATCAGCTGCTCACTGAGCTGGTATAGTTGTAAAATTAATGTTATTTTCTTTAAAAATATCTCGGATATTTTGTAAAGTAACTATACTTACACTTAAATAAATATTATCAAAGTATTTTTTTAGATGATTGATTACATTAATAAGTTCACTATTCATAATATTTGGATGATGAACAGTAGATATCAAAATTTTTCGCATAATATTTATTTCAATTCCATCGTATCTTGTGAAAAGACAACAGGAAATTCATCTGACCACTTTTCAGTAATGGTATTTACTCTCTCAAAACCAAATTTCCTGTATAAAGCTTTTGCTCGTTCATTATTAGTAAATACTTCTAATCTAACGGGTCTCTCTAACTCGACTAATGCTTTTTTAATTAACTCAGTCGCAATTCCCTTATTTTGGTGAGTTGGGTCAACATAAATAAAATTCAAACTACCTAGCCGAAAGCCAATAAATCCAGCTAATACCTCATTCTCAAACGCTACATAAATTTTACAAGACAAAAAATAATCTAAATATGGTGCATCTCGTAATGGTAGAAAAACCTCCTCCAAATCTTCACTCTGAAGTTCCTGTTTTCTTGATCTATCCATTACTAAGCACAATTCATTAAAATATGTTTGTTCATAAGATTTGATCTCTAGACTCATTTTTAACCTAATTCTATTTACATTAATTATTTTTTTATTTATTATTAATCTACCATAATTTTATATTTTTACAATAATAAGCTGGAAATGACTCAATGACACAGAAAAATAAATTATTAACTTTATCTTCCTTTAATTCACATTATTTAAAACATATTTGGCAAGACGGTTTTCAAGATAAAAATCCTGAATGGGCTAAATGGAATGCACCTTATTTTAATGATTATCATGCTTATCCTTCTTTTTCTCAGTTTGAACATAGTCCCATTACTGCTTATCTATTAAGCGATTCTTGTAAATGCATCTGTTTAGATGGAAAAGGTATCGGGATGGTTTCAAAAAATTGGATAGATGAAGTAACCCGCTGGCTTGAAATTGGCATAGTTATTTATAATCCCACCTATTGGCATGGTGGAATAGGAAGTCGAGTACTAAAAATATGGATATCTGAAATTTTTGACCAATATCCAGAATTAGAGCATATCGGATTAACCACTTGGAGTGGAAACCCACGAATGATCCATCTTGCTCAAAAACTAGGTTTTAAAAAAGAAGCTCAAATTAGGAAAGTGCGTTTTTATAAAGAAAAATACTATAATTGCATGAAATACGGTATTTTGCGTGATGAATGGATTAATAAAAAAGCCAGTGATTTTATCTTTGAATCGCTGTCTCTGACTTAATTGCTACTGGATCTCACAATCATTCTTATAGAATTTAAAGCGGGCGAAAAATACTCTAAATAAAAACTGATACATCATTGTTAAATAAACTTTGATGCATCAGTTTTTTGTCTTCTAAAGAATTAACAATTAAAACGGTATTTCTACTTATTTCATTACTAGTCAACTTCTTTATTGGTATATGATCATCTGTTGATTTTAGGTTTACTTCTTCTATATTCCATTCCCCAATTCTACTCCTTATTATTAATTAATATTATAAATAACGCCTACTAAACTAAATAATGCCACTCCCCAAAATAACCCACCAAGCAAACCTAAAAAGAAAGTTAATGGTGCACTTAATCTCTTGATCATTAATTTATAACTAAAAACAATCATCAATGATTCGGAAATAATTGCAATTTCATTGACATATGCCTTCAATCCAACTAAAGAAAAAATCAAAGCTAAGCTTACTGTAAATATTATCGCACCCACATACCATTTCCATGATATTTTCTTAAACAAGTCTTGAAAGCCCCAAAACAAAAAGGCAAATAAATATGGAATAAAGGTATGCATATCTATCCAAGTATTCATCTTTTCACCTATTTCTATTAACAAACTTTTTGATTATATTAATAATTTATAACATTTTTTGCAGCACTTTTTATAATTTTATTTTCATAATTTAATAAAGTGTGCTAATATTATTCTTATCAAAGAAGAAACGACTAAATAAGTCACTTTGATGGGGTCTAGAAAGGTATATTATGTCTTTAAAGTTTGCTAACAAAAAGAAGCTAGCACTTTATGCCCTTTTAGCCTGCATAAGTGCTTGTGGTAATGTCGTCATCGCTTATGTCACAAAGATAATGTTGAACAGTGCGCAATATCATCGTGGTACATTAAATCAATTAATTTTTATTGCTCTTTTTGGAGCTCTTACCTTAATTATCATTATGTTCTTAAATTTTGGATATCGTTATTTACGTTTCGATATTACACGGGATATTAATATTAAGCTCAAGGATAAAACTATCAACTACTTGGTAAATCAACAAGCTGATTCACAAAAAGAGGGTCTTAATTTAATGACTAATGATTTAAAACAAATCGAATCACTCAAAATTGCTAATGAGTTGACGATTATCTCAGAAGCTGCGGCTTTTATCATTTCAATTATTGTTGGTTTATTAAATTCTTGGCTTTTAACAATAATATTTGTTGTTGCAACTATTATTCCTGGTTTTATTCAAAAATTATTCGTTAAAGATATTCAAAATAAAGCTAGAGTTTGGGAAGAAAAAAATGCCGAATACACTCAAGCCGTTACCGATGCTATTAATGGTTCGAAAACAGCGATGCTCTATGATGTTGAAATACCGCTTGTTTCTTATGTAATCAAACAAGCAAAACAGATGGAAAATGCATTGCGTTCTTTGAACTATACCCAGGGTGCTATTTCTACTTTAATTATTACAATAGCAGATATTTTCAGCTTTATCTTTCCATTTTTAATTGGCGCCATTCTAATGTTCAATGGCCAAATTGGAGCTGGTACATTAGTCATGATTGTTCAATTATCTAATGACTTTATTAATCCAATTACAATGATTTTTGATCAGATTAACCAAATACGTTCTACTAAACCAATCTGGGACAAAATCGAAAAGGCGCTACACTTAAAAAATACATCCCCTACCTCATCTTTTTTATCTTTCAATCAATTAAAGATTGAAAATTTAACATATATTGTGAATGATAAATCAATTTTAAACGATGTATCCTTTACGCTTGAAAAGAACGAAAAAATATTACTAATGGCTCCAAGTGGTTTTGGTAAAACTACTCTCCTACGCTTGTTAGTAGGGCAGCTTACTCCAACTTCTGGTTCAATCATTATCGATGAACAACATATAGAAGATAACTGGAACAAAGCACATGAATATTTCGGTTATATCAACCAAAAGCCATTTATATTTGATCGGAGTTTACTTTTTAACTTAACTTTAGGTAAAAAATATTCAAAAGATGAATTAATGAATGCGATTCAATTAGCCGGACTGACAGAATTAATTGACAGCAAAGGATTCGACTATCGAGTTGGTCAAAATGGTAATAATCTTTCTGGAGGTCAAATTCAGAGAATTGAGATTGCTCGAGCTATTTTAGCTAAAAGACCAATTTTACTTGCTGATGAAGCAACCAGTGCGTTAGATAATAAACTTTCATTGCAAATTCATAAAACACTTCTAACTAATCTTAACTTTGCAGTAATTGAAGTAGCCCATAAAATTTCTGATCAAGAAAAGAAACTTTTCGATAAAATTATTGATTTAAGTAAATAAAATATAGTAAAAAGGTACAGCCACTATATATAGCGTCACTGTACCTTTTTAGTATATTTTCACTTATTTTATAACCACTTTATAACGATTACGTCTATCTTCTACTTGTTCTTTATCGGCTGGATAACCAATTGGCACGAGCACAGTAGTTTCATAACCTTCATCCATTCCTAATTCTCTTTGAAGCTCAGGAAACTTATTTAGTGCAAATACTCCGCCCATTACATAAACTGATCCTAAACCTAAATCTGCCGCTTCTACCATTACATTCTCAGCAGCTACAGAAGCATCCCTTTCACCAAACTGACTGTCCTTTTTAGTATTAATCATAAATATTAACGGTGCGTTGTAACAAGAATTGTCGGTACTATCTTCTATCTTTTTAAGTAGTTCTGGTTTTGTAATTACGCTAAGTTCCATGACATCTGTTTGATGCATGGCACAAGGTGAAGCTTGAAAAGCATTAATTAGTTTTTGAATTTTTTCTTCTTCTACCTATCTTTGTTAGAATGACGTTGAAAGCAATATTGTCAACGAAAGGACGATAGTTATGAATATTGAAAAGGAGGTATCTAAACCAATATTTAAAGCTACTTTACTAGCAATATCTCTCTTTATTATGATGCCCTCTGTTATTTCTCCTGCTCTTCCCTTAATGGAAAAAGCCTTTCCTAATATTCCGCGTGTTACAGTGGAATTACTGACTACCATTCCTAACTTTGGAGAAATATTTGGTCTTTTAATAAATCCTTTTCTAGTTAAAAAAATTGGTAGAAAAAAAGTAATTTTAATTGGATTAGCTCTAGTTGGAATCTGCGGAACTTTACCAGTAATTGTTAATAGTTTTTGGCTAATATTTATTCTCCGCATCTTGCTTGGATTTGGTATTGGGATTTATAACTCCTTAGCCGTAAGCTTAATTATGATGATTTATGAAAATAATAAAACTGAACTCAATCGTCTATTAGGTTTCCAAAACATTATGAACGATGTTGGCTACATCGCTTCTGCCTTTATTATTTGTTATCTAGTAACATTATCTTGGCACGCTGTTTTCTTGGTATACATTCTTGCCATTCCCGTATTTTTTATGTTTGAACACTTTATTAAAGTTCCTAAGAAAACTAAGTATTCTTCTGGAAAACATTTTTCTCTTTCTAATATAAAGCAAGCTTTTAATTCAAACATTATTTATCTCAGCATCCTTACACTTTTAATTTATATTTTCTACATGGCTCTTGCTTATAAACTTCCTAGTTTTATCGTAGACTTTCATTTAGGAAATGAAAGTATGGCTTCGTTAATGCTAGCAGTAATTGCCATTACCGGTATTCCATGCGGGATCGCATTTAATTGGCTTTATACTAAACTAAACAAATGGGTATGGGTTTTATGCATGATTTTAAATGCGCTTGGATTTTACTTAATTAGTAGCGCAAGAAATACCTATGTATTAGTAGAGGGATGTATTGTACTAGGAGCAGGTTTTGGTATTGTAATGCCATACATCTTTAAGGCTATCTCCTTAAGTGTTCCTGACCAATTAAGTAATCTTGCTACTACGTTATGCTTAATTATGATGGATATTGGTGCTGTAATTTCTCCATTTGTTATTTCAATCATTGCCAAGAATTCCGACAAGGCTCTCCTTTCCTCAGCTATCTTCTTTGGAATCGTAAGCTTAATTGAAATTGCTAGAAATATATTCCATTCAAAAGTATAAGAATTAAATCCTTGATTTAATATTAATCTAAAAAATGCTGCTAAATCTAAAGGTTATTAAGCCTTGATTTAGTAGCATTTTTTATCACTTAAACTTTTAACTAATCAAAATCTACATTATTTGGAAAATGATTTAATCTTTCATTTTCAACACCGATTTGATTTTCAATCTCAAGTAATCGATTATATTTCTCTACTCTTTCTGATCTTGCTGGTGCTCCAGATTTCAGTTGACCAGCATTGGTAGCAACTGTAAAGTCAGCAATAAATGTATCACCTGTTTCACCGGAACGGTGAGATACCATCGTTGTCATATTGTTCTTTCTAGCTAAACGAATTGTTTCAAGAGTTTCTGTAATAGTACCTATTTGGTTAAGTTTAATTAAAATAGAGTTACATAATTTATCCTTAATCGCTTTTCTAACAAGTTTAGGATTGGTGCATACATTATCATCCGCAACGACTTGATGAGTAGAGCCAAATTTAGCAGTAAATTTTTCAAAGTTCTCCCAATCGTTTTCATCAAAAGGATCTTCACAAGAAATAATTTCTGGGAATTCTTTTAATAATTTATCATAATATTGAAGCATTTCTTCCCCATTCCAGATATGACCTTCGAAATGATATTTTCCATCTTCAGTATTATAGAAAGAACTTGCTGCAGCATCAAAAGCAATTGCAATGTCTTTTCCAGGTTTATAACCTGCTTTAATAATAGCTTTTCGCAGCATCTTTAAGGCTTCTTCAGAACTATTAAGGTTTGGAGCAAAACCACCTTCATCTCCCAATCCAGTTTCAAATCCAGCTTCTTCAATTACAGCTTTTAATGCATGGTATGTGTTAACTATCTTTTCAAAACCATCACGGAATGAATTTTTAGCAACAGGGGTAATCATAAATTCTTGAATATCAATTCCATTATCAGCATGCTTACCTCCATTAATTACGTTATGGAAAGTTTGTGGCATTTCTAAGTCACATCCCCCAAGATAACGATATAGTGGTTCATCTTTTGACTTAGCAGCTGCGCGTGCAATTGCCATTGAAGTACCTAAGATTGCATTGGCCCCTAACTTAGCTTTATTTTGGGTTCCATCTAGTTTAATCATTGTCCGGTCAATCTCTGCCTGATTGTAAGGATTCAAGCCCTTAAGAGCATCATTGATTGGACCATTTACATTTGCAACAGCTTGAGTTACGCCTTTTCCTTGAAGACGTTTGCCACCATCTCTTAATTCAACAGCTTCTTTTTCACCTGTTGAAGCGCCAGAAGGAACCTCAGCTTTAGCTACTGTTCCATCAGATAAATAAGCATGAACCTCTACAGTTGGATTACCTCTTGAATCAAAAATCTCTAATGCTCTAACTTTTTCTACATAAACAGTCATTTAAAATACCTCCTGATATACAAAAAAGAGCAAAATAAATACGACCCCTACCACCTGCTACTCAAAAAGAGTTTGTAGGAAGTAGACGTCGTTAGATTTTGCTCGGTTTAATTGGTGAACGTCATCACCTATTCAATTTACACTTTCATCATACCAGTATTATTTTTTAATGCAAGAGATAATAAAAAATAATTTTTATCAATAATCTTAGTTAATCGCATCAATAAGTTTTGCATTAGGATTAAAATCATATTCGTATCCACTAATTTTTACAACCGGAAAGCCTAGTCCTCTTTGTCCCATTATTAGTCCTGAAGCAGCTGCTAACATATCGCAGATAGTTTCAACATTACTCTTTTCTTTAAATGTTGTTTTCCGTAATCCACTAATTCCATACAAGCCAACCGCTACTTGAGTAGCTCCAACTTTGTCAATTCGTCCATCACTATCAGTAATAATTATCGCTAATTTGATGCCAAGCTCCTGCTGTATTCTTACACTAATATTTCGTGCCATTTCATCACAATTGTGTGGCAATGTTAGAACGATATTATCGTAATACTTGTCAACTCCGCCACTAGTTAAAAATAGACAATTTGGTAAGAAAGCTCCAATAAAATTATTCTCTATTTGTGGTTTTTTACCTGTTGGATCTTGTGTTTGATCAATAATTACCTGAATTAATCGAGGATCTTTTCTGGGCAACTTTTTATGAATATTTTTAGCTACATTAGAAGGTATTATCTTATTTAAATTTATGAAATTCCCTTCTGCCTTAGAAAGAAGTTTAGATGCAACACAAAGAATGTCTCCATTTTTAATTGGAAAGTTTTCGTTTTTGATTGTATCAACTATTATTTGCGAAACATCACATTTTGATGTGATTTTTGGAAAATTACTTAATTGTTCAATTGTTATCATTAGCTATCTTCTCTTAAAAACATTTAATAAATCTGAATTTTACGCTATATTTATTCTAAGATTTCTTTCGTTTTTATAGTAAAGGGTTAAGAATACAATGACTAGCAAGATTTTTAAAATCAACTTAAACACTTATCAATTATTTGAAAATAACAAAAATATCGGCACAATCTCTACCTATACCAACGATTATCATAATCAAAATTGCTATCTTAAATTTAACCTTCTTACGTATCCACTGTCTTCGCCTTTTTCTTTAATCATGCAAGATAAAAGGAAGCCACTACAAGTTATGCTTGATTCAACCCAAAAGTCTTTAATCGATTTTTTAACTAAAAATGGCTTTCAATTAAAAAGACAGTGTTTTTCATTAACTGTTAAAAAAGATAATATGAAATTGCTTCCTGAAGAAAAAATAACTATTCAAAAATTCGATATGCACAATAATAAATTTTTAGACTGTTGTGATTTTCTATACCAATATTATAAAAACAGTCATAAAGTTGTGTCACCACTAACTATCTCAAAAGATCAGTTTATTAAAGAAGTTCCTACTAAAACAGGATATTATCATCTTAATAAAAATTTTCAAATTGAAAATATTATTTTTACTGAAAATAATGAAATTGCTTATATTTGTTCTACGAATCCAAAAACATGTCCTAAATTCACTCAAAGCGTGCTATTAGATATGTTCAGCTCTTTCGAAAGTATATTTTTTGAAGCAGACGATACTGATTGGGCAGCAATGGACTTACTTAACCAGTTTGATGTAGACGTAACTCAAAGTTTCAATACATATATTCTAGATACATCCGTTACTAAAAATAAGTTAGACAATGATCTTTAATTAAAAATACATCCCTTTAGGCAGAAAATACTGGCAATCAATATTTATTTTAACGTTGATTACCAGTATTTCTTTATCGTCAATCTTTAACTAAATGAATTTCACGATCAAATAATGCACGCATTTCTTGATTAAAATTATGCGCTATAAAAATAATCGTCTCTTTACCCTTAACTAAATTCTTCAAAATATTCATAGTTGCCTTTTGATCTATCGCACTAGTTCCTTCATCGATCAAAATTATGTCACTTCCATGAACTTTAGCCCGGGCTAGAACAATCTTTTGTCTTTGACCGCCCGATATATTTAGTTTATCTAGATCTACTTGATGCTCTAATCCTTCTTTGAATTTAGAAATATCATGAGTAAAATTAACTTCTTTGATTATGGGCTCTACTTGAGAATTTAATTTTGAATTAAACATAGTAATGTTTTCTTCAATCGTTCCAGGAAATAGATTTGGATCTTGTGGAATATAACCAATCTTCGACATATCAGGATTAATTTCTTTTCCATCTTTATCTTTAAAAATAATTGATCCTTGTGTCGGTTTTATTGAACCTAAGATCAATTTAAACAAGGTAGATTTTCCAGCTCCTGAATCACCAGTTAACAAAATCTTTTCTCCAGATTTTATTTGAATATCAGGAAAACTTAGCTTCTCACCGTTTGGAAAAGCTAAAGCTAAATTCTCAGTAGAAATTAATGCTGGCTTTTTCCTCTCAACTTTTGAATTGTTTTTTATTGGTGCAGAATCATTACTAATTTGGCCCATCAGTTCTTCAGAAGATTTCATAAAGCTCAATGCTTGGATCATTTGTTGCAAGCCGATTGAAATATTAGCTGCAAAATTCTGTACTGATATAATTGCACCAAAAAGTACTTGTCCTTGAGTGATCATATATCCAGTAAGAGCAAGAAGGATTAATTGTCCTACTGAATTACATAGTCCATTTATTACAATTAGTTCTTGCTGCGTACCAGTTTGATGAACATGGGCTTTTTCAATCTTATTAGCTGCCTGACTCTGAACCTGAAATAGCTTTGCACCAGCAAAATATCTGCGTAATTCTTCAACTCCAGAAAACCATTTTTCTAACGTATCTAAATAATGTTTATTTTGAACAGAAACATTGGTTGTCGCTTTTTCCATCTTTTTCTGAATAAGTTTAGGAATATAGTAAGATGCAATATCAATCAAAATACTTACAATAAAAATTTGCCAATGGATTGTGAGTAAAGCAACCAATGCAGCAATAAACATTGTTCCATAAAAAGGAACAATAGGATACCAATCAAAATAATTTTCTCTTACCATCTCAAGGTCGTTAGTCATTCGATTTTGAACCGCAGCTATTTTGTGATACTTATTATCCTTAAAGTAATGACTAGCAAGATTATTACGAATTTTTTTATTATATTCCTCTTCTTGAATACGAGTAACAAACTGAATGTAATAAATTAATCCTTGCGCTGCTAAATATAAGAGTCCGATAACAAGACTTGTCCATAATACTCCCATCCAGTTTTTATTCTTGATAAAAGTTAACCAGTACATTTGGACATACCCAGCACCAATTGCGCCCAATCCAGAAATAATGGATAAAAAATTGATATAAATAAATCTAAGGTAGTTTGTCTTGATAAATCCTTTAAAGCTCATCCCTAATCACCTTCATTTTTCAAGTTGATTTTCCGATCAAACATGTTCTCTAGCTCATCATTAAAATTATGAGCAATCATGACAATAGTAGTTTTCTGATCAAGTAAATTTTCTAAAATTTTCTTTGTTGCTTTACTGTCAATTGCGCTCGTTCCTTCATCAATAAAGAGCCACTTTGATCCGGCTAAAATTGCTCTAGCCAAAACGATTTTTTGCTTCTGTCCCCCTGATAGATTTCCTTCATCTAAATTGATTTCATGCTTTAGGCCATCTGGAATTTTTTTTAGGTCATTCTCAAACTCAACTTGTTTAACTACCCTTTTTACTTTCTTATCAAGATTTGAAGTGAACATTGTCATATTATTTTCAATAGTGTCAGGGAAAAGAGTATTATCTTGTGCTACATATCCAAGTTCATCCGGATTGAGTTTAATTTCTTTGCCATTCTTATCTTCAAAAATCACTTTTCCACTAGTTGGTGATAATTTACCTAAGATCAGCTTAAATAAAGTTGATTTTCCACTACCACTATCGCCTGTTACTAAAACTTTTTCACCACTTTTAATAGTTAAATCTGGATAAGAAATAAGTTCACCATTCTTAAATTGATGCTGTAGGCCCTTTATCTGTAATTTAGCTACTTTTTTATCTTGATGCTCATTTTGTAAAGTCAAATCTGTTTCCTCTAATGAAATTATTTTTTCATTTAATTTCTTTGATGATTTAATTAGATTCCATTGAGCAGCAAATTGTGCAGTCCCATTCATAACTGTTGAACAAAATTGAATTGTTGTAATAACGGCACCAAAGACTATTTGCCCATTAAAGTATAAATATGCAGCCAGAATCATCAAGATTATCTGTCCAACTATATTAACAATAGAGGTAGCTAAGTCGGCAATAGCAATAGTTGCACCTTGGTGAATAGCAGCCTTTTTATAATCAGCAGCTGCTTGATTCATGGACTCAGAATAAATTCTAAAACTACTATATCTTCTTAATTCATCTAAGCCATTAATCCAGTTTGAAATTGCTTTTAAAAGTTTTTCATTGCTTTTAGTGACTTCAATCGTCGCATTTGAACTCATATTTTCAAATGTCTTTGGCAACAAAAGTGAGACTAAAGTTAGGATAAGCGTTAATAAAACTAAGCTCCAATTATAAGAAAATAACACTACTATTGAAAAAATAACCATCAGCCCATATAGGAAGGCAGCTTTAATTGGTGTTAAATAGTTTCTAGTTAATTGATCCAAGTTAGCAGCTAAATTATTTTGAATTGATGCTGTATCATCAATTTGCTTCTTAAACAAATATAAGCTGATCTTTTTTCTTATCTGATGTAAATAGCTTTGACTTTGTTTACTGTATAAGTAGTCCGAACCGGAATTCAATAATAACCGGCAAATATCGCAAAGTATTGATAACACCATAAAGGCTACAAAGCCTAAAAAATTCAAATTCTTTAAATTATTAAATGCCGGTGTCATCAAATACTGAGAAAGGGTATCTATTACAGCAGCAAGTATTATCATTAAAAAAATTAGAATAAAGCGACCTTTATTTATTCTAAATATTCCGCTTAGCTTCATCCTTAACCTCTCCTTTTAATTTTTTATTTATATTTTAATATTACTGTGCAGATTTTAATTTACAAGTCATTTTTATTAAGTGGTCAAAAAGATAAACTAAGATGCAAAATTATATCGGTAAACTAACCTGCACCGCCGTATATGTACATTTTTCTCAAAGAAACTATAGTAGTATTTTCTATGCTTACATAACTTTATTAATTAAAAGTCATAATTAATACAAGAAAAGTCTTTAAATAATCTTTTATCTTTACTTAAAATATTAGATAATATCATCAAACTCAATTAATTGGAGGGTATACCATGATTTATGTTTTTATTGGTGTGATTATTTTACTAATCATTATTTATTTCTTATGTGGCTTACGGATCGTACCGCAAAACTATGTAGGTCTAGTCGAAACCTTAGGTAAATACTCAAGAACTGTAAAAGCTGGTTTAGTCTTTATTTGGCCAATTTTCCAAAGCTTGAGAAAAGTAAGCCTAGCATTGCAACCCTTAGAAATTTCTAAATATCGAATTATTACCAAGGATAATGCCGAAATCACTACCAGCTTAACCTTAAACTATCTTGTTACTGATGCATATAAATACTTCTATAACAATACAGACTCTGTTGAATCAATGGTGCAATTAATTCGCGGTCATTTACGTGATATTATCGGCCGAATGGAATTAAATGAAGCTCTAGGATCAACTAGTGAAATCAATGCCCAACTATCAAAAGCAATTGGCGATTTAACTGATATTTATGGAATTCAAGTAGTTCGTGTTAACGTTGATGAATTGCTTCCTAGCCCAGAAATTCAAAAGGCCATGGATAAGCAGTTAACTGCTGACCGTGAAAAAACTGCCGCTATCGCTCGTGCCGAAGGTGAAGCTAGGAATATTGAATTAACTACTAAAGCCAAGAATGATGCACTTGTTGCTACTGCAAAAGCAAATGCCGAAGCAGTAAAAACTCAAGCCGATGCAGATGCTTACCGAATTGATAAATTACAAACTGCTCTTGATAAAGCCGGAGATGGCTACTTCAGAAATCAAAGCCTAGATAGTTTTAACCAACTAGCACAAGGACCTAACAATTTAGTTGTATTAGATAAAGATGAAATCACTGATTTAGGTAAAATCCCAGCTGCTAAAAAGATTTGGGATCAAAGTGAAGATTAATAAGAACACTAAAAAAACTTCTACCATTAAAGGTAGAAGTTTTTTTGCTCTATTCTAGATTGCTGTCCATTTTTTGTGAAAATGTGTATTTTTTCCAATTACTTAAATTGTAACTAATTCATCAGCAATATCGGGTCTACACCCTTTAAAAATTAAGTAAACGAACTATATTTTCTGTAGTTCTAGCCACATTACTTGGTCCATTTTTCAAAGCGGTTGAAAGATCACACACTCCGGGAATAATTCCAAAAATTGCAGTGAAGCCTTCACTATATAAACTATCAATTCCTTCTCCCAAATACCCTGCTAATGAGATAACTGGCTTATGATACTTTTTACCTAATTTAGCAACTCCATATGGTGTTTTTCCAAATTTAGTTTGAAAATCTGTGCCACCTTCTCCAGTAAAGACATAATCAGCACTTTTTACTTTTTCTTCTAGTTTGGTTACTTCAATTGCAATATCTACTCCTTGCCGCATTTTACAAGTAGTAAAAGCCATTAAACCAGCTCCTAAACCTCCCGCTGCTCCAGCGCCTGACACTGAGGCAACATCTTTATTCAAATCACGTTTAATGATTTTAGCGTAGTGTTGTAAATTATTTTCTAGTTTTTCAACCATTTCTGGTGTGGCACCTTTTTGTGGTCCAAAAACTCTTGATGCACCATCTTCGCCAATTAATGGATTTGTCACATCACTTGCTAAAATAATTCTTACGTCTTGAAGTCTTGAATCTAAGTTAGAAATATCAATTTTGTCTAATTTATCTAAACTTCCTCCACCAAACGAAATTTGACGGTTATTTTTATCTAGCAGTTTTGCTCCTAAGGCTTGTGCCATCCCGCTACCACCATCATTAGTGCTACTGCCGCCTAATCCAATAATAATTTCTTTAACATTGTAATCTAACGCATCCCCAATCAATTCACCAGTACCAAAAGTGGTGGTTAGTAGCGGATTACGCTTCTGCTTTTCTACTATTTCTAAACCGCTCGCCTTAGCCATTTCAATCACAGCAGTTGTCCCGTTACCTAAAATTCCATAATATGCTCTTATCTTATTGCCAAGTGGTCCTGTAACCTCAACCGTAATTCTTTGACCATGGGTTGCATCGACTAAAGAATCAACTGTCCCTTCTCCACCATCTGCCATAGGTACCTTGATTACTTGGGCATCCTTATCAACAATTTTTATTCCCTTTTCCATCGCATCACAGACTTCTTTTGCTGTCATGCTTTCCTTAAATGAATCAGGAGCTACTACATATTTTGTCATTATTACGTCCTCTATTTTTGTGTTTGCCTAATTAATACTTTTTATATTAATTTTAATATGAAAATTGGTAAAGATACTGACTTTAGAAAAATCAAAGTTGAACGTAATAAATAGTACTTCTGCCCTAATAGTCTCAGATAGAAGTCCTATTTTCATACGGATAAACATGCCTAGAAGCTGATTGAAATCCTTTCACAGAAATCATCTTATTTGCTTCATCAAATTTAATAATTGATACACCATCAAACTCACCAATTCTATTTTTATAATTACATTTAAAATGCCATTCAACAAAAGCTATCTCATTATTAATCCAAATATTCTTAATTGGCCATTCCAATACTTGTCCAATTCTTATTCCAATCTTTATACCAGGCTATAATTTCAGCTTTATTCCTATAAATTGGACTATAACATTCACTATAGCTAGCATTTTTACTGAAAGTATCCTCAAAATCTTTAAAGTTTGGAACAATCCACGAGTTAAAATATCTTTTTATTACTTGCTCTTTACCCTTCACTGTCGTACCCATCTATTTTCAAAGGATTATAGAAAAAGGCAGAAATAAATTTCTACCTTTAAAATCTAAGTATTATCTTTATTCGAATTTTAAAACTTCATCAACTGGATACCTAACTGACTTAAGTTCTTCTACATTTTTATTTGATTTTCCAAGAGCAATCCCCATTACTGGAACATACTGCTCTGGATCAAGTCCCATTACACCTGCCGCTTTTTTTGCATCATAACCAGCCATTGCATTTGTTTCATATCCATGTGCTCTAGCAATTAACATTAACTGCATTGCAGCAAGTGAAGAATCAACCATTGCGTCAGCCGTAAGCATTGTTTTATCTGCATGCTCATATAATGGTAAAAACGTATTATAAACTTTATCTAGTTCTTCTTTTGAAATTCTCTTTTCTGCGTACATTTGATCCCATAATGCACGATACTTCTTAAAGGCTAAGGTGTTACCAAAAACCTGAATAACTGCACTTGATGTATCAATTTGCGGATTATTGAAGGGTATGTAAAATTCATGTAATTTCTTCTTACCTTCATCCGTATCCACTACTACAAATTGCCAAGCCTGTAAGTTACATGTAGAAGGTGTAGTAGTTGCTTCTTTAACTCTCTCTTAATTCAGACCGTGAAATTTTCACATTTTTATCAAAATGCCGAACCGAATGACGATTGAGTAAGACATCCCCAAAATTATTGTTTTTAAATTGTGCCATATATTTTATCCCCCCTATGTTTATTAGCGCTTACATTGAGTATTATAGTATAAAATTTATGGCATAGAAAAACAGAGAGATTATAATTTATAACCTCTCTGTTTTGTATTACCAAATAGTAATTCTATCTTCAGGATCTAGCCACATTCCATCTTCTGGAGTTACATTGTAAGCTTCGTAAAACTCATCTTGATTTTGAACAGGAATATTAACTCTTGTTGGTTGGGGTGCATGTACGTCTGATTGAACTTCTGCTGTAATTGATTCTGGACGTTGTTTTTGCATCCAGCTCTTCGCATAAGTTTCAAAGAGATCTCTCATTTCTCCGCCTTCTGCTTTATTAGCAGCAATTGCACAAGAAAGACCACTTAAATCGGCAATGTTTTCAGAAACAACTTGCTTACCATTTAACTTAGCTGGTCCATACTGTAAGCCATCAAAAATATCGGCAACGGCCTTAGTACGTTTATTGAACTCAGCAAAGTCTTCTTTAGTCCACCAGTTCTTCATATTACCCTTTTCATCAAACTGAGCTCCATTATTATCAAAAGCATGAGAAACTTCATGACCAATGGTTGCGCCGATTCCGCCATAGTTAGCTGCACGAGATTGTTTTGCATCATAGAATGGTGCCTGCAAAATTCCAGCTGGGAAAGTTAAATCATTCTTTTGTGGGTCATAGCAAGCATTGTTTAAGTTACCTGGCATTGCCCAAACGCTTCGATCAGGTTTCTTGTTTAATTTTTGTAAATTATCTTTGATCTTTTCTTGATTAATAAGAGTTCGGTTTTCATATAGACTCTTATTTAAATCAACTGCTAGTCGGTCAAAAACAGCTTGATTCTTTTCTGGATAACCAATTTTGAGTTTTAAGGCTTGCAATTTAACAATAGCTTGTTTCTTAGTTGTTTCGGAAAGCCATTCATTGTCTTGAATTCTTTGTTCGTATACTTTTAGCATATTCTTGATCATGCTAATTACATCATTTTTAGCATCATCGCCAAAATAAGTTTTGCCGTAGTAAATTCCAACAACTTCATCAAAAGCCGCATTTGCTAAACGGTATGCATGCTTATCTTGTGCCGGCATTTCAGGCACACCATAAACAGCTTGTCTAAATGGAAAAGCAGCTGCTCTAAAGTCTTGAGATAAGTAGTTAGCTACTCCATTAATAAACTTAACAATCATCCAGCTCTTAATTTCGGCAAATTCACTATTATTTAAAAATTCATTGATATGATCAAAATAACGTGGCTCTGCTTCAATTACTTGATCAGGTAGTTCAGGTAAAAGTTGCTTTAAGAAAGCATTGATGTCGAAATTCTCAAACTTAGCTTCAAAATCTGCTAATTTAACTGGATTATAAGTAGCTGCATAATCAGCCCATTCTTCAGTTGACTTCAAAACTTTAGCAAGTTTCTTATCGAATTCAATACCCTTTCTTGCCCAATTCTCTGCTTGTTCTTCCTCTACTCCAGCCATCACAAGTAGCTTAACTGTTTGCTTTTCCAAGGTAGAAAGTAATTTTTCAGCATCCTCACTTTGATATGCAGTAGTATCTGGCAAGAAAGTTCCTGGTCCTTCTGCATATAAGGCATTATGATCAGTATCCTTCATATCTTCCATTACAAAAATATTGAATGGTAAGTCATATCCTTTTGCAAACAAGTCAGCAGCTTGTCTATTAAATTCTTCAAAACTACTCAACGAAATTAATTTTTCTAAATCAGCTTTGATTGGTTCTGCCTGTTCTTTATTTCTTTTATCAAAATCAATTGCTAATTTATAAAGATTAATTGCTTTTGCAAAATTAGGTATAGTAGGAATCTCCTTTTTCCCGTCAGCAAATTCGGCAAAATCCTTCATCAATTGATCTTCAATCCGCATATCTAAAATCAAGTTAATACCGGTTGAAGTTCTGTCAGCTGGAATTTTTGCTTTTGAAAGCCATTCTGAGTTAACGGCTAAGTAAAGATTATCTTGGGGTCTAGTATTAATATCAGGCTTAGTTAGGTCGCCTGCACCCCCGCGAATATTAAAGTATTTTCTCATCTAATTACCTTCCATTGAAATCATAAGATTAATTAAATGATATCATGATTAAATTAATTTTAAAATATCATTTTTTAGAAACTAGAATAATACTTTAAACTTTACTATTTGGTTCGATCTTAACCTTAAAATCTTTACATGGGATTGCATTATTTTTCACGTACGGTTTCTTTTCGTATTCTTATTTCACGACCCACTTTCTTAGACTTGTAACTTATGAGTGCAAGTACTTGCTTCCCTCTTTAATCGAAAGCGCGGCCATGTCGGAATAATGATCATTAATAAATTTTTTTACCCAAGCAGGATTAGTCTTAGAATAATCACGTAAAGCCCAGCCAATTGCCTTATTGATGAAAAATTCTGAACTATTCAGATTATTTTCTAAAATTTTCTCTAATAATTCAGTATTCATCTTATTTTTTCGTAAGAGCTGATGTTCAATGCCACTCTTCTTACCCAAAAATCATTATCTTTTGACCAAGCAAGCATCAGGTCATCTACTCTTCCATCCCTTAACCCAATCTTTCCAATTGGTTTTATCAAACTATCAATTGTATCCCACCATCGCTTTGACTTTACATAATAAAAAATATGGTCAATATTTTCAAAAGTTAAATACTTTTCTAGTGAAATTAAATAGTCACAAACAAAATATTGGGCTTCTCGATGCGAATCAGACCAAGCTTGGTCAAGAAACTTCCAATCAATTTTTTTATTTTTCTTCTCTGCTTTGATTAGATCATGGTAACTCTTGCGCCTTTCAGGTGACTTTAAACCATAAAACTTAAATTTATTACGTAAATACTTTTCCATTTGTTTTGCTAATTCTGGATTACTATTTTCAATTAGCTTTTGTCTTAATTCTTGATACTTACCTATTTCTTTCACTTCAGTTTCCTTACTTGTTAAAATACATGTAGTAATTACTAGAGGGAGAATAATCATGAAAATTTTAATTGTTATCGATGATTATTTCAATAAAAGCAATGGGATGTAAATTTCAACGCAGCGCTTTGTTCACGAATTTAAAAAATGGGTCAAGATGTTCGTATCCTTTCTTCAATTGCAGGTGGAAAACCAGATTATCCTCTTCCAATAATGACAATCCCAATTTTTAAAAATATTATTGCCAAAGAAGGATTTCATTTTGCTAAACCTAAAAAAGAAATAATTAAAGAGGCTATTAGATGGGCAGATTTAGTCCACTTGGAAGACCCTTTTCCTGTTTGTTGGAGCGCCGCTAAAATTGCCAAACAGCTGAGAAAGCCAATTACAGGTACTTTTCATCTTTATCCTGAAAATCTGACTGCTTCAGTACCAATTTTAGACCATGGCAGCATCAATTCTGCTTTTATGAGATTATTTCGTGATACTACTTTTAATTACTGTAGCTATTTACAGTGTCCCACTACTAAGGCGAACAACGTTTAAAAAAATATAACTTCAAATCCAAGTTAATAGTTAATCTAATGGCATTAGTGACTATTATTTACAGAATAATCAGAGAACGATATCGACTGATCCCTTTACAATACTTTCAATTTGTCAAAGACTAAAGATTAATGCTCAGCTTGGCTTTTATTCTAGAAATGACTTAAAACAGATCATGGATCAATCCAATATTGTTATTCATTGTACTAACGTGGAAGTTGAAGGGATGGCTTGCATGGAAGCTTTTGCGACTGGGTGTGTACCCATAATTGCCCAAAGTCCTATCTCTTCTACCAGTTCATATGCTTTAAATCCTAACAATCTTTTTCCCGCTGGAAGAAGCGAAATTTTAACTCAAAGAATTGATTACTGGATTAATCATCCCCAAGATTTAAAAATGATGAGTGCAAATTACCAAAATTATGCTAAATCTCTTACAGTTCAATTTTCTGCTAAAAAGGTCCTAACAATGATGAAAAACGCTCAAAAAAATTATCTTTCAAACTAATATTCAAACATAAAAATATGTGTTATTCTTATGTTAAATCTTTCACAAAAAGGAGGAAACTTTTTTAATGTCCATCAATAAGTTAGAAAATAGCAGCGATCATGCAATGGTAGCTGAAGAAGTTAAAATTTTGACCAACTTACTTAACGAAAGTACACGTCAATTAAGTGGGGATGTGATTTTTAATAAAATTCAAGATTTAATTAAGATCTCCGCTCAAAAAGACTACGATGCTCTTGAAAAGCAAATTACTAGTCTTACTAACCAAGAAATGATTGTCGTTGCACGTTATTTTGCAACTTTACCTTTATTAATTAATATTTCTGAAGATGTAGAGTTAGCTAGTGAAGTTAACTTACTCAATAATACGGATCAAGACTATCTTGGTAAACTTGAAGATACGATTGACTTAGTTTCTCAAAAAGAAAATGCCAGTGAAATTCTTAAGCATGTTAATGTAGTTCCCGTTTTAACTGCTCACCCTACTCAAGTTCAAAGAAAAACTGTCCTTGAACTAACTGACCAAATTCACGGTCTATTACGCAGTTACCGTGAAGTTAAAAACGGAACCATTAATCAGGCTGAATGGACTGAAAAACTCCGCGCTTACATCGAGATTTTAATGCAAACCGATATTATTCGTAGCCACAAACTACAGGTTTCTAATGAAATTACAAACGTTTTAGCATACTATCCTAAGGCTTTGATTCCGGCTATCACTAAATTTACAGCTCGCTACCAAGAATTAGCTAAAAAACATAATTTAAATCTAGCTGACGCCACCCCAATTACTATGGGAATGTGGATCGGAGGCGATCGTGATGGGAATCCATACGTTACTGCTGAAACATTAAAGTTGAGTGCCACTTTACAAAGCCAAGTAATTTTTGAATACTATATTAAACAGCTAAACAATCTTTACCGCACGATTTCAATGTCTACTTCTTATATGAAGCCTTCATCCGCTGTTGAAAAATTATCAGAGCTCTCAAATGATGATTCACCATTTAGAACTAATGAACCATATCGTCGTGCTTTCTACTATATTGAGAGCCGTTTACTTCATACTGAATACACTCTTTTAGGAACAGCTGATAAAAATAGCTTTGTTAAAAAACGCGATTTGGAAAATTTAGACAAAATCCCTGTTTATAAGAATCCACAAGATTTTAAAGCTGATTTAATTACAATTAAGGAATCGCTCGAAGAAGATTATGACCAAGCTGTAGTTAGAAGTTTCTTTATTGAGCTATTAGAAGCAATTGATATCTTTGGTTTCCATTTGGCAACAATTGATATGCGTCAAGATTCTAGTGTAAACGAAACTTGTGTTGCTGAATTGCTAAAGGGTGCCGGAATTTGTGATGATTATAGTGCCTTACCAGAAAAAGATAAGGTTAAAGTTTTACTTAATGAGTTAAACAATGATCCACGTAATCTTCATGCTAACAATAAGCCAAAATCTGAATTGCTTCAAAAGGAATTAAAGATCTACAAGACTGCTCGTCAACTCAAGGATTGTATTGGTGAAGATGTAATTAAACAACACATTATTTCTCATACTGAAAGTGTCTCTGATCTTCTTGAACAAGCAATCATGCTTAAAGAATATGATCTTTTAAATAATCAAGGAGCTCGCATTCAAGTTGTGCCATTATTTGAAACAGTTGAAGACTTAGAAAACTCTCGTGAAATTATGAAAGAATTTCTAAATCTTGACATTGTTAAAAGATGGCTTGCTTCTCAAAATAATTACCAAGAAATTATGCTGGGCTACTCTGACTCAAATAAAGATGGTGGCTACTTAGCTTCTTGCTGGAATCTTTATAAGGCTCAGAAAGACTTAACTGCAATGGGCAAGAAATTTGGTGTTAATATTACCTTCATGCACGGCCGTGGTGGAACTGTGGGTCGTGGTGGTGGTCCTTCTTATGAAGCTATTACTGCTCAACCTTTTGGCTCAATTAATGACCGGATTCGAATGACTGAACAAGGTGAAATCATTCAAAACAAGTATGGTAATCAAGATACTGCTTACTACAATTTGGAAATGCTAGCCTCAGCTACTATCGACCGTATCGTTTCTAAACAAATTGTAAGTGAAGATGATATTGGTGGATTCCGTTCCTCAATGGATGAAATTGTTTTAGACAGTAATAAAATTTACCGTAAGCTTGTTTTTGAAACACCAGCTTTTCTTGACTACTTCTTGCAAGCTACACCAATTAAACAAATTTCCAACTTAAATATTGGTTCTCGTCCAGCAGCAAGAAAGAAGATTACTGATTTTTCAGGCTTAAGAGCTATTCCTTGGGTATTCTCATGGTCACAAAGTCGAATTATGTTTCCTGGTTGGTATGGTGTTGGTTCTGCCTTCAAGCACTTCATTGATGCCAATCCTAATAACCTCCATACCTTACAAAAGATGTATCAAGGTTGGCCTTTCTTCCACTCCCTCCTCTCCAATGTTGATATGGTTCTTTCCAAATCTAACATGGATATTGCAAAACAATATGCGGACCTATGTGAAGATAAAGATACTAAAAAAGTCTTTGATACTATCTGTCAAGAATGGAAACTTACTAAAGAAGTAATCCTTCAAATTGAAGGTAACAAAGAATTACTTGCAGATAACCCAAGTTTAAAGATGAGCTTAAATTACCGGATGCCATACTTCAACATTCTTAACTACATTCAAATTGAAATGATTAAACGAGATCGCGTCGATGAGATTGCCGGTGTTTATGAAAGTATTTTACCGATTACCATTAATGGGGTAACCTCTGGCTTACGTAATTCAGGATAGTTTTAATTTTTAAGGAAAAAATATGAAAAAAGCACTATTAATTATTGACTACACTAATGACTTTATTGCAGACAATGGTTCTCTTACCTGTGGAAAGCCAGCTCAAGCTTTAGAAGATTATTTAATCGAATTAGCAAATAAATTTTATGATAATGGAGATTATGTAATTTTTCCAACTGATGGACATACCGGTGATACATTTAGTCCAGAATATAAGCTCTTTCCACCACATAATATTGTTGGTACACCAGGGCAAGAGTTATACGGTAAGTTAAAAGAATGGTATGAAGCTCATAAATCTAGTGACCGAGTATATAAATTTAACAAAAATCGCTATTCTTCTTTCCAAAATACTAATCTCGATAACTACTTACGCGAACGTAAAATTAACGACCTATGGTTAACGGGAGTATGTACAGACATTTGTGTTCTTCATACGGCTATGACTGCCTATAATTTAAACTATGATTTAACTATTCCAAGTAAGGGTGTTACTACCTTTACCGAACATGGTCAAGAATGGGCCTTGGATCATTTTAAAAATGCCTTAGGCGCAAAAGTAATAGAATAAATAGAGCAAAAAAACTGCATCATCTGATTTTTCAGAATGATGCAGTTTTTTCTACTTTAATTTAATTAACTCAATGCTATCAATACCATCGATTTCCTTAACATTAACTGCTACTTGTTCGCTCAAAGCTGTTGGAATATTCTTTCCAACAAAATCTGCCTTAATTGGTAACTCTCGATGTCCTCGGTCTACCAAAACCGCAACTGCAATTGACTTTGGACGTCCAGTTGCAATCAAAGCATCCATCGCAGCCCGAATAGTTCTTCCGGTATAAAGGACATCGTCTACTAATACAACATGTTTATTAGTAATATTTAAATTTTTGGGTTCTAAATTTGAAATCTTTTCTTGATTAATATCAACTCTACGATCATCTCGATAAGAGGTTATATCTAGTTGGCCTACTGGAACAATCTTCTTTTCAATTTCTTCAAGTCGATCCCCAATTCTACGTGCTAAATAGACGCCACGAGTTTTGATTCCAACTAAAACCAGCTCATCTACTCCCTTATACCTTTCAATAATTTCATATGTAATCCTAACAATAGCTCGCTGCATTGCAGGTTTATCCCAAATTTCTTTTACCATTTGTATCTTTTCCTCAATCAGGGAGCATTACTATTTTAAAGCGTCTGTTGCAAATGATCTATTTTCAAGAGATGTTAAGAGTGCGTCAGCTGTATCAAGAGCTGTTAGTAATGGGACATTCTGTTGAATAGCCATTTGTCTAATAATAAAGCCATCAGAATTCTTTTCAATATCGTGTCCCATGGTATTAATCACTAAGTCAATTCTTCCCTCTCTTAATTCATTTAAGATATTGTCATCTGCATTTTCATTTTCATGAACTTTAGTTACAAGATCAACATGTAACCCATTATTCTTTAAAAAGTCCGCTGTACCCTTAGTAGCAAAAATTCGATAACCAATTCTTGCAAATCTCTTTGCAATTGGAAGAATCTTTTCTTTATCCTTGTCTTCAATTGTTAACAAAACATTTCCATTTTCAGGTAGTTGCATCTTAGCTCCGGCAAAAGCCTTATAAAGAGCTTTCGCAAAAGTATGGTCGCTTCCCATTACTTCACCTGTTGATTTCATTTCTGGGCCAAGATATGAGTCTACGTCAGCTAACTTACTAAAACTAAAGACTGGAGCCTTAACACTAATCATCTCTGGTTCAGGTGCTAGACCATCACTGTAGCCCTGCTGCGCCAGCCTTTCGCCCATAATTACCCGAGTCGCAACTTGTGCCATTTCAATTCCAGTTATCTTACTTAAAAATGGGACTGTTCTACTTGCACGAGGATTTACTTCAATTACATAAACTTCACCGTTTCTCACAATAAATTGAATGTTCATAATTCCCACACAATTCAAAGTAAGAGCAAGCTTACGCGTAACATCCATAATCTTATCTTTAACCTCATCCGTAAAGTTCTGTGGTGGGTAAACCGCCATTGAATCGCCAGAGTGAACACCAGCATGTTCAATGTGTTCCATAATTCCGGGTAGTAAAACATTCTGCCCATCACAAATTGCATCGACATCACACTCACGACCGTCTAAATAGTCATCTACTAAAATTGGATGATCAGCTGCAATGTCTACGTGGTCATGCAAGTATTCTTCAAGCTCACTCTTGTTGTAAACAATTTCCATTGCCTTTCCACCCAGCACATAACTTGGACGAACTAAGACCGGATACCCTAACTCTTCAGCCGCTTTAATAACTCCTTCATGTGTTGTTGCAGTTAAGCCCTTTGGTTGATTTAATTTAAGTTTCTTAATTATTTGATCAAATAGTTCACGATCCTCTGCACGGTTAAGATCTTTAACACTGGTTCCCAAAATTTTAATCCCGTGATCTTTCAACCCAGCAGCCAAATTAATTGAAGTCTGTCCTCCAAACTGAACAATTACACCTTCGGGCTTTTCCAAATCACAAACATTCAATACATCTTCTAAGGTTAGGGGTTCAAAATACAATTTATCAGAAATTGAAAAGTCAGTTGAAACAGTTTCTGGATTTGAATTAATAACAATGGCTTCATAGCCCATCTTTTGAAGTGCTTTTACGCAGTGAACAGTTGCATAATCAAACTCGACACCCTGTCCGATTCTAATTGGACCAGAACCAATAACAATTACTGATTTTTTACCAGACTTATGTGATTCATTCTCACCATCATAAGTTGAGTAAAAGTATGGCGTCTTTGATTCAAACTCTGCGGCGCAAGTATCAACCATTTTATAGACTGGAATGATCCCATTCTTTTTACGCAAGTCTCTAACTTGATCAACACTTTCATTCCATAAAGTAGCAATAGTTGCATCACTAAAACCATATTTCTTAGCTAAACGTAAAGTTTCAAGATTATCCTTATTTTCTTGGATGTTTTTTTCCATCTCTACCATGTGACTAACAATATCTAAGAAATAAAAGTTAATTTTGGTTAATTCATGAACATCTTCAAGACTATAACCTCTGCGAAAGGCTTCTGCTAAATAAAAGAGCCGATCATCTTGCGCTTTAACTAGTTTTTGCTCTATCTCTTCATCACTTGCATGATGAGCCGCTTCAGAATAGAGATCTTTTTCGTCAATTTCAAGGGATCTTACCGCCTTTTGCATTGCCTCTTCAGCTGTTCGACCAATTGCCATTACTTCACCAGTAGCCTTCATTTGGGTACTTAAAGTGCGGTCGGCCTTAGAAAACTTATCAAATGGCCAGCGAGGAATTTTACAGACGACATAATCTAAAGCTGGTTCAAATTCAGCATACGTTGTTCCAGTTACCGGATTTTTAATCTCATCTAGTGTCATCCCAATTGCAATCTTTGCGGCCATTTTTGCAATAGGATAACCTGTTGCCTTTGAAGCCAATGCACTTGATCGTGAAACTCGAGGATTCACCTCAATAACATCATAGTCAAAGCTATTAGGATCTAAGGCTAGCTGAACATTACAACCTCCCTCAATTTTAAGAGCCCTAATTAAACGTAAAGAACAATCACGAAGCATTTGGTATTCTTTATCACTCAAAGTCTGACTAGGTGAAAAAACAATAGAATCCCCAGTATGAATTCCAACTGGATCAAAATTCTCCATGCAACACACAATCATTGCATTATCATCATGATCACGCATTACTTCAAATTCAACTTCTTTATAGCCCGCAATTGATTTCTCAATTAAACATTCAGTAACAGGTGACAGTTCTAATCCATTCTTGGCAATTTTTGCTAACTCTTCATGATTATTACAAATACCACCACCAGTTCCACCCATAGTAAAGGCTGGACGAACGATAATTGGATAGCCAATTCTATCGCCAAACTCTAAAGCTTCTTCAACAGTATTGACAGTTGTTGATGGTGGAACGGGTTCACCTAATTCTTTACATAACTCTTTAAATTTCTCTCTATCTTCTGCTTGTTCAATCGAAGAAAGTCTTGTTCCTAATAATTCAATATTTAACTCATCCAAAATTCCTGTTTTAGCTAATGAAAGAGCCATATTTAATCCAACTTGCCCACCAAGCGTTGGTAAAATTGCATCAGGATACTCTTGTCTAATGATTCTTGAGATTGATTCCACAGTTAGGGGTTCAATATAAACCTTGTCTGCAATAGTAGTGTCAGTCATGATCGTAGCAGGGTTTGAATTAACTAATACTACTTCATAGCCCTCCTCACGAAGAGCTAAGCAAGCCTGTGTTCCTGAATAATCAAATTCTGCAGCTTGACCAATAATAATTGGACCAGAACCAATTACCATAATCTTATGAATATCTGTTCTCTTAGGCATGACGCTCTTCTTCCTTTCTTTGGTCAATCATTGACATAAAATCATCAAACAATGAGTCTTCATCATGAGGGCCTGGAGTTGCATCAGGGTGAAATTGGACTGAAAAGGCAGGATATTTTTTATGACGTAATCCTTCAACTGTGCCATCATTTACTTCAACATGAGTAATCATCAAATTTTCTTTATCAATAGATTTCGGATCTACCGCATAGCCGTGATTTTGCGAAGTAAAACCAATATTACCAGTGGCAATTTCTCTTACAGGATGATTAAAGCCACGATGTCCAAACTTCATTTTGTAGGTACTAGCCCCATTTGCTAAAGCAAAGACTTGATGGCCCATACAAATTCCAAATAGCGGAACATGTTTTTCAACTTCTTGGACCATTTTTGCAGCCGTAAGCATTTCTTCTGGATTTCCAGGCCCATTTGATAAAAGCACTCCGTCTGGATTAAGATTTAAAATTTCTTCGGCTGTTGCAGTGTAAGGTAAGACAATACAGTTACAGTCTCTCTCCGCTAATTCTCGTAAAATACTGTGCTTAATACCAAAGTCAATAACAACTATATTTCTTTTCGAGCCAGGAACTGGATAAGAATTTTTCGTTGAAACACGGCTGATTACACCTTGGGTAATGTTTCTTTGCTTTAATTCTTGAGCAATACTTGCTGCATTTTCCTTTGAATCAGTAATTCTTCCTTTTAGAGTACCGTGAATTCTTAATTTCTTAACTAATTCACGAGTATCAATTCCCTGCAAGCCAGGTATATTTAATTGTTTTAAAAACTTTGGCAAGGTTGTTTGCATACGCCAATTGTCTGGGTGACGCGCTACTTGGTGGCAAATTACACCCTTAATTTGAGGCTCAAGTGATTCATAATCTGCCAAAGTAATTCCATAGTTTCCAATTAACGGATTAGTAAAAACCAAAATCTGATCAGCATAGCTTTGGTCAGTAATTGCTTCTTGATAGCCCGTCATCCCTGTTGTAAAAACAACCTCACCGCTACTTTCACAATCAGCTCCAAAGCCTTTGCCTTCATAAATGCTACCATCTTCTAAAATTAAATAGCGTTTCATTTTGTTCCCCTTTGATATACAACTTTACCATCAACAAATGTCATCACTGTCTCCCCATATACTTTCTGCCCAGTAAATGGTGTATTTACTCCTTTAGACTTAAAATCCTCTTCTTTAATTTCTTTTTGATGCTCAATATCAAAAATCGCAATATCTGCATTCTCACCAGGTGCAAGAAGACCTGCGCTTTTTATACCAAATACTGTAGCCGGCTTATCAGTAAGAAGAGATAGTAATTGTTCAAGCGTGAAAACTTTCTCTTCCTTTACAAATCTAGTATAAAGAGTGCTAAATGCTGTCTCACTTCCTGTAATTCCAAAAGCGGTTCCTCGCATACTACCTTCTTTTTCCGCTTTAGCATGGGGAGCATGGTCAGTAGCAATTAAATCAATTGTTCCATCTAGCATCCCAACTAAAAGAGCTGCTTGATCCTCTTTACTTCTTAGTGGTGGATTCATCTTAAAGTAAGGATCGTCTTCTGGAATATCGCTATCTGTCAATAAAATATGGTGTGGTGCAACCTCACACGTTACCTTAATCCCGCGTGCTTTTGCTAAACGAACTAATTCTACACTGGTTTTTGTCGAAACATGACAAATATGGTAATGGACTCCTGTTTTTTGTGCTAAAAGGAGATCACGAGCAATTTGCGTAGTCTCAGCAAGTTCTGTAACTGGTGGTAAGTCTAATTTTTCAGCTGCTATTCCTTCATTAACAATTCCTTTATTAAAAAGTGAATCATCTTGGGCATGGGCTGCAATAATTAAGTTGTTTTCTTTAGCCTTTTGCATGGCCAGATACATTGTCTGCGCACTTTGAACTCCATGTCCGTCATTACTTAATGCAAATGCGCCTGCTTTCTTAAGTTCTGCGTAGTCAGGAATAATATCAGTTGTTTCATCCTTAGTGACAGGACCATACTGGAGAATATGAACTAACCCCTTTTTTTGATTTTCTCTAACCATTTTCTCCATTAATTCAGCTGTATTAGGAACAGGAGTGACATTAGGCATAGCACCAACGGTTGTAAATCCCCCACGTGCTGCCGCTTGACTACCAGTTTTGATATCCTCCTTATAGGTTTGACCGGGATCACGATAATGCACATGAACATCCACTAAGCCTGGGCTAACTATCATCCCGCTAGCATCAATTATTTCTTCCCCTTCTAGATCAGTTCCAATAGCCTTAATTTTTTGACCATCGATTAAAACATCGGCTTTGATTAAGTGGCCGTTTTGGTACACAGTTCCGTTTTTAATTACAGTAGTCATTACTTGAGCCCTCCTAATTTTCTTCCTCGTAAGACTGCCTCAATCATTGCCATTCTCATAAACACACCATTTTGCATTTGACGAGTAAACATACACTTGTCGCTTTCCACCAAATCTGCACTTAATTCAACATCGTGGTTAATTGGGCCGGGGTGCATAATAATTGCATTTGGCTTTAATTCTTGATAGCGTTGGTTATTAATTCCGTATTTTTCATGATATGCTTTTGCATCAAAATTCTTTTCATTAGGATCATCACTGTGTCTTTCATGTTGAACTCTTAAGAGCATCATCACATCCATCTCGGAAATCAACTTATCTAGTTCTTCATATTTTCCATATTTATCAAATTCCTTCGAGTACCAATATTCAGGTCCTGAAAAGTAAACTTCAGCTCCTAACCGATGGAGTAATTCCATATTACTTTTAGCAACTCGTGAATTAGTAATATCGCCAACAATAGCTACTTTTAGACCTTTAAATTGCTTAAAATTTTCATGAATTGTCATCATGTCTAACAAACATTGACTTGGATGTTGCCCACTGCCATCTCCCGCATTAATTATTCCAATATCTAAATGTTGATGATTTTGAGGGCGGATTAAATTTTGATAGTATTCATTTTGTGAATGACGAATTACTTCAATATTCACTCCCACAGCTTCCATAATCAAGGATGTATCATATAATGTTTCTCCCTTATTAACTGAAGAATGAGCAGGATCAAATGGAATTACAGTTAAACCTAATTTTCTTTCAGCCATTTCAAAACTAGTATGCGTTCTACTTGAATCTTCAAAAAACATATTAGTAATATAGATGGGATCTGTTAGATTAGGCGTAGCTCCACCATTTTTAAAATATTCTGCTCGATTAATTAAAGCTTCAACTTCTTCAACACTCAGATTTTCTACACTAACAAAATGTGGTAAACTAACAAGATTTAAATTTTCCATTTTTTATTCTTTCTAAAGCAAAAGGCCTGAAGCATTTAATTGCTCCAGGCCTATTTTTCATATTCTTGTATACGAAAAATATAGCAACCCTTCTGGCCCTCTCTGGAGTCAATTAAATGGTTGACTATTAAATTAATATTTCTTAATTATTTTGATAGAGATTTCAGTTCAACTGAATCCTTACCATCTTTTTCTACCATGTTAACAGCAACTTGTTCGTTAGCTGCAGTTGGGATATTCTTACCGACAAAGTCAGCTCTAATTGGTAATTCACGGTGACCGCGATCTACCAAAACTGCCACTTTAATTGAACTAGGACGTCCATCATCCATCAAAGCATCCATCGCTGCTCTAATTGTTCGACCAGTATAAATTACATCGTCAATTAAAATTACTTTCTTATCGGTAATATCAACATCAATTTGGTTAGAATTGACTACTGGATCTTGTTTTAGTGAAGCATCATGACGATCATCACGATAAAGCGTAATATCTAGCTCATCGATTGGCACATCAACATTTTCCAATTTTTGAATTCGATCATGAATTCTCTTGGCTAAATAAACTCCTCTTGTCTTGATTCCAATTAAAACAAGATTATCAGTACCCTTATTTTGCTCAATAATTTCATAAGTAATTCGAGTTAATGCACGCTTCATTGCTAGTGCATCCCAAATTTCCTTTGCCATATTTTTCCTCCTGATTTTGCCCATAAAAAAAGCTCCTAGTTCTTGAGACTAGGAGCTTATAGTAAAGTCATACTTATTTAAGCCTGCCTTGCTAGCCTCACGGGACTAATTTTAAAGGACATTTATTGTTTTAAAATTACTGTACTTTCTGATTTTTGTCAAGCCATTTAATTAAAATTGACTTTATTCACTAATTGATTAATATCTGTAATTCCTAACTTTTCTAATTCCTTTGGTAAGTCATCAGCAATATGCTTTGAAGCAAGACTATCCTTAAAATGAGCCGTTCCAACAGCAACTGCATTAGCACCAGCTAGGATAAATTCAATTACATCTTTAGCAGAACTGATTCCACCCATCCCAATAATTGGTAAAGTTGTACTTTCTCGAACTTGGTGAACCATTCTAATAGCAATTGGTTTTACGGCTTCTCCCGAAAGACCACCAATATTGTGACCTAAAACAGGCTTTCTAGTTTCAACATCAATCTCCATTCCCAAAAGAGTATTGATTAAGGATAATCCATCTGCACCACCATTTTCAGCTGCTTTCGCAATCTGCGTAATATCAGTGACATTAGGGGTTAATTTTACATAAATTGGAATTTTTACGACTGACTTAATTTTTTTAGTCAATTCTTCCACTACATCAGGATGAACGCCAAAGCTCATTCCGCCCTGATTCACATTCGGACAAGAAACATTAATCTCTAAGGCATTTACTAGTCCAGAATCAGATAGCTTCTTAGCTACTTCAAGATATCCTGCTTCATCTTCTCCACCAACGCTAGCCATAATTGGCAAGGCAGGATATTCATTACGCAACGGAGTTAATTTATCTTTGATCACCGCATCCACACCGGGATTAGTTAATCCAACTGAATTCAAAACCCCAGTATTTAAAACAGCTATTTGGGGCTGCGGATTACCTGTTGTACTATGAGGAGTAGTCGTCTTTATTACCATTGCTCCCAAATCATTTAAATCAAATTTCTTGGCTGCCGGTACATCCCCAAAACCAAAGGTACCACTTGCTGGCATAATTGGATTTTTTAAATCTAATCCTGGTAATTTTACGTGTGTATTAATCATATTTTCCTCCAAAATGAATGCTCTCTGTCATTCAATTATTTTTCAAGAATTGATTGTACACGCTTTTTTATTTTTTTCAAAGTCAAAAATTTTATTTGTAATTCTTTCTCGAAGATGCTAAACTTCATTTTGATTAAACTTTAAACGGTACAGAGAGACCGCAAGTTAGAATTATTGACTTAAATTATCTGAGGAAGTCTATACCTAGTGTCTCTCTGCGCTCGGTATAGACTTTTTTTATGGAGGAAAAATGAGTAGACCTGTTATCGTTGCCTTAGATTTAGACAATGAAAAGAAATTAAATGAACTATTACCGAAATTAGGTAAACCTGAAAATGTTTTTATTAAGATCGGGATGGAACTCTTCTTTAACGAAGGCCCTAAAATCGTAAAACAATTATCAGAACAGGGGTATCAAATCTTTTTAGACCTAAAGATGAACGATATTCCTAATACAGTCTATAATGGCGCAAAAGCATTAGCTCGTTTGGGTATTACCTACACCACGGTTCACGCACTTGGTGGTAGTCAAATGATTAAGGCGGCAAAAGATGGGTTAATTGCGGGAACTCCGATTGATAAAAATGTTCCTAAATTACTAGCTGTAACTGAATTAACTTCTATTTCAGACGAAATTCTACATTATGAGCAAAATTGCAATTTATCGATGAATGATCAAGTATTAAGCTTAGCTACAACAGCTAAAAAAGCAGGTGCAGACGGTGTAATTTGTTCTCCACTTGAAGTTAAAAATTTACGTCAAAAAGTTGGAGAAGACTTTTTGTACGTAACTCCTGGAATTAGACCAGCTGGTAATGCTAAAGATGATCAATCACGCGTAGCTACTCCACTTCAAGCAAAAGAATGGGGTTCAACAGCGATTGTTGTTGGTCGGCCAATTACTTTAGCTACTGATCCAGAAGCCGCATACGAAGCAATTAAAAAGGAGTTCAACTAACATGCATAAAAATCAAATTATTAGTCAATTAATCAAAGAAAAAATTATTACTATTTCTCCTGATAAACCTTTCACTTATGCAAGTGGAATGCTTTCACCAATCTATACCGATCTTCGGTTAACTGTTTCTTACCCAGAGCTGCGTGATATGATTGCTAGTGACCTAGCCAACCTAATTGCGGCGGAATTTCCTCAAGCAACAATTATTGGCGGAGTTGCAACTGCTGGTATTCCTCATGCTGCTTTAGTTGCCGGAAAATTACATTTACCAATGATTTATGTTCGTCCAAAACCTAAAGATCACGGTAAAGGTCGTCAAATCGAAGGTCGTTTTTCAGAAAATGATCAAATTGTCTTAATTGATGATCTAATTACCACTGGTGGATCAGTTTTAAACGCAGTTAAAGCTACTGAAAGAGATGGCGGAAAAGTAGCTGGGATTGCTTCAATCTTCACTTATTATTTGCCAGATGCAAAAGAAAACTTTAAAGAAGCAAATGTAAAATATACTCCCCTTCTTTCTTATCCTGAATTACTTAAAAAAGAAAATGAATCCGGACATATTACCAGTGACCAATATGATATTTTAAAAACCTGGCATGAAGATCCATGGGCTTGGGGTAAAAAATTTAACAGTTAAATCTCAATAAGATTATCATCATATAGTTAATTTAAAAAGAGACTGATTTTTATATTTAATCAGTCCCTTTCTTTTATTTCCAGATATTTTTATTAATAAAATTTTCTTTAATTTCAAACTGGCTACAAATATTTATCAATACCGCAGGTTAATTAATCGCCTCATTTAGCATGTGGTAGACTTAAGGAGAGTAAGTGACTTTCTTTTTTATTAGCAATTCGTTAATAAAAACTACAACATTTATCTATATAATAATTGTAATTAGCAGAAAGGATGGATGAAATATGGATACAAATAATATTTTGTCTTACATAAAATGGCGTGGCGATATTTCCCTTTCTGCACGATCCTTTGACGAAGTTGATGCATTAGTAATTGCCACGTTTTCTTATATTCATCTTGATGGAATTGTCCCCGATTCTAATAAAGAAATTTCAATAAAAGAAGCCGCCGAAAAATATTTTAATTCTTCAAATCAACATCTCGACCATTATAAGTATCAAGATTTACTAAAATTAATGGCAAATTCTGTTCGTTTTGGGGATGCAAAATTATCTTACTTTGTGGATGTTCTTACTGATCGGATACAATTTTCTGCAATCAAAATTAGTCTTGATAATGATACTAATTTTATTTCATTTCGAGGAACAGATGATAGCTTAGTTGGCTGGAAAGAAGATTTTGAAATTAGTTTTAGAACAACCGGTGCACAAAAATATGCTCTGAAGTATCTGACAAATATTTTAAAGACTACTAAACAAGTCTACAGTTTAGCTGGTCACTCCAAAGGTGGTAATCTTGCTGAATATGCAGCAGTTAACTTACCTGATGACTTAAAAAAGCAGATCAAAACTATTTGCACTTTTGATAGTCCGGGACTTAGTACTCAAGTTGATGGGGTAACTAATAAACTAAAACGTTATGTGCCTGAATTTAGTATCATTGGCCGGCTTTTTGAGCCAGAAAACATTACCCCAACAATTTTAGTTAGTGATCGGCCAAAACTAGCTCAACACGATCCAATGAGCTGGGAAGTATCGGGTTCTCACTTTATTACTAGAGCTCATCGCAATCCAACTTCTAAAATATATAATCAAATCATAAATCAATGGATTGGTGAAGCAAATCTTCAAGAACGTGAAGCCCTAACCAATGATCTATTTAATGCTTTTGCAGCTAGTGGAGCAACCAAAATTACAGAACTTAATAAAAATGGTTTTGGTGGTTTTGGTGCTATTCTTTTCTCTCTTACCAATTCATCTAGAAGAACGAGATTTGTTCTCGGAAGTTTATGGGAAACCATCTGGCGCAGTATTAAAGCAACCCATCTAGAAAAATTATTTATAAATCCCAATTCAATTATTGGATGGGTATTAATTATTCTTGGTATTGTAAACCTGATGATTCCAGATTATGCCTATCGGGCATTTGGGGGAATAGTTGGAGTCTTTTGTATTGGGTGGAGTGGCTATCATATTGTCACAGCTGCTAACTCCCATTTAGTGCCTAAGTCAAAGCGATTCTTTATTATTACTTATCTCATTGTTTTTGGTTTAGCTGTCGCAATTATTTCTAATAACCGTTTATTGGCTTTCTTAGCTCACTATGTTCTAGGCATATTCTTAATCGGGTTTGCATATGTAAGATTACGAAATGTAATTGTTAAAAATAAGAAAAATGGAATTTTCAAAAATATCATTGATGTGGTTGAAAGTTTAATTGCTTTCGCAGCTGGCATTATTGTAATTGTAAATCCTAATTACTTCAGTCGCCAAGCAGTCATTATTTTAGGAATTTTACTGATTATTTATGGCCTCTTCCAACTAATAATGGAACTATTTAGACAGAGAAGATTAAAGATGCCGCCTAAACATCATTAACAAATTAAATAAGGCTTTTGGAACTTAATCCAAAAGCCTTATTATTTTACTTATAAAATTTTTTCAATTGCCTCTGCTACACCATCATGATCACAATCACTTGTTACTCTTTGTGCTGCTTCCTTCACGGCTGGGACTGCATTACCCATTGCTACTCCAATACCTGCAAGTTTAATCATGCTTAGATCATTTTCTTCGTCTCCAATAGCTATCAAATTCTCACTACTTAAATTCAATTTGTGACAAAGAAATTTTAAAGCATTTCCTTTAGAAACACCTTTAGGATTTGCTTCATAATAAAAGGGTGCTGTTTTAGTAAAAGTAATTTCATCATCCAGATGGGCAAAAGGTCTATGATCAGCAATTTTTTGATCTAGCAAATCTTGCCGATCTACATACATACACTTAATAATTGGAATATCTTTCATCTCAGCTGGTGTACGGTAAGAAATACCTAAATTAACTAAGTTAGCCTCATATAGAGTATAGTCTCCAATATCTCGATCTGCGGTATAAATTCTATCTGGTGCTGATGCATGAAAGTGTAGACCTAATTTTAAGGAAATTGTCTCTAAATCCAGATAATTGTCATAAGTTAATTTTTTCTCAAACAAGACATCGCCAGCCGTTGTTTCTACTACTCCACCGCCAAAACAAACGACGTATTGATCTTCTTGATCATTTAAACCTAACTCAGTCAGAATCTTTTCTACTCCGCTCAATGGTCGACCTGTAGCAATAACAATTTTTATTCCTGCACGCTTTGCTTTTAAAATTGTATTTTTTACTTTTAGAGTCAGTTCTTTTTTAGAATTTAATAATGTACCATCAACATCAATTGCGATTATTTTTATATTTTTCATCTTATAATTTGCCTCACTATTGCCAATCCTATAACTCCTAATCCAATGCATCCCACAACACTTAATTGCAAGCGCCAAGTAATTGTTAAGTAGGCAATAAATTCACGTACAAAGGCATTTAAGGTAAAGTACCACTTTGTTTTTGCACCATAGCCAATACATTGTAAACCTAATCTCTTTGCCAGAACTAGGGCACGATATACATGGTAAGAATTAGTTACGATAGCAAAACGAGAATCTGGTTTCATCAATTTATGTGAAAAAATCAAATTTTCTCTAGTTGTCTTTGACTTATCTTCAACAATAATATCTTTCTTCGGAACACCTTTTTCTTCAGCATATTTTGCCATTGCCACTGCTTCAGGAATTTCTTCATCGGGTCCCTGGCCACCAGACATAATGATTTTTGAGCCAGGATTACGCCGATATACTTCTATTCCACGATTGATTCTTGCAGCAAGAAGCGGTGTTACCCTTTTTCCCATTAAACCTGCTCCAAGTACAACTACGTAGTCTAACTTTTTAGTCTTAATATTCACTAGATTAATCCAAGAAGTTAAAGTATACATCATCATAATAAAAATCAGATAAATAATTACGAGGTTAATAAACAAATATACATAAGTTCCAAAATTGTTATGAGTTAATTTCCCGACTAATGGAAAGAGAAATAAGTAGGCAATAATTCCGATGCCCATTGCTAACGATAAGAAATTAGTCCAGCGATTACCTTCGCGAATTAAAATCTTAATCCCATCATAAATAAACATAATGATCAAAATTGCAATAAAAGCCACAACGGAAAACATTATTGCCATTAATATTAGCACAAAAATAAGCAAAACAACTTGATGGGTAACAGGAAAAACTTCAGCAGCAATTAATAAACTAGCAGCTGTAAATAGACCAAAAGTAATTATTGCCCATACTAAAGTCATCCCTGACCATAAGCTTCGCCTCTCATGAGTTAAAACCCAGAGAAATGTTCCTAATGCCAGTAAAAATAAAACTAATGCAATTGAAAATGATAAGACCACTTATCATTTCACCACCTTAATCTATTACACATATTCCTTGTGTTTCGTCTTTTCTTAATTATACAAAAATAATTGTCCTCACGTTTTTGATTCAGTATAATTAAGAAAATATTTTTAGGAGGACAAAGAAATGGCAGAACAAATTTTAGTAACAACCACTGAAAATATTCCCGGTCGAAAATATGAAATTATTGGTGAAGTTTTTGGGGTTACAACTCAATCAAAAAATGCAATTCGAGATTTTGGTGCTGGCTTAAAAAGTATTGTCGGTGGTGAAATTAAAGCTTATACGTCAATGTTAACTGAATCAAGAGATCAATCAATTGCTCGTCTTCGTCAAAAAGCCTCCGAAATGGGTGCTGATGCCGTAGTTATGATGCGTTTTGATTCAGGCTCAATTGCTGGCGATATGCAATCTGTCGTTGCTTACGGAACCGCCGTTAAATTTATTGATTAACTAAAAAACTGGCTGAGCAGCCAGTTTTTTTATTTTCTTAAACCTTTTGGGTAGAAGTTCTTTAAAATTTGATCATTTCCAATTTTTCCGAAACTGAAGATATGGTCTTGATAAGCAACCAAAACAAAGCCGCGCAAATTACTATCTATCTTAATCGTCTCTCCATGTATATATCGCTCATACTCTGCCTTATCTTCAAAATTAATAAGTTGTTTTTGTTCTTTTTGTCCCAATACCTCAGCTAGTTGATGGCTTGGTTCAAAACGCTTTTTCTTAAGTAACCCTAATTCAACACCATTATTTAGAACATGTAGTTCAGTTAGCCGGTCTGGGGCAAGAGCTGGGACAAAGACGTGACCATTACTTTGCAAAACCTCATTTTGCCAATTTTCTAAACTAGATGGCAGAGCAAAATTATCTAATACTTTTGCAACCACACTAATCTCATCTTTATTTAAACGCGTAATTGTACTCTTTTTCTGACGTTTGTTCTTTCTTTTTTTAGCCTTAGTTGAAATCTCTTGATTTTCTTCAATATTTTTCAGATGAGCAACAAACTGGCCTTCTCCCACCCCATTTTGAAACCAAAGTCTAACCGTTTCCTTTAATTCTGGCAAGTTAGATTTTGACCACTCTGGTATACCGGCCGACATTCCGGAATAAAGCTTAAGAGGTTCAATCTCTAAAGGATAGTTCTCAACTAACCACGCTACTATTTCTTCATCTTCTTCTGGAGAATATGTACAAGTAGAATAGACGATCTCTCCGCCCGGCTTTAACATCTTCATTGCTTCACTCAGAATTTCTTTTTGTCTAATTTGGCATGTTAATACATAGTCAGGAGTCCAATATTGGATAGCTGCCGGATCTTTTCTAAACATCCCTTCTCCAGAACATGGAGCATCCACTAAAATCTTATCAAAAAAGTGGGTTAATTTTTTTGATAAGCGATCAGGTCTTTCGTTAGTGACTACAACATTTGTAGCTCCCCATCTTTCTAGATTTTCTCTTAAATCTTTTGCTCTACTTTTTGAAATTTCATTAGCTACTAAGAGCCCCTTATCATCTAGCAAACTCGCTAATGCAGTTGATTTGCCGCCTGGAGCAGCACATAAATCCAGCACCTTATCGCCAGGTTTTACATTAAGAGAAACGGCTGGATACATGGCCGAGGGATCTTGGGAGTAAACATAGCCGCCTGTCCACTCACTATCGCGCCCTGAAATTTCTCCATAATATCCATCTTTAGTAAATTCAATTGGTTCTTTAAGACTATATTGAACATCCTGATACTTATTCTTTAATGGGTTTAAGCGAAATCCCTTTTTACTTGGACTATTAATTGCAGTAAAAAATTTACTACTTTCTTCTTCTCCCAATAAGCTCTTATATTTCTCAACAAATTCAATTGGCAATGACATTATTTTTCCTTCTTAATTTTTATTAAAAGCAGCATTAATACATAAGTAATAATCTGCATTGCAAAAACGATTAAAAATAGGACATATAACTGACTGTGATTAGAGTAAAAACTCCACGTTTGTAAACCCAAACTAGTCAAAATAACAATTATTCCATTGGCTAAAAAGAAACGTAAACCAGAATCAGCTAATAAATGAGCCCAGATTTTGCCAGGAACATATTTTAAGTTTACCGGATTTTCAGCTAGGACTGCTGCAATCGCTGCAACTATCAGTGCAATTACAACACAGAAAATTGCACCGATTAATTTTTTAGTTGGACTGATCCCGTGCTGCTTATTGTAGGTTTTACTAAAGTCCTTAATCTGCATGCTTCCCCGGAGATAATGTTGTAAAGCATTCGCCTCGTTTTTATTCAACCCATCTACTACTACCTTATAGTTGGTAATTGATTCTTTTGCAGTTGGTTGATTAATTCCAGTTGAAAGATAATAAACAGCCTGGCCGTTTTGACTTTCATTGTTTTTCTTTAGCTCACCAATAATTGTGACATAATCATTATTCTCTTTTAGATAATGATTATTTTGTAAGGTTACAACTCTATGTTTAGTATCAGATGAAATAACTGCAAAAGGAATTGTTCCATCAAAGTCATTTTTACTAAAGTACCTAGAACTCCCCTTAGCAAGCGGTTGACTTTTCAAATTATAGTTAGCCCAAATTAAAACTCGATCTGGAATATAATCTGATTCAAAGTGAATCTGCACCTTATCGTGAGAGAAATTTTTATTAACATAAGTTAGGAACTGTTTAATATTATGCTTTTTCTTAGGATTAAAAACATAATATGTGCTTGATAAACCATTATTACTTAAAACTTGATCGGCGCTCTGAGACTGCTGCCGTGACAAAATTAAGCCAAGTCCTAAGAAAGCTAAAAAAGAAGTTATTAAAAGAATAAGTCGTTTTATTTTCATTATTTTATCTCAAACACCTTTTCATCGATGAAATCAAAACTTCGAAAACTATGATTAACCTTTTTATTAGTCGTGGTTTTTGCCTCTTGCCAAAAAGTAGTAGAATTTGTTGCTCCAAATTTTTCACCAATAAATAATAAAACTGGCTGATAATCAAGCTGACGATAAAGATTGAGGATATTTACGTCATCTTCCCCAAAATTGGGTGCCCAAGAGCAAATAATCAAGTCAACTTCGGGATGTTTTTTAATCGCACTTATAGCATCCAAATTTTCTGTTTCAAAAATTGGGGCTTCACCCGTTGTTGAACTTTTCGCCCAAGCAAAAGAATCACTAGCTATCGCTTTTATGCCGACCTCACTTAGGGCTTTTGACCAATATGCATTTCCTGCCATAATTTCTAAACTCGATTTAACTCCATATTCTTGTTTGATTAACTTAGCAGTTTCCAAATTTGGCAAAGACCAGATTCCATATTCTCTTGAGAGAAAGCTACGAAAATTATTCAGTAAATTATTTGCTTCTTGCGCCTTCTCGCTTCTTGCCGTCTTCTCTATCATTATATCTAAGCTATCGGGTAAAAAGCCAAGTGAATTAGGTGATTTTTGTAAAATTTTTCCATTTTCTAGGTTAGTAATTATATTATTAATGGCAATAACTTGCTCATGAAGTGGTAAATAGTTGAGTTCTTTATCTAATTTGTTGAGTTTATTTTGATATTTCTTCATTTTATATCTTCCTTATGCAATGATTTTACCATTCAAAAGAAATAAAAACAGGTATAATAGAAGTGATGCAAAAATTAAGGAGCAAAAATATGTCAAAACATAAAACTGAATCGGCTGAATCTTTTGGTCACTGGCTCCTACAAGTATTTATTTTAGCAATTATAATTATTGGATTATATTTAGTTGTATTTCGATTTTTACTTGCTAATGAAACTATCAGTGGACCATCGATGCAGCCAGCTTTTGAAAATAATGACCGAGTTATTGCAGTACGGCATTCTAAACTTTCTCGGGGAGATATTGTAATATTAAAAGCACCAGATGAACCCGGCGCCCTATATATTAAAAGAATTATTGGGGTGCCTGGAGACAGCATTAAATCAAAAAATGATGTAATGTATATTAATGGGAAGGCAATTAAAGAACCATATTTGACTGAGTACAAGAAAAAGCTTTCCAAAGGTCAGCTTTATACTAACAATTTTAGTTTGGAACAACTTTATCATGTAAAATGTGTTCCTAAAGACTGCTACTTTGTAATGGGTGATCACCGGAATATCTCTAAAGATTCACGGATGATTGGCTTTATCAAGAGACAAGATATTATTGGTGAAGTAAAATTACGGTATTTCCCATTTAATCAAATAAATTGGTACTAATATATTTTAGAAAGTGTGAATAAGAGAATGAGTCCTGAAGAATTATCTGATGCAATTATTGAATTTGAAGTTAAGAATAATGTCAATGACACTGCTCTTGCTTTTTCAAGTCATCTTTCCGTTGAAAAACTTCATGCAATGAAAACTGGAGAAGCTAAATATACTGTAGAAGAAGCTGAACAAGTCTTAGATTATATTCACGCTAACTCTTAATTTAATTATTCAATAATAGACAAAAAGGAATAAGGTTTTGGTAAAAATCAAAATCTTATTCCTTTTTCTTATATCCGCGCTTCATGATACTTATTCAATAGAATAATATTCACTAAAACTAAAATTATATCTACACCTAGAACTATAAATAAAGTTAAGTAATTACTCGTTAGGTCTGATCTTACATCAATGGCATCCTTACTTAAAGTAGTTAGAAACATTCCATTTTGTAAAAAGCCAGTTAGTGAGGCCAAAATAAAATCGTAAGTATTAATCAAAAATATTAAGCCAATACAACCTAATAAAACCACGACTAAGAAATAAACTAACTTACTTATTCTTTCAGGAAGAAAATCACTAACTATTTTTCCCGTAAAATTAACGAGACTCACAGCAAGATAAATGAATATACCAATTAGGACTATCAAAGCAATGCCAGACAATAAATCCATTATGTGCATCTCGTGCCATAGCTTTACTTCACCGATTGAACCAAAGTTTTTAAAAGTAGTCTTCCAAAATTCATTTGTTCCCATTACAGGTATTCCTGAAACGAGGATCATACCTATTTGCAAAATCACTAAATAGACACCATTAACAACAGCTGATAAAAGGTTGGCAAATAGTAAAGAACTTTCTTTAATTGGAGCTAATCGCCAAGTTTGAGACGAATAGACTTCCTCATTTTTTCGACTCGAAAGAGCTAAGTAGGCTATATCAAATAATGGCGTGATCATCAGAAAAGCTACTAAGAAATAAGCCTTACTCTCACCCTCAAAAGCTGAATTAAAGAGTGCCCAAAAACCTAAAAGAATTCCAACAATCACTTGTAAAATTGCTAGTCGGCGGGCAAGGCGTACTTTGCTTTTAGTCAATTCTTTAAATATTGATGAAAAAGTTGCCATATATTCTTACTTCCCTTCGTGGAAGTTCTTTAAAAGCCAAACGTTGATTGAACCTAAAATAATATCAATAAACGCCAAGACTAAATTATTCTCTATAAATGACATTAGACTATTAGTAGTGTCACCCCAACGGACTTGATTTAATAAACTTCCTAGATTACTGGTCAAAACAATAAAGACAAAGATCAAAATAATCATAATGACAAAACGAATTAATTTACTGTGTTTATCAGGAAGAAAGTCAGTAATAGTTCTACTTGATAGATTAAGCAAAGTTACAATACTATAAACTAAAATTGCAAATAATAAAAAGGCTAAAAATGCACTTAGTATTTCTCCAATTGGAAAAGCATCAGAAAATTTTTGCCAAAAGTCGCCCGCATGAGTTTCTTTAGCAAGGGCCCGGTTAATTTCCCAAATATTAGTTCTAACATCTTTACTTAAGAATGCCGGTAAAAATGTAACAATTCCCATTCCAATTTGAATTAATACCAAGTAAAGTCCATTAACAATAGCAGAAGAAATATTTGCTAAGTAAAATTTACTTGAGGAAATTGGAACTAAACGCCAAGTCTGAGAGCTATACTCTTTTTCATTTTGCCAAGCAGAGAGAACTACATAGGCCATATCAGCTAATGGAGCAAAAGTACATACCATGACAAACCACGCAATCGGTTTATCTGAATTTAAAAATCTACCATTAGAAAAAAGTCCCCAAAGTGCAAAAATAGATGCAGCTACTAATTGCAACAGAGCTAACAGATAAACACTCCGACGCTTCTTTTTACACATTTGATTAAATAGTGCTTTAAAAGTAGTCATCCTTATTCAGCTCCTTCATCTGCGTATAAGCTTTCATAATACTCTTCAATACTTTTTCCGTGTGCTCTTATATCATCTGCTGAAAGATGACTGGCAATTTTTTTATCCTTTACAATTACTACTTCATCTAAAATTGTTGTAATTTCATTTACAAAGTGATCAGAAATAATAATTGTACTGTCTGGATTCTTCCAAAGTAAGATTGAATTGATGATTCTCTTTCGAGCCATTGGATCAATACCAGAAAATGGTTCATCCAGTAAATACAACTTAGTTTCTCTACTTAAAGTAACAGCAATTTCAAGTTTTTCACGCATTCCTCGTGATAATTGCCCTAACTTCATATCATTGCTAAGCTTCATGAATGAACGTAATTGCTCGAATTTACTACTGTCAAAATCTGAAAATAATTTTTGATAGAATTCTTCTACTTCCCCAATTTTAGTAGAATCACTCAATCCTTTTAAGTTGTCAGTCATGGCAATATTAGCTTTACGGTAAACTTCACTACCATCCCCATTGAGCAGTACTTCACCTTGATAATGCTTAGCAATCCCAACAATTACTCTCATTAAAGTTGTCTTACCTGCACCATTTTCACCTAGTAAGGCAATAATCTTACCAGAATCAACATCTAAGTTCACATTATCAAGAATATTTTTCAAATTTTTTCGATATGTTAATTCTTTTACCTCGAGTAGTTTATTCATTTTAATCTCCCTTCTTCTTCTCAATAAACTTTTTAAGCTCTTCCAGCGTCTTTTCTGGAGTTAAGCCTAATTGTGCAGTACTTTCTAAAAATTCACTCATTGTATCCTTAATTAACTCTCTACGCTTTTGTAAAATCAACTCTGTATCTGTTGTTACAAAAGATCCAAGTCCGCGTTTAACTTCTAGAATTCCTTCCGTATTCATTTGATTCAATGCACGTTGAACCGTATTCACATTTACTGTTAGATCAACAGCTAATTGGCGAACGGAGGGAACTTTTTCTCCCGGCTTAATTTTCCCTAAAGCGATTTGTCGATAAAGATACTTTTCAATTTGAACATAAATTGGAATATTATCTTGAAATTGCAATCTTTACGCCTCTTTACTAGTGTATCGTTTATCTATTACACTATTATAATACCAAGATGCTTTTTCAAATACAAGTTATAATTTTGTTTCACGATTTATAAAATATACTTTTTAATAAAAAATAGTAGATAAAAATGCTATTATTTCAAGCATTTTATCTACTATTTAGCAGATCAATAGTATCAGTGTAAAACTATTTTTAATTTTTAATTAATTTAAAATCATTGATAAATAAGCATTTTTAACCATTCAAGCAATCATAAAAAAATAGAAAATTTAATCAAAATTACTTAAAAATTGTTTCACTTATTGCTGCTTATTTCTCTCAACGTTTAATTGATTAATCTTACGCAAGACGTCTACGGCTTTCCACATACTCTCGAGCACAGTGTATTCATAGCGTCCATGCATATTTTCTTCACCAGCAAAAAGATTTGGACAAGGTAGACCCATATAAGTTAATTGAGAACCGTCTGTTCCCCCGCGAACTGGATCTTCATTAACAGTAAGACCTTCAGCCTTGTAAGCATCCCTAGCTAAATCAACAATCTCCATGTGCTTTTCTAACTCATCAGCCATGTTGTAATATTGATCCCACATCTTAAGTTTAATTCTTTCGGTACCGAACTCGTCATTCATCTTCTTAACGATGTCTTTAACTAGATTCTTTCTCTTTTCAAGACCATCACGTTCAAAGTCACGAATGATGTAGTCCATATGTGCTGAATCGACTGTTCCATCAAAATTCATCAAGTGGAAAAAACCTTCACGACCTTCAGTATGTTCTGGACGATCATGTTCAGGCAATTGATTATGGAAATCAATCCCCACTTGAATAGCATTAATCATTTGCCCCTTAGCAACGGCTGGGTGAACATTAACACCTTGAATATCTAAGCCAAATTGCGCTGCTGAAAAAGTACCCCAGTCGAGTTTTCCTGGTGCTTCACCATCAACAGTATAGGCAAAATCCGCACCAAATTCTTCAACATCAAAGTGCTCTGCACCAGTTCCAATTTCTTCATCGGGAGTAAATGCCAACTTAATTTCGCCGTGCTTTTCTTCGGGATGCTCCATTAAGTATTCCGCAAAAGTCATTAATTCAGAAATACCACACTTATCGTCTCCGCCAAGTAAAGTATCACCAGAAGCAGAAATAATAGTTTGGCCCTTATAATTCCTTAAATGAGGAAAGACTTCTGGGTCTAAATAAAATTCAGTATCTCCCAATTGAATCTTAGATTCACCATCATAGTTTTCAGTAATTTGCGGCTTAACATCGACCGAATTAAAGTCTGCTGTATCACAGTGAGCTAACAAACCAAAAGTAGGTACTTCATAATCAATATTTGAAGGGATAGTCGCAATTACACATCCACTTTTTTGATTATAGTGAACATCTTTAAGACCTAGTTCTTCTAAGTCTTTCATGATTACATTTTTTTGAAAGTTTTCTTCTCTTTCAGTTGATGGGAAACGATCTGAATGTTCATCAGAGCGTGAATTCACCTTAACGTATTTTAAAAATCTAGGTAGTAAATTTGGATATTCTGCCATTTTTGTCCTCCTAAAATAAATCTTGAAATGGGTTAGTTGATACCTCTGAAATTACTACAGGTACATTCCAATTATAATCCTGATTCCACTTTTCAAGTCGGTTGCCAACCTTATATTTAAAAAGTTTTTCAGTGTAGTGTCCTGGATCGACTACTGTTAACCCGGAAGAGATCATATCGTGACCAACATGATAGTATACATCTCCGGTTATAAATGCATCGACTCCATCAATTAGAGCTTGACGCCAGAACTTACCACCATCTCCGCAAATAAAGGCTACAGTTGAGATCACCCTATCATTATCAGCAGTAATCAGTCTTGCCATTGGAATTTGCATTTTGTCTTTAACATAATAGGCAAATTCCTTAGCTGTCATTTTCTTAGGTAATTTACCCTTTCTACCAATGGCAATTCCATCAGTATCTAAGGCAAAAGGTTCAACCTCTTCTAAGCCTAATTCTTCAGCTTGCCAATCCGCTGAGCCGTTTTGAGCCTTGTCAGAATTGGTATGAATTGAATATACCGTAATTCCATTAGCAATTAATTTACCATACATAGCATTTTGAGGATCAGCAAAATCAAGATTCTTAGCTGGTCTAAACATCACTGGATGGTGGCTAATGATGAGGTCAACACCTTTTTCAATTGCTTCATCTACCACTTGCGGCCGAACGTCTAAGGTAGTCATGACCTTGGTAACCTCTGCATCCATTGATCCAATCTGCATCCCAACTGGATCACCTTCAGAAGCAATTTCTTCAGGAAAGTCTTTTTTTAAGCGAGTTACAATATCTGCTACTTTTGTCATTTTAGTACTTCCTTAATCATTCCAATCAAATCATCTATCTGACTAATTTTAGCTTCATCTTTATTTTTAGCCTTATTTAAATTAGCTTTGAGATTTTCATAGTAATTAAGTTGCTTAATCCATTTTTTAATAAAAACTGGATTCTTTTCTTTTAATAAAAATGGGCCAAATTCTAATTCTTGATCAGATAAATTATACTTAGCCTCAGTTAACTTAGCCTTGATTATTTCATAAATGTGGCCAGCTACTTCGATAATCTTTTCTTCTACTATCTCATACTGATGATCAACGAGCCATTTTCTAACCAAAGGCTCACCTATATTCGCCTCTAAAATTAAAGTAGGATAGACTTTTTCCTCGTGATGAGCCGTTTCTAACAAATTAGTCATGAGCTTTCCACCCATTCCAGCGATTACAACTGTATCAATTTGATCGCTACTCTTTAAAGTTTCTAATCCAGACCCTAATCTTATCTCAATCTTATCTTCTAGGCCTGCTTGTTCAATATCTTGTTTCGCATTATCTAATGGGCCAGCTGCAACATCACTTGCAATTGCAAAATCTATTTTTCCTTCTTCTACTAATGCAATTGGTAAATATGCATGGTCAGTTCCAATATCTGCTACTCGACTTTGTGGATCAACCATTTTACCAATTTGAGCTAGTCTTTCTTCTAACACACTCTCACCTCTTATTAAAAATTTTAGCATAGATAATCCAAAACTTACTTGAAAAAATTTTTAATCATAAAAAAGCAATAAAGGCTAAATCAATCCTTTATTGCTAAAAATTCAATTATATTTACTTGGTAATAATGATATATGATGGCTTAACATCATCACCAAAGTAAGGTTTTAATTCTTGGTTGTAGTCATTAACAAAAAAGCCATCCTTGTTAAGCTTATTAATGTGCTTATTGGTCCAGTCAAGAAGTGACTTATTACCCTTCTTAACAGCAGGAGCAATGTATGAATTTGGTCCTAAGTGCTTGATACCAACAGTATACTTAGGATTGTTCTTTACCCAAGCATATAAGTAAGAGTTGTCATCAGCTAAAGCTGCAGCACAACCATTCTTCATTGCGTTAAATTGTTGAGTCTTAGAATCAAATTTCAAAAGATCAACATCTGGTTGCTTACTGGTGAAGTAATTTTCAGCAGTAGTACCCTTAGTTACGATCACCTTTTTTACCCTTCAATTGGTTTACATTAGTAATTGGCTTAGACTTAGGTGAAACAACACCAACTGATACTTTCATATATGGCTTAGCAAAATCTACGACTTGCTTTCTTTCTGAAGTAACAGTGAAGTTGGCTAAAACAATATCAGCCTTGTTTGCATTCAAAGTATCAACACGGTTATTAGCGTTTACTTGAACAAACTTAACTTTAACGCCCATTTCTTTAGCTAATTCACGAGCCAAGCGAACATCATATCCAACGCGCTTATCATCTTTATTAACCCAACCATATGGTGGTAAATCGCCAAATACATCAACCTTCAAAGTGCCACGTTTCTTAATTGCAGCAACTGAACTAGGATTGTTGCTTGATGAACTACTGCTTGAATTATTTGAGCAAGCAGTTAAAGTCACAGCTCCAACAGCTAAAATTCCAACAGCAGCAATTAACTTTTTAATAAATTTATGTTTCTTCATTTTCTACTCTCCCTAAAATTCCATACTTTCTAAAAATTCTTCTGCTCTCTTTGTTTTCGGATGCTCAAAGAATTCTTTCCCAGGTGTATCTTCTACAATTGTTCCATTTTCTAAGAATAAAACTTGATCAGCAATCTGCTTGGCAAAGTTCATTTCGTGAGTAACGATGATCATGGTCATGTGATCTTCATCAGATAATTGTTTGATTAGTTCCAATACTCCTCTAACCATCTCTGGATCAAGTGAAGCAGTAACTTCATCAAATAGCATTAAATCCGGATGAAGAGCTAAGGCACGAACAATTGCAATTCTCTGCTTTTGTCCGCCTGATAATTGTCGTGGATATGAATTAGCATACTGCTCTAAATGAACTCTTTTTAATAAAGCTTTTGCTTCTTTTTCAACCTCAGCTTTAGGTCTCTTCTGTACTTTAACTGGACCAAGCAAGATATTTTCTAGTACTGTCATATTTGGGAAAAGATCATAACTCTGAAAAAACATCCCAATTTTTTGGCGAAGTTGCTGCCAATTCTTGGCAGTTGGAATTACTTTCTTTCCTTCAAAAATAATCGTGCCACTCTTAAATTCTTCTAAACCATTTAAGCAGCGAAGTAAGGTACTTTTACCAGATACAGACGCTCCAAGTAATGTTAACACCTCTCCCTTATTTAGAGAAAAAGAAATATCATGTAATACTTGCTTATTTCCATAAAACTTGTTTAAATCTTCAACTTCTAATATTTTTTCAGTCATTCCTTACGCCTAGTTTCTCTTACTCAATCGTTTTTCCCAAAGTGATAAAGGATAATCAACGATAAATTAATTGAACTTATAATGTACTACTCGCGGATTTTCTTGAATTATTCCTGTGTCATAACCTTTAACAGTTGCATAATTAAGCCGAATATCAAAATTACCTTCATTAAAGGTCGAAACATTATTCATCAATTCAGTAGCTGTCGGTACTTTTTCTCCATCTTTCTTCGAACTACTTGCCTTATTAATATTCTCACTGCTCTGTTTTTTACTTCACCTTCTTGCTTTTCTGATTTGCTACTCTTAGATTTACTTTTCTTTTCAATCTTAACTATTGAAGATTTCGACTTGGCATTAGATGTACCTGACTGTTTTTCATTCCTTTGACAACCAGCTAATGCTAAGGCACTTACACCTACTAAAGCAGCAATCCCATGCTTATAAAACTTACTTTTCATTCTATTTCCTCCTACACTCGAGCTATTAGCATTAAAATAATTGAAGATGCAAAAAAGCCAAGCTAAAGAATGACTCTATTAAAGTCATCTTTAACTTGGCTTTTTATGTACTGTACAAGAAAATAAGGATTTAAAGTAGAAAATCCCTTAGAAACGTTGATAGAATGGCCTTCTACCCCCCCCCATTCAGAGAAATGAGAGTATCGTTTCTCAATTCTGGCATAGTAACAACTCCAACTTATGAATTTATTGTAGCATATTTTTTGTTATTTTAAAGCATGGATAGTTCAATTTTATAGCAAAAAAACCTTGTGGCAATATTGCTATTACCATAAGGTTTTTGCTGTTAACTCTTATCCTAATCTAAGAAGTCTTTTAATTGATTTGAACGACTTGGGTGACGTAACTTACGCAAAGCCTTAGCTTCAATCTGTCTGATACGTTCACGGGTTACTCCAAATACTTTACCGACTTCTTCTAGAGTACGAGTACGTCCGTCATCAAGGCCAAAACGTAAACGTAAAACATTCTCTTCACGGTCAGTTAAGGTATCAAGTACTTCTTCAAGCTGTTCTTTTAACAATTCATATGAAGCATGTTGTTCAGGACTAGTTGCATCCTTATCTTCGATAAAGTCCCCTAGATGAGAATCATCTTCTTCACCAATTGGTGTTTCAAGAGAAACTGGTTCTTGTGCAATCTTCAAGATTTCACGAACCTTATCAGTCGGCATATCCATTTCGGCACCAATTTCTTCTGGAGTTGGTTCTCTTCCTAGATCTTGCAAAAGTTGTCTTTGAATTCTGATCAACTTATTAATTGTTTCAACCATGTGAACTGGAATACGAATTGTTCTAGCTTGGTCAGCAATTGCACGAGTAATTGCTTGTCTAATCCACCAAGTTGCATAAGTTGAAAACTTAAATCCTAAACGATAGTCGAATTTGTCAACGGCCTTCATCAAGCCCATGTTACCTTCTTGAATTAAGTCTAAGAAGGACATACCACGACCAACATAACGTTTAGCAATAGAAACTACCAAACGTAAGTTAGCTTCGGCCAATTCTTGCTTAGCTTCTTCATCGCCTGATTCAATTCTCTTAGCTAAGGCAATTTCTTGATCGGCATTTAATAATGAAACACGTCCAATTTCCTTCAAATACATCCGGACTGGATCGTTCATTCTTACGCTTGAAGGTGCTGACATATCTTTTAATTCAGCCTTCTCAACGTCTTTTTGCTTCTTTAAAGCTAATTTTGAAGGTTCACCATTTTCATCAACAATACTAATTCCATTATCTTCAAATTCTTGAACTAGTTGATCTACCGCTTTTCCTTGAAGATCATATGGCTTAATTAGTTGAGCAGTAAATTTTTTTTCAGTAATTTGTTTGTCTTTTTTAACTTCCTTAACAACTTCCTTGACCTTTTTATCAAGTGTCATTGTTGTTTCTTTGGTAGTCTTACTCTCTGCCATGTAAAAAAGCCCCCTCTAAAACTTCTTTCTTCTTAACGCAATTACTTTTTGCGCTATTTCAAGCTCTAAACTATCATCTTGTTTTCTTTGAGCATCCTTCAATTGATTAAGCAAATCATTTAATTGCTGATCAATCTTACTTTTTTCCAATGCCCGCAATTGATCATCTAATTCACGCTTAGAATAATCTGGAGGCATTGAAATCATCTCCATATTAATAATTATACCTTGAAGTTCTTCAGGAATAAAATCAATGAAGCCAGTAACCTCTGCCCCTTCATGGGTTTGATGGTACTTTAACCAAAATTCTGCTAATTTTGCATAACGTTCATCTGGAAACAAGAATTGCTGACTCAATAAGTAATCCCTTGCTTCATCACTATGTATGAATAGGTAAAGCAAGCGATCAAGAGCAGGATTCCTTGTCTCAAGGTCAATGCCTGCTTGCTCTTCTTTCGGCTCACTAGGCTGATCTATTGGAAGTGATTTAGGAGCTTGATAAGCTTGCTGATGATTCTTTGCGCGCTGTAATTTACGTCTTTCACGCACAAAAGTTACTTTTAATGATTCACGAGTAACTCCAGTTTGGCGTGCTAATTTATCAAGATACAAATCTGCCGCAACTGGATCATTCAGGCCAGCAATCATTTGTACACTAGCCGTAATATATCCTAGCTTCTCTCGATCATTATGTAAATTATATTGATTAGCTAGTCTTTCGAGTAGGAAGTCCATCGAGCTAAGTGCACCAGCAACCTCTGCCTGATACTTTTCAACTCCATATTTCTTTACATACTCATCTGGATCGAGATTTTCAGGCAAAACAATTATTCCTAAATTGAATCCCTGTACTTGCCCAAATAACTTCGTTGCTCTTTCAGCAGCATGAATGCCGGGCGGATCTCCATCATAGTTAATTAAGATATTGGGAGTGATTCGTCTCAGCATATATACTTGTTCTGTGGTTAAGCTTGTTCCCATCGAAGCAACACCAGACTGAATACCAGCCTTATAAGCAGCAATTACATCCATATATCCTTCGTAAAGAATTAAATGTTTTTCACTTCTTGCCGCTTTTTTTGCTTCAGCAAAGTGAAACAGTAATTTAGATTTATTAAAAATTTTGGTTTCCGGGCTATTCATATATTTAGCAATAGTTTTATCCTTACTAATTCGTCGACCCGAAAATCCTACTGTATAACCTGATTCATCCCCTAAAGGAAACATTAATCGATCACGAAACCGATCAAATAATTGCCCATCTTGCGATTCTACAAATAAACCACTTTCTCGCAGTTCAGCATCTGTATAACCTTCTTGACGAAGATAAGTTAACAAAATTGTATCGTTATCAGGCGCATAGCCCACCTTAAAATGCTCTAATAAGTCACTGGTTAATTCACGTTTTTGAGCATATTCAAGTGCTCTTTCACCAACTTTAGTTGTTAGCAAAATATGTTGGTAAAATTCTGTTGCTTGCCGATACATCTTCTTTAACGGGCTAAATGGCTTTACCGCTTCGCCGTAGCCTTCTGGCATATGAAGATGGGCCAATTCAGCAACTTTTCTTACACTTTCAGGAAAAGTTAGATGATCCTGATACATTAAGAATTTAAATACGTTTCCGCCTTTACCACATCCAAAGCACTTGAAAAACTGCTTTCCTTCATTAACAGTAAAAGAAGGCGTTTTTTCTTGATGGAAGGGGCAAAGTCCTAAATAATCTTTACCTTTTTTTTCTAAAGAGACATATTGACTTATTACATCCACAATATCGACGGAGTTTCTAACTTCATCGATAAATTGTTCAGGAATACGTCCTGCCATCAATGGATCATCCCAATCAACTATTATTTAATTACTAATTTACTTAAGTCGCCCATTCGATCAGCTAAGTTATTAACCTTTAATAATTGAGCCAAACGATTATTCTTTACCTTTTCATCCTTATCAAGAATCATATTACTTTCAAAGTAATTATTAATTACTGGTTGTAATTCTACAAAGCCCTTGTAAAGATCGGCAATACTCAAATCAGTGTTTTCCTCTAATGCATTTACACCAGCATATAATTCTTCTTCACTAACATCTTGGAAAAGATTTTCATCAATGTCATTAGCATTTCTATATTTTGCTTTCTTCAAAATATTAGTAATTCTAGTCAAACTTTCAACTACTGGCTTAAAGTCAGCATCATCATGATGCATTTGCAAGGTCTTAGCAGCAGCCAAAATTTGAATTGGATCTTGTTGACTAGATGCAAGAACAGCGTCAATTACATCATAGTCATATTTTTCAACTTGTAATTGTTGCTTTACACGATCACGAATAAAGTCGGCAATTTCATTTTCAGCTTCAGCATCCTTAGGTAACTTAGCTGCGGTCTTACCTGATAGTAATTGAATCAATTCTGGTAAAACATCCTTAATAGGAAGTGACCAGCCTTCGTTCAATAAGATTCTTACAATTCCGTATGCGTTTCTTCTTAATGCATATGGGTCATTAGATGAGGAGGGGATCATTCCTGCACCAAAGAATGAAATGATTGTATCAAGTTTATCTGCAATCGAAAGTAAGGAACCTACAGTAGTACTTGGTAAGTCGCCTTCAGCACTAGTTGGCATGTAACTTTCTTTAATTGCCACACTAACATTTTCATTTTCACCAATTAAGCGTGCATAATGCATTCCCATAACACCTTGTAATTCAGCAAATTCACCGACCATTGAAGTAACAAGGTCAAATTTGTAGATATCACTAACTCGGTTAAAGTCTTTCCTTTCAGTATCTGAAACCTTAAACTTCTTACCAAGGTAATCACCAATAATTTGAACACGTGTCATATGTTCAGCTACTGAACCAATCTTGTCATGGAAAGATACGTTCTTAAGCTTATCAACGAAGTGAGCTAATGGGTACTTCTTATCTTCATCATAGAAGAATTGAGCATCATCTAAACGAGCAACAAGAACTTTTTCATTACCAGCGATGACATTGTCTAAGTATTCACTATTTCCATTTCTAACTGAAATGAAATGATTAATTAATTTGCCGTTTTCATCATAGACTTCAAAATATCTTTGATTATCTTTCATTGAAGTAATTAATACTTCATCAGGGATGTTCAAGTATTTTTCATCAAAAGAACCAGCAAATACAGTTGGATATTCAACTAAATTAGTAACTTCTTCAAGTAAACCCTTGTCAATATTAACTTTCCAGTTATGTTGAGCAACGAGTTCTTGTATTTGGTTAAGAATCATACCCTTACGTTCATCAGCATTGGCAATTACGTATTGACTCTTTAATGCTTCTTCATAATCATCGGCGTTAGCTAATACAACACTGTCACCTAAGAAACGATGACCTTGAGTTTTACGACCAGCTACCACATCTAGTAACTTAACTGGCACTACTTCACTATCAAGTAAAGAAACCATCCAATGAATTGGACGTACAAATTCGAAGTCGTAGCTACCCCAGCGCATCTTAGTTGGGAAGGTCATTGCTTTAACAATATCACTCATTCCCATTAAAATATCGGAAGCTTTTTTACCTTCTTTTTGAACATGAACATAAGCATATTCAGTACCCTTAAGCTCTTCAAAGTAAATGTCATCAGTAGTCATTCCTTGACCACGGACAAATCCTTGAGCAGCTTTTGTCCAATTGCCATCTTTATCTTGAGCAATCTTCTTAGCTGGGCCCTTTTTCACTTCATCAATATCTTCTTGTTTTTCAGCTAAATCTTCAACTAAAATCGTTAAACGACGTGGAGTTGAATAAGTCTTAATATCTTTAAAGGATAAACCATTTTCCTTTAAATACTTTTTAGTACGATCAGCTAATTGCTTAACACTTTTAGAAACAACGTGAGCTGGCATTTCTTCAGTGCCAATTTCAAATAAATAATCTTTAGTCATTGTTTTGCCCCGCTTTCTTAGTTTCTTCTTGGTGCTTTAATAATGGGAAGCCACGTTTTTCACGCTCTTCAACAAATCCCTTAGCAGCAAGATGAGCTAAGTTTCTAATTCTTGATAAGTACCCAGCTCTTTCAGTAACTGAAACTGCACCACGTGCATCAAGCAAGTTAAAGGTATGACTACATTTTAAGATGTAATCGTAAGCTGGATGAATTAGATTTTGACTCAACAAACGTTTAGCAGTAGCTTCGTAAATATCAAAGAACTTAAGTAATTGTTCTTGATCACTTTCTTCAAAAGCATACTTAGAATGTTCATATTCTGGTTGTTTGAAGATATCACGATACTTAACTCCATCACCCCATTCAAGATCAAAGACTGAGTTTACATCTTGAATGTAAGAAGCAAGACGTTCTACACCATAAGTAATTTCACTCATAGTTGGTTTAACATCAAGTTCTCCAACTACTTGGAAGTAAGTAAATTGAGAAACTTCCATTCCATCAAGCCATACTTCCCAACCAACACCGGCACAACCCATAGATGGGTTTGCCCAGTTATCTTCAACAAATCGAATATCGTGTTCAAGAGGTTCAATACCTAATACTCTTAAACTATCTAAATAGTATTGTTGAATGTCCTTTGGTGCAGGCTTAATAACTACTTGGAATTGGTGGTGTTGGTATAAACGATTAGGGTTATCACCATATCGACCATCGGCAGGTCTTCTTGAAGGTTCAACATAACAAGCTGCCCAAGGTTCTGGTCCAACAGCACGTAAAAATGTATATGGACTCATTGTCCCGGCACCTTTTTGTTCATCATATGAAGGCATAATCATACAACCTTTAGAGGCCCAGAACTGTTCCAATTTAAAAATCATATCCTGGATATTCAGTTTTTCTGACATCTATCTCTCTCCTCACAACATAGGCATAAAAAAAGCCTATGCAAAAATTGCATAGGGACGATTTACTTCGCGGTTCCACCCTAATTCAGGAAAATATTCTTCCTGCCCTTAATTAACAACTTTGACTAAAAGGTGCCTTTTCCCAAATGCACTTCCACCATTCTGCACTCGCTGTATTGGTACTTTTCTATTCCTTTATAGTTGTCAAAATACGTATCTATTTTATCATCTTTTATAAAAAAAGACTAGTAAGAAAACTTCACTAGTCTTTAAACGAATATAAAAAGTCAACAGCTAAAAAAGCGCCAATTCATCAAGAAATTTTTTAGTTTTTAAATTAAGATCCAGATAGTTAACGTACATCCGATCGATCACCTTGCCAGAGTCCTTTTTTAATTGCGGATTAATTTTTATTTTCCCTAAACGATCAATATCAACTAAAGCTAGAGTACGAATCAAGGCTACTATTTTAGGATCTAGATGCATCCTTTGACTGACACTATTAAAGTGATCACTACAAATAATTCCACCTAATTCCATCGAGTAGTCAAACACACCTTGTACTTTACCACAAATTAGACAACGATCTAATTGTGGCGCTACTCCATATGCATTAAGCAACTTCAGTTGTACCATCTGGGTAATAATTGCCGCATCTTCTCCTAAATTTATCTTCAGCAACGCTTTCATAATCAAATCATAAAAACTTCCAATATTTTTATACTCAACAAAAGCATGGTCAAGCAAGTCTAAAACATAACTCGAATACGCATTCTTAGTTAAATCTAAATATAACTGGTCCAGCTGCTTTACATCCTTGAAAGTCCGCAGCGTACTGATTCCCTTCCAATTTGTATTTACAATATACTTTCCATAAGAGAAGTTAAGGGTTGCAGCTCCTAATCTGGACTTTGGTCTCAGTGCTCCTCTTGCATCAATTGTAAAAATACCATGATCTTTAGTCATGATCTTGGTTAGAACATCAGCTTCTTTATATTTTTTTCTTTTAAAAATTAATCCTTGAACTTCACAAAGTTCACGTGCCATCTATCTTAATTCCTTAACGTTGTAGCCAATAGATTTAAGAAAGACAGGATCAGAACGCCAATTCTTTTGAACCTTAACCCATAGGCGTAAATTAACCTTTTCACCTAATAAAGCTTCAATTTCCTGACGTGCAGCAATTCCAATCTGCTTCAACATTTGACCTTTCTTGCCGATAATAATGCCCTTTTGACCGGGACGCTCAACATAAATTGTAGCCTCAACTTGAAGCTTGCCACCTTCATGATCCCGCATTCGGTCAACTACCACGGCCGTAGCATGCGGAACTTCTTCATGAGTGAGCTTCAAAACCTGCTCGCGAATTAATTCAGCTACAATAAAATATTCTGGACGGTCAGTCAATTGGTCTGCATCATAAAATTGCGGACCTTCTGGCAAATATTTAGCAATTGTTTTAATCAACTCGGAAACATTGTTTCCTTGTGAAGCAGAAATTGGAACAATTTCAGCAAAATCGCCTAGATTCTTATATGAATCTATAATAGATAATAACTCATCTGGGTGGACTTTATCAATCTTATTTATCACTAAAAATACAGGCTTTTTAATTTTCTTAAGAAGTTCAGCAATATATTGGTCTCCCTTACCTGCTGGTTCAGGTTCAACCATAAATAAAACCACATCTACTTCATCTAAAGCAGAGTAACTTGACTTATCCATAAAGTCATCTAATTTATTTTTTGGCTTATGAATTCCCGGAGTATCAATAAAAACTATTTGTTCCTGATCATCAGTATAAATACCTGAAATTTTATTTCTAGTGGTTTGTGGTTGTGGGGACATAATTGCCACTTTTTGTCCCACTAAATAATTCAAGAGAGTTGATTTACCAACATTAGGTCTACCAATTAAAGCTACAAAACCTGATTTAAAGTCTTTTTTTTCATCCATCATTGTTACATCCTTTTTATTTAAGTTTTAATGAATTTGCTTTCCATGATTTTCTTGATCAGGATGAAGCGGAAGTCCATATTCACGTAAAACTTTACCTTGGATACCAAACATAATCTTGGCTTCATCATCTTCGATATGATCATAACCATTTAAGTGAAGGTATCCATGAACTAGTGTATAACCAAACTCCCGATTAAATCCAGTTTCATACTCTACACTATGTCTTTTGATAACTTCAGGGCAAAGAAATAAATCCCCAATATCTTCTACAAAATCAGGATCGTCACTAAAAGCACTCATAAAGTCCTCATCTAATCCATCTTCAATTGCAAAAGAAATTACATCAGTGGGGCGATCTTTACCGCGATATTTTTTATTAATTTCATGGATTTTTTTGGAAGAAACAAAGTTAATACTCATTTCTTGAGAATTCTCTTTATGAATTTCTTTTTTTGCTGATAATAATAAGTTGCTAATCCATGAAATCCAATCTTTATCGCTATCTTTTAAGAAAGTAACTTCATCATTAAAAGAAATATCTAAATTATTCAACTCTTAGTGTCCCTCTTCTTCATATGCTCTAACAATTTTGGCCACAACGGGATGACGAACAACATCATTAAAAGTAAAGTTAATGAATTTTACTTGCTCAATATTCTGTAAAATATGTTCAGCTTGTAATAATCCACTCTTTGCTTTTCCTGGTAAGTCAATTTGAGTCTGGTCTCCATTGACAACCATTTTAGAATTAAATCCTAATCTTGTTAAAAACATCTTCATTTGTGCATGTGTTGTATTTTGTGCTTCATCTAGAATTACAAAAGCATCATCCAAAGTTCTACCACGCATATACGCTAGCGGAGCCACTTCAATAACCTCGCGTTCCATTAAACGGTTGGTTGGCTCTACACCTAAAATAGCATATAAAGAATCATAGATTGGTCTTAAATATGGATCAACTTTTTCTTTTAAATCACCTGGAAGAAATCCTAATGATTCACCTGCTTCTACCGCTGGTCTAGTCAAAATAATCCGGGATACTTCTCCTTTTTTAAAGGCCGCAATCGCCATAACTACGGCTAGAAAAGTTTTTCCTGTACCAGCTGGTCCAATTCCAAAAACGACATCATATTTTTGAATAGCTTCAATATAGCGTTTTTGTCCCATATTCTTAACGCGAACTGGACGACCTTTAGCATCCCTAATTAGAATTTTATTATATAATTCTCCAAAAAATTCTAAAGTTCCCTTATCTGCCATCTTAATTGCGCTAACAACATCAGTTGCAGTAATAGTAACTCCACGGGTAACAACCTTATCTAAAGCAGTAAAAATTTGCATAATTTTCTTAACAATGCTTTCTTCTCCGGTTACTTCGATTTCACTACCAGTATCAGTTACCTGCACATCATAAGATTCTTCAATTAAACGCAAATTTGCATCGTTAATTCCAACTAAATTCATGATTGTTTCTGGTTTAGTTGGTGTAAATGTTGCTTCTATAGTTTGTCCCACTTAAAATCCTCCGTTTAATAAAAGCTATTAGTTAAGCTTTTTACCAACAATTGAAGAAGCTGCTTTACCATCAGCCTTACCCTTAATTTTTGGCATTAAAGCTTGCATAACTTTACCAAAGTCTTTTTTAGAACTTGCTCCAACTTCTTTAATTGTTTCTTCAACAGTTTCTTCAAGTTCTTCCTTAGACATTTGCTTTGGCATGTATTTTTCAATTAATTTCATTTCATTCTTTGTTTGATTAATTAAATCATCTCTGCCAGCCTTGGTAAATTCTTCTAAAGATTCTTTTCGTTGTTTAAGAGCGCTGGACAAAACTGTTAATTCATCATCACTAGTTAGATCATGTCCCACTTTAATTTTATAATTCATTACTGCAGCCTTAAGCGAGCGAATTGTAGTTAAAGCTTCCTTATCTTTGGCTTTCATAGCTGTTTTCATATCTTGCATTAAAGTATCATTTAGTGACATTGTATTTAATTCTCCTCTTTAATCAAAACTTACACAGTCTATTTTAAACTTTTTATATAAAAAAAGCTCTTGATAGAAGAATTTTCTACCAGGAGCTTTTTCTATATTAATAATGTCTACGCTTACGAGCAGCTTCGGATTTTAACTTTCTCTTAACGCTTGGTTTTTCGTAGAATTCACGCTTGCGGTATTCTTGCAAGGTACCACTTCTAGAAACGGAACGTTTGAAACGACGAAGAGCATCATCAATAGACTCGTTTTCGTGAACGATTGTCTTAGCCATGTGAGATCCCTCCTTCCATTTCTTGGCACAAAAATATGTGCCACAACAATATAGTTAAATTATAGCTAAACGAGAAAAAACGGTCAATAGTCGATTAACATTTTTCTTACTTATTTTGGTATAATTTAGATAATTAATGAGGTGAAATATATGACTGAAGAAATAAAAGAAAATCAAAAAATTGTTAATCTAATTATTATTTCTGACTCCGTTGGTGATACAGCTTTCAATATGGTACAAGCTGGTGCGGTGCAATATCCAAATGTTAAGTTTAACTACCGCCGCTATCCTTTTATTACCAATAAGGAAAAACTAGAAAAAGTTTTTAGTGAAATCACAGAATTTGAAAATGTATTAATTGCCTTCACTTTGATTCATGAAGATGAACAATTGGCCGTAATTAAATTTGCACGTGAACATAATATGAAATACGTCGACTTACTTTCTGGCGTAATTGACAACATTCATGCTTTAACTGGTGAAGAACCTAAACATGAAATCGGTGCTGTTCACCACATGGGTCAAAATTACTTTGATAGAATTTCTGCAATGGAATTTGCTGTTATGTATGATGATGGGAAAGATCCAAAAGGTTTCTTAGAAGCTGACGTTGTTTTACTTGGTGTTTCTAGAACTTCTAAGACTCCACTTTCTTTATTCTTAGCTAACAAGAATCTTAAGGTCGCTAATTTACCACTTGTACCTCAAACCCATATTCCAGATGAAATCTATAAGATTAATCCTAAAAAAATCATTGGTTTAACAAATGATCCATCTGTTTTGAATGAAATCAGACGTCAAAGAATGATAGCCTATGGTTTAAATCCAGATACAACTTATTCTAATATGGATTCTATCAATGCAGAACTTGAGGCAGCTAATAAACTTTATAAGAAACTTGGTTGCTATGTAATTAACGTTGCTCATCGTTCAATTGAAGAAACAGCAGCACTAATTTTAGAACACCTCGGTATTGATGACTACGCTAAGTAACGAATAAAATTAAATATTTTAAAAAGATCTTTCATTAAATTTTGAAAGATCTTTTTTATACCTCTATTTATTTTTTGTCATATCCAAAATGTTTTTTAGCTTGATCACTCATCTTTTCTGGACTCCAAACTGGGTACCAAACAAACTCAACATCAACATTTTTGACTTCAGGAACCTTCATAACTGCTGCAGTAACCAATTCAATTAATACTTCTGTTAAAGGACAAGCTGGAGTGGTTAAAGTCATATTAATCAGACAAATTCCATCTTCATCTAAATCAATCTCGTAAACTAGTCCTAGATTAACAATATCTACCCCTAACTCCGGGTCGATGACAGTTGCTAGTTGATTGATAATATTTTGCTTAATTTCTTCACTAGTCCGCATTCTAAACATCTTTTCCAAAAATTCTAGCCTTAATAGCCTGTCCTGTTGGAGTGCCTGCTAATCCACCAATCCCAGTTTCTCTTAATGATACTGGCATTTGATGACCGACTTTTTTCATAGCATCAATACACTCATCAGCCGGGATAACACTGGTACATCCAGCTAGTGCCATATCAGCAGCAATTAGTGCGTTGCCTGCTCCAATAGCATTTCTTTTTACGCAGGGTACTTCTACTAGTCCTGCTATTGGATCACATACTAGTCCCAATAAATTAGACATCGCAATCGCTAAAGCTTGAGAGCTTTGCGCGGGCGTGCCACCGGCTATTTCTACAGCTGCTGCTGCACCCATTGCGGAAGCTGAACCTACTTCTGCTTGGCAGCCACCGGTTGCACCAGCAATTTCCGCATTATTTCCAATAACTAATCCCATTCCTCCTGCAGTAAAGAGAAAGCGAATCATTTGCTCTTCATTTAAGTCTAGCTTTTTTTCAAGCATAAATAAAATGCCTGGCAGTGTGCCAGAAGAGCCAGCTGTTGGAGTTGCACAAATGACGCCCATCGCAGCATTTACTTCATTTGTCGCTACGGCATTTTGCACAGCTTCCATCATAAAATCACCAGAAAGAGTATGTCCTTTTTCACGATAATTCTTTATTTTAATCGCTTCACCACCTGTTAAGCCAGTATGAGAAAATACTCCTTTACCAGTACTTCCCTTACTAACCGCAGCACGCATGGTTTCAAGATTATATTTCATTTTATTCCATACTTTTTCTCTAGATAGACCTGATAATTTGCATTCTTGTTCAATTATTAATTCTGAAATAGGTTTTTCCGTTTTTTCAGCGTCTGCAACAATTTCTTTAATATGATTGTACATTAGTTTCTCATTTCATAAACAAACAATGTTTTTATATTTTTTCTTGAGTTCTCCAATTAAAGAAGGCTTAAAATAGTTTTGAATATCATATTCATAAATGTAATAGTCCGGGCTTCTATATATTCTGCTCTCATTAAAGGGTGCCTTTTGTTGTAAAAAGGAAGTCAAAGATCTTTGATTTTTTATTTTTCTTTCTGGATCAATCAATAGAACAATTGGCAACGTACCGCTGGGCTCAACCACAATATCATGGATTACTAAGCGGCGAATTTCTATTGCCCCACCACCAATAGAACAGCCTGCCAACTGAACTTTTTTATGACCATCAGTCATATCCAAAATCGCTGTATTCGGATGATGAATCGGGCTTTCTCCCTTTTCCTCTACAAATCTAATATCAATACCGCGTTTACGTGCAATTTCTGGAGCTTTTGGTACTCGTAAGTCAGAAGTAGTAAAGCCCAAAATCCCAGCTGCAATTGCATAATCAGTACCATGTCCACGATGAGTCTGAGCAAAAGAACCATAATAATGAACAGTAACCTTTTTAGGAATTCCTCCAAAAAGCTTATTTCCCTCTCTGCCAATTGCTACTGCACCAGCTGTATGTGAACTAGAGGGTCCAATCATAACTGGACCAATGATATCAAAAACACTTTTAAAACGATTTTCCATCTTAGATTCCCTACATAAAAAATTTTTTAAAGAAAAACGACCATTTCCTTTATTGTATAAAGTGAAATAATCGTTTTCTAGTAACATCTAAACTGGCGTCTGTTCCTTGAATCTTCCATATACCTTCGAAACTTCGCTCAAACTCATAAAGGCATAAGGATCATTGTTTAAGACAATATTATAAATGTCATACATATCATATTTATCAATTACCATTAATAAGACTGTCTTTTCAGTATGACTATACGCACCCTCGGCATCATGCAGAATAGTAATTCCACGATGCATTTTAGCCTGAATTCCATCAATAATATGTTTAGGATGTTCTGTTACGATTAATACCTGCATCTTTTGATGTTGATTATAGACAGCGTCTATTACCTTACCATTGACAAAGATGTTCAAAGCCGTATATAGAGCTCGAGTCCATCCAAATACAAAACCAGCACATATTACGATAATTAGGTTAAAAAAGATATTTATTTGACCAAAACTTTTACCAGTTTTCTTTCGTAAAATAATCCCTAAGACATCTAGTCCACCAGTAGAGATACCTGATTTTAAAGCTATCCCAGTACCAACACCATTAATTACCCCACCAAAAATTGCACAAATAATTGGATCATAGCTCATCTTAATTGGAGCAATAATTTTCATCATGATAGATGCCAATAAAACTGCAACTATAGTAAAAATCGTAAAACGGTGGCCAATTTTAAACCATCCTAAAATAAATAATGGGATATTTAGTACAAAATACATTACCGATGTTGCTAATGTAAATGGTAAATACCGTTCTGATACAGACTGTAAAATTTGGGCAAAACCAGTAATTCCAGAAGCATAAATTTTACCAGGTTGCCAGAAAAAATTTAAGGCGATAGCAACGGCTAAAGCATAAAATAAAGCTGCTGATAACTTCGAAATTAAGATATGACGCCGCGAAAGCCTTTCTAATGTACTCATAATTTTCCTCTTTTACTATGTTCATAACGTATCTAGTGTAAAGATATTTATAGTTAAAAACAAGTCTATTTTTTCCAATGATTTTTGATAAATTGTTCTCTCCCTCCGGCCTCTTCTAAAGCATACCGAGCTGGATCTTTTTTATAGAAATCTTGATGGTAATCTTCAGCCAAATAGAAAGGCTTTGCTGGTTCAATACGGGTTACAATTGGATCTGAAAACTTATTTGAATCTTCTAAAGATTTACGTGATTGTTCAGCAATTTCTTTTTGTTCAGGTGAATTATAGTAAATAACTGGTTGATATTGACTGCCGCGATCTTGAAACTGTCCCATAGCATCAGTTGGATCAGTAACTTGCCAATAAATATTAACTAAATCCTCATAAGATAGTTTATTTGGATCATAAGTAATGCGAACCGCCTCAGTATGCCCAGTTAATCCCGTACAAACTTGTTCGTAAGTAGGGTTAGGCACGACTCCACCGGTATAACCTGATTCTACCTTTATGACACCAGGATATGTATCGAAAGGAGCAACCATGCACCAGAAACAACCGCCAGCAAAGATAGCTGTGTCATACTGCGTTTTTTCATTGTTATCAAGGGATTTAACGTCTTTCATAGTTTTCACTAGCTTTCTAAAAAAATCAATATTTATCAAAATTGTGGTACTTTTGTGTTACTTTTAGAAAAATTATTTTTCTATTTATATTATTGACTAAGCTCTATTTCTTATACAAGAAAAGTCACTTCAGAATATTAGTTCTAAAGTGACTTCTTTTTTATACTACTTACTTTCCTTTAACTTTGCTTTTCTTTCTATTATATAGGACTCTATATTTTTTAAATCTTCTTCAGTAGCCGACTTAAGAATAAAGTTCTTTGTAGTGGATCGTTTAACTATGTAGTTCTTTCTATCTTTATTATTTTCATCCCATTTTTTATTAGCTTTTTTTCTAGCTTCTGTTAGTTTTGGCATTTTTTCTCCTTATAATTATATTTTGTATTTTATAAAAAATAAATCTTATTGCAGTAAAAAAACATATTATTAGACTTAGAATTAAAAGATATTTCATGGTAGTTTTAACAAATGCCTGTTATAATGACTGTACAGCAAAGGCAGAAGCCTTAGCTTCCGTCCTTTTGCTTTTTATCTTTATTTTTAAGCTGTTGATTTTCTAGTTTATATTTTGAACCTAAATGCCATAGGTAACGAGCAGTTACAAGTGCTACTAGAATTTCAGCAGCTTCTTTTATTTGATTAAGCATTTGTTTCCTCCTTTCAACTATTATAATACACGTTTTAACGTACATTGTAAATAGGAAATTGAAAATATTTTTAAAAAATACGCAAAAAAGCCACTCCAGAGAATTAACTCCAGAGTGGCTTTTCCTATGTATTCAATTACTTAAAAGTTCCCCATGCTTCATTACCAGCACGACATACTAAGTATCCGTATCCATTTGATCGAGGTTGTCTAATCCAGACATATCCATCGTGTCGGCTATAAGCATCATACTTAACTTCTGTACCTGCTGGGAGTTGAGCAATAATTTTAGATGAAGTTCTAGCTCCATATCTAAGATTGATTGCTCCACCAGTTACGAAAGTACCCTTTTCAGAGTACCAAACATCTCCGAGATCATCAGTCCACTTCTTAACTTCTGGACGTGGTTTTGTTTCTGCAATTACTGGTTGTGATACAGGTCTTCCATCAACATTAGGCTTGGCTAACTTTTGCCAACCTTCACGGGTCGTGTTAACTACATTGCGATCCATATCACCACCCGTAAACTGCCAGATGGTATAAGTTGGCCAAGGCGCAACACTAAAGCTTGCATTTGGTAAAGTCCAACTGTTCCAATTCATAGTAGCGTACCAAGCCACCCATAGACCACAATCTTTCGCACAATTTCCGACTTCAGAAAGTGAAGATTGACCAGTATAGATAAGTGGCCAAACACCAGATAATTCGTGGAACTTATCAACAAACTTTCTACACCAGTTTGAGTCTTTACCGAATTTAGGATTTTGATAATCTTCCCAATCTAAGGCGGGAACTGCTTCGCCAATGTAATTCTTGGTATTTTTATAGAAATAATTAGCTTCAACAGCAGGATCGCCACCACCAGCATAGTGATATACACCAAGCATTTTCCCAGCTTTCTTAGCAGCCTGATAATCGGTATCACAGTATGGGTTTACATAGTAAGTTCCTTGAGTAGCTTTTACCATAGTGATATCAGTACCACTTTGAGTTGCAAAACTTCTAGGGCTTCCACTATATACATCAACCATTTTAAGCATTCTTTTTTTCCTCCTTTTTTGTTTCTGTCTTTTCAACTGGCTTATACTGACCAGTTACTGTTTGCATACTTTCAACAGCATTCTTAGTCTGTTTCATAGTAGTAACCGACTTCTCAATTTCACCTTTGATATACGCTGTTGAAGGGTGCGGTAAGTGAGCCATATCTAAAATATTGATAAGGGCATTAAAAGCTGCTACCAGCTTTTCTTGGCCTGATCCACCTTCTTTGTCAGTTTGAAAAACAATTGCTCCTGCAGATCTAGCAATCATTTGCTCAGCCTTAGCTAATGCGTCTCCTTGCAGTGCTTTCTTATCAATTTCAATTTTGTGCTTTGAATAAAAATAAAAGATTATTGTCACAACTACCGATAGAACAACAACAACCAAGTCTGTAATTTGTCCTAAATTCATTTTCTATCCTCTTTTTCTTTAAAATCATCTATCTTGTTCTCTAACCGTTTAATCTTCTTGCGCAACTTATCATTTTCATCATCAATTTCATCAAAAGCTTTTTCACTTTCAAGCCAACGGTTTCTATATAAATCACGATCAGCTCTTAGTTCTTCCTTATCATCTTTTGATACATCATGACTCAGCTTGCGTAAAGCATTCCACGCAGTTATTCCTGCTACAACACCAGAGATGAGAAGTGCTATTTCACGGATTAAGTTAGCCCAGTCTTGCACTTCCTACCACCTACTTTCGTCGTTTAACTGTCTTAGAAAATACTGCTAAATACTGAATTACTAGTAACCAAGCCACAATAGCTACAATTGATAGCAATCTGCTATAGTCATGAACAACTAAAACATGCCCTAGTTGTAGTACGACTATCATCATTAAGAAGAATGCAGCACAGGCAAGTAAAACAGCATTAGCAAGCTGACTCTTTCCTCCTGCAAAAACAAACGCAATTAAGCCAATCCCAACAATTATTGCAAAAGCATCTACTAAATCGTTATTAAAGAACCACTGCCATTCTGGTGGCCAATAAAAAAAGGAGTCGTTCACTAATAGAACGATCCCCATTGTTGTTAGCAACAATCCAAGAATTAAATGCAACAAGTTAAGTTTCGCTGTTTGCCACAGTTGTTTTATTTCCTGCCACATATTCGTCACCTGTAATTCTCTTATAACCTGCTGCGTCAAAAGTTCCTTGCTCTACAAATCCAGCAATAGTCGAATCAGTAAAATACCCATTATCTAAGGAAGATTTGCACAAACTTTCAAGATTTGAATAGATAGAACTAAAATCGAAGTCAAACATTATTCAGCACCTTCTTCTTTCTTAGTCTTTTCAGTTTCATCTGAAGTGTTAACTGATTTTGAAAGCTGTTGGACCATTGGTACAAGTTGAGCAAGAACTGCTGTAGTCTGTGCTTGTCCCTTTTGTACACCAGTTAGCGCTTGAACAAGCTTGTCGTTCTTTTCAGCATCTGCGATTTTATCCTGTTCATAGCTTTCCATTTTCTTTTGAATTGCTTCATTGTTTGCTTGTAGTTTGGCAATTAATGCTGGCTGTGACTTGTCGCTGTTCTCAACCCAACTATGAGTCTCGTCATTCCAGACAGCATCTACTAATTCTTCGCTTGGTTTTTCTGCGTGCCAGCGAAAAGGTAAATCTACTGGACTTAACTCCCCAGGAAAAGGAATTGCTAAGTGGTGCAATTCAATATTTGAGCTCGTTGGATCTGAATAGTAATAAAAATTAATTTTCCCGTTACTTACAACTTCGTTCAATAATTTTGAAAAATTTTCTGTTTCCATATTTTTCTCCAATAAAAAAATTTAAATAAACTAAAGTCTAAACTAATTAGACTTCTTGGTTAAGATATTTATGCCACTTGCCCCAATTTGTAGGACTATAAGATTTTCTACCGTACATATTGTCTCCTTCATAGAGCGTTTGATAAACAGTATTCGCATCAAATACTGTTACCTTGACATAAACCCAGTGCGCATTATTAGTTGGATATGGTCCATTTTGAATGTAACAATTTGCTAAACGATAAATACCAGTATTCCTCAAGTTATCAATATTGACGGTTGTGTTGTTAAATTCGCCTTGCGGAGAGTTATAGTCAACACGTCGTTTCAAATTCATTAATTCTGTTCTTAAAGTGCTTAAATTAGTATTCAGCGCATTAATTGCCTCTGCAAATGGACTTAGTGCTGATTGATCTACCAACCATTGAGCATTCAAATTCTCAACACCATGTTGAGTTTCCTTATTATTAGCAACATCATATTTTCTGACTACGGTTATTTTTAAATCATCTTTCCAAGCAATGTCTTTTTTCCATGTAGGCGAATTGCCATTGCCACCAATAATTCTTGCCTGTGGTTTGTCCCAAGCAACACTTAAGACACCTTTCGTATCTCCGCCACCAAAAGCAACTCCAGCAGAATGTTGACCGATTGTATTTTCTGATCCGTTAGAATCGTCACGGATAGATGTAAGAGCCATTTGACCATTGTCTTGACCAATAATGTCGTTCCAAGTATTGCTATGTTGTATGTATCTACCAAGAGTAGGGTTGTTAATTCCTGTTCCACTTACACGTGCCCAATCTGTACCGCCTGTGAAGTGACCGCCGGCTGTAATCGCTGCACGTTCAACTCCATCTTTATCACGTATAGAGATGTGGTTGGAATTATCATCGCCAAGTTGAATAGCTAAATCAAGATTATCAGATCCATTATTGTCGCCAAAGATTTTAATGCTGTCCGATGCAGCATTCCAATAAAGTCCACCTATATCGCCATCATGAGCATTATAAGGGCTTTCGGTATTCCACATGACATAGCCACCTTTGTTCATCGAACCCCCAGATAAAGGCAGACGAGCATTTACATCGCTTGTATTTGCTTTTCCTGATAATTTGCTGTCTACGTCACTCTTCGTATAAGTATTTGATTTATCGGCTTTTCCTGATAATCTACTTTCAATTTCATTTCTGGTATAGGTAGTAGCTTTATCTGCTTTTGAACTTGATAAGTTATTATAGTCATCGTCATTAATAACTCTGTGCCATTGCTTAAAGCCATTAGTATTCCAAGTTCTAACATAAAGTTGATTGCTATTAGACGGGTAATAGGTTTGCGATCCATGACGGCTTTCGCCATTGACAACCATGCTAAACCAGTTACTTTCATTAGGAGGAATGTTGGATATATTAGGCGATCCAGAACAATAGTATAGACCAGGGGCTTTAATATCATTTAGATCGGTATTATCTGCCACATAATAAGATTTAGTATTTTTTAAAAGCCATGAAACTTTGCTTGCAGTCCAGTCACTGTCAAAAATATTAATTTTAAAAGTACCATCTGACTCTTGAGTAACAAACTGAGTATCTTGGAAAGTATCGCCGTTTTTGTTCAGGGATCGCTTAACAAATTTGAGTTTTTTTAGAGTTTCGTTGGTAGTTACCGAACGCCAGCCTGTCCAAACATCGTTTCTAGTGTTTAACCAGTATCTTCCGTCTTGGTCTACTACTGTTGTTGAACCCCAGCCGCCAGGACCAACTAGTCTTATGGCAAAATACCATTTTTTGTTGCTCATTGGCGGTAAGTTCTTAACGTTTCCACCATTACCATTCCAATAGCTAATTTTGCTACTTGTTAAATGACATAAATCATCGTCCGCTGCACCAGCCTCGATAGGAAGTTTTGCATTAATTGCGTCAGCGAGTTGACTAACTACCCATTGATCTACTGGCCAACGAGAAAAGTTACCATTGCCATCAAAACCAGCATTTTCATCATAAGTTGGTTTCTTATTTGATACATCATAGGCAACAAGCGTCTTTGCCTTAAGTTTAGGCAACGTTACTTCGCCATTACTATCTGCTCTATGACCATTTACTGACTTAACTTGACCAGCAATTTTGCTATTTACTTCGTCTTTGGTGTAAGTAGTAGCTTTATCTGCTTTTTTACTTAGTTCGCCATCGACATAACTCTTGTCAGCTTTAGGCGAAATTCTATTATCGACTTCGACCTTGGTGTAGGTTGTTGACTTATCTGCCTTTGTCTCTAGTTGCTGATTTACTGCACTTTTATCGGCTTTTGTGTCGAGCTGCTGTTCAAGATTTTGATGATAAGTCTTATTCTCTTGCTTATAATCATTTAGATTTTTAAGGATTTCAGCATCTTTGTCATTGAGCTTAGATACGGCATCTGAAACTTTAGCATCAATTTCAGTTTTATTGTAGGTATCTTTCTTACGGTAAACATCATCTGGACTGACTTGTACAGTTACCTTATCTGTTCGGCCTATTACCAAATACATCAAAAAATCAAACTTGAAAAGCGTTTGTTCTCCAAAATCTGGAATATATTCTGGAGTTTTCGCAGTTGCGACACCGTATAAAATTTCGCTTTTTCCAGGCTCTTTTGCGTAAATACCAACAGTGTGAACATTATAACCAGTCTTCAAATTCTGATTATCAAAAGTCATTCTGATACCGAGAACCGTATCTGGGTTATCAGTAGTGTTAACTACATCACTTAGGATTACTGATTGTTGAACACTCGGCAATTGAGTTAAGTTTTGAAGTTCCTCAATTGTCTTTTCTGATAAGTTCTCTGTAGAAGAAACACCTCTAGTTAATTGGAAAGTTGCTACACCTTTATTAGCTCTTCTAGCTAAGTCGATACCGGCATTAGTTAAAATTGTCTTATTATATTCTGACATCTCATCACCTCACTAGTTAAATACTTGGCTAGGACTTGCTTTTGCTATACCTGTTGCCTTTACCACGTTGCCAATTCCTAGGTTTAAATTATCTGAAACCTTTGCGGTATTCAGCAAAATCTTGACTTGATACAGCAAATTGGCTGGGAGATATACATTCAGCAGGTATTTCAAATAATCAATCTGATTACTGGTAATTTCAGCAGATTTAGCAGTTGCTAAAACGGCTCTAGCTCCATAGTTAACATCAATTTTTACTGGTAAATTGACATTTTCAAGCATATTTCTAAAAAATCTAATTGTTATCGGTCTCGGTGGTAAAACGTACATCAATACCTTGTTTCTGCGCATTTCTAAAGTGTCGTTTTCGTCAGGTACTATACCCAGTTGGCTCTCAAAGAGAGATATTCCCTTAGCATCAGCAGTCGAGACAAATTCATTAAGCAGAGTGCGTAAATGACTATTTTCTAAATCTTTTAGCGTTAAGCTTTCGGATTTAAGCAACTCTTCCATTTCATACACACCTCGATAATAATCTGGCATGTAATTAAGAAGTTCATAATTATTGCTCATTAATTACCACCGTCCCAACTACAGGCAGTTGCGATTTAGCATTATTGAAGACAAGATCAATATCTGCATCTTTGCCGTTAAGCGATGGTAACTTAGCGTTAACAACACCCTCCGTCAACATAACTTGAGATAAAATTTTTGAGCGATAGATAGTCTGTTGGTAGCCTCTGCCTAGCCTTTGATTGATATCCGACCAGTCTTCTCTCAAAGATTGAAAATATCCCTCAATTGCCTGATTAATGCTGTCCTTGACATAACGAGCAACTTTTGTGTCGTCAATTTTTACAGAAATGTCAATATTTACAATTAGTTTTTCAGGGGCGGTTACAGTCACAGCATGGTCAATTGGAGCTAATCCATAGCCCTCTGCTTGTTTGTCTTCTGGGTCAAGTTCATTTTTAACTTTTTGAACCAGACTAGCACTAGCTGGCATCAAATCATTATTAAGGATAACAACTTTAACAGTACCGCCACCATTCCAAGTTGGATAAATCTGCGCTGCACCTACTTCGTCAATCTTACTTGTCATATCCAGATAATCAGCAACATTACCACCGTAAGCAATCCAGCTTTGAGAACTTAGCAATCTAGCTCTTAGGTGGTCGTCACTTTCTACATCCCTTGCAGGAGCAGTAATTTCTGTGATTTCTGCCCATGAAAGCAAGTCATTAGGAGTTACTGGCAGAATTTGTCCGATATAGCTATTAGCACTAGATCCTGCTGTCTCTGCTGTCAATTCAATTGTTAGATCAGAATTGATCTTAGTCACGGCATAAAAAATAGGCGAGTCGCCAATGCTAGCAAACTTATCGCCTATTTGAACGTTATCTAATGGTTCTTTCTTATCGTTTAAAACTTTTGCTTTAGCTTCTGTTTGAGTAGCAGGATATCGACTTGTTCCATGCTCAATTGCTCGATAATCTAGGAACTCTCCGGAAGCTGTTTTGATGTAAGTTTCTTTGATTACATTAGCCATGTCTAAGGATTGCTGACCCATAACTAACGCAGCAGGTGCTAAAGCATCATAGATAATTGATCCTTCACGCTTATCGACATTATCAGGTACAGCATCAAGCATTTTCCTTAAAAAATAGTCATAGTCTTTATTCTGAAATTCAGCAATTAATTCATTTGGACTCACTTAATGCTTACCTCACTTTCTATTGGTATATTTCCGTAACTTGTCTCACATTCTCCAGTAAGAGTTAAGGTATTAGGGCTAGTTTCATCAACGCTGATTATCTCAACCTTGATAACTCGTTCATCAGCTAGCAGTGCCTCTTTAACCATTCTTTCTGCTTCAACTCTGGCATAACCCATATCTTTACCAAGTAAATCGTTTAGGTCATTGCCATATTGATCGGTGTAAATCGGGAAAACAAAGCGTTCTGTTTTCAGTATCTTATCAACTGCTTGAACCATAGCACCTAAACCATCAAACTTATTTCTTATTCTCCCGTTAGCGATTTGAAAGGTTAGTGTTGGATTTTCTTCATTATCCAATGCTACCCACCTTCTCTCTCAAATAAGTAAAATTGCTGACCGCCATCGGCACGGATCATAGTTACTTTATCGCCCACTCTTAAGGAATTATCAAAAGTAAAAGTTGCAGCCTTAGTTGATTTTTCACTCTTAGGCTTTTCGCCATCTTTGCCCTTCTTTTCTTCGGTAGTTGTTAAGCTACCGCTCATAGAAAAACTACCAATGTGTTTACCTAAAACAATAAAATTATCATCAATAATCATTGAGTTAGAAATCTGCACTTTCAATGGCGCTGTACTGATGACACGACCATAAACAACATCCGAGTACTCGGAGTCACTACCACCCCGTTCGGTCAACATTTTTATAAGCTGTTCTCCTGCCATTTTGTACCTACCTTCATTTCTAAACTACAAGTATAGTCAGTACCAAAGTTATGAGTTGCTTTAAGAATTGGGCAATTCGTCCAAGTTTTGCCAAAGTCTTTAATCTTAACGTTAGCCCCAGCGCCAGCAATTAAAGATGTATCCCCAATACAATCTAAAGTTAACTTACGCTCTGAAACATTGCGTTTCTTCAACTCATCGTTAGCTTGTTGAACCATTTGTGCCCAGTTAGCTTTATTTTTGGTATTCACTACTTTAACGATTTGTCCCCAAGTCTTAATAGTGTTACCCCTTGCCGAAGCAATTGTAAAACTTGTCGTTGCTGGATCATCTCCAGTATCAGAAGTAGCAGTTGCAGTTTTTGTTTGTGAATTGTCCGTGTTCTTTTGAACCACTTGAACCACGTTAGCTGCATTATCAATACTTTCTGAGTAAGTATAGTCAGTCATTGTGTTTTGAGTATCAATAACTAAAAGCGTTCTAGTCGGTATTGGCGCTCTTCTAAGTTCGATAATCATATGATTAGCGACGATACAGTACATTTCGCCAGTTGCAGCGTATGTCTTGTCAATTGCACTCTTAATCATGTCAAAGCCAGTTTTTCCATCACAAACTTCCGCAGGCACTCTGTAAGTTGGTTGCTCACGGATATTGAAAGGAACACCAAAACGGCGACAAACATTGCTGTATCTATCTCCAAGCGTCCCTGATTGAAAGACGACTGATCCCTCACTTTTTAGATATCTTTCAAAGTCGTAAGCTGTAACACTCACTGTAGTATCCGAAGTGCATTCAGCACTGAAAACAAAGCCCCAGAAAATATCTTTATTGTCCCAAGCGAAGTCTACAATTGCTCCCATTGCTGGGATTATCGGATCTTTGCCGTTAACAATATCAAAAGTTAATTCTCCAGCAGAGTAATTTAAATCTGTTACCCACTTAAGATTTTTAACCATATCTTTGATTTCAACACCAATTCTTGCACCACCGTTATCGTGCTTTAAGATCTGCAACTTAGTTATCATGCTAGTCTCACTTCACTTTGTCTGACCCAACCTCTTGGGCCTCCATTAACCAAGGCAACGTGAATTGGGAATGGGTGACCAGGTGCTAAATAAGTAATTCGTCTTCGTACGTTATTCTCATATACACCTGGGGCACTTCCATAACTATCTAATCGCAATCGCCCGTTAACAATCACAATTGAGCCAATACCCAACTTTTTCGGAGGAGCTGGTCTTGGCTTGGGTTTTGGAGGAGCTGGAACATTAACTTTATGGTACTTAACTTCTCTATATTGCTTTAAACCCAAAGTATAAGCATATTCATCTGCATAACCAGACTTAAAGCCATATTCAAAGCTTGAAATTGTCATAGTTACACTAATTTGAGTTGAGCTAACAACTAATTGAACATGGTGCTTTTTACTTTGAATATTTTTAAGCCAGTTTATATACTCATCAGGTTTTAAGAGTTTATCCGCACTAACCCAAGAACTTCGTTTTTTGGGAAAAATGCTATCTATGGAAACCGAGACCAGCTTCATGTTACCTACTCGGTTAATTTCTCCAAGATTGACGATAGTTTCTGATTTATCATCAGTTTCATATTTCAAAGTTAATTCTGACGGGTTGACTGGTAACTCAACCGTCCTATTAGTTGAGTAATCGGTGATATACACACCAAAGCCGTTGACCGGCATATTAACCACCTCCTAAGGCTTTATTACGATTTTCAATAATTCTTTTATCCAACTCTTCTAAGAGTTTATCTACATCATCAGCAGGATCGCCTGTTGAATTGATTACAATAGCACCTTTGTCAATTTGAACTTGAGTGCTGTTATCTGTTTGAGTGTTGGTATTGTTGCTTGTCAAGACTGAACCAGGAGTAATTGTGCCTGATGTTACAGAACCATTTACTGCGTCAGAAGAAATTGTTCCTTGACCGAAAATACCAATATTGGCTCTTGATCCATCAAGCCCAGTAATTGCGCCAGCTACATCACTAATTGCGCCTAAAGCTCTATTAAATCCATCAGCAAGTAAATCGCCAGGATTAATTCCACTTAGTCCAATTGGGTCTAAAGTTGGTGTCATGCCACTAGCAGCGTCAACAACACCTTGCGCCATACTTGCCGAAGCATCAGCGGCAGCCCCTGCGTCTCGATTAAGACCAATAATTAAACCTTGATCGACCCAGCGACCATATTGTCTGAATAAACGAGATGGAGAACCGATGTGGAGCATGCTTTTAGCAGCATTAACAACTTTGCTTGCAACGCCTTTTACGGCACTAACTGCCGCACCAATCATAGATTTAATACCATTGACTAAACCTTGAATTAATTGCTTACCAACTGAAACAAGCGCATTGCCAAAACTTCTTGCAGCATTTACCGCACTAGAAATCCCATTTCTGACCGCACTGACTACGTTTCTCATAGCACTTGTGATAGCTTGAACCATCATAGTACCAGCCATAATGAAGAATGAAACCATAATCATTACAGCTGCACCGACAGCAATTAAACCAGCGGCTACCGCCATTGCGGCTGCTGCAACTATCATTAAACCAGCGCCAAGCATAATCGCAGCAACAGCTAAGAGCATTAAACCAATTGCGGCAATCATCGCCATTGGTCCAACTAACATTAAGGCTACCGCTAACAACATCAGACCGACTGCTGACACCATAGCTGTGACCATAATCATCATTAAAGCTGCAGACATCATCAACAGTCCAACAGCAGCCACCATTGCCATTGCAGCAACTAATACTAGTCCAACTCCGAGAAGTAAAATTCCGACTGCTGCAACTAATCCCATAGCCATTACGAGAACTAAGGCAACGCCTAAAAGAAGTAAACCTACCGCTGCAATTAAAGCCATTGGAGCAATTAAAATTAGTGCTACCGATAGCAGAATTAAACCAATTGCAGCAATCATTGCGCTAACCATAATTAGCATTAAAGCAACGCTCATCAAAAGTAAACCAATCGCTGCAACAATTCCCATTGCCGCAACTAAGACAAGCGCCACACCTAATAAGAGCATTCCAACTGCTGCAATAATTACCATTACAGCAACTAGAGCGATTGCTACTCCTAAGAGCAACACACCGACAGCAGCAATTAGAGCAGTAATTCCAATTAGAGCTAACCCAACTGCAAAAATTAAAGCGCCAACTCCTGCTGCAACTAAACCAACTGCTAGAACTACTAGAGCAACCCCTAAAAGAAGTACTCCAACAGCACCAATAATCGCAGCTAAACCAAAGACAGCAATTGCACCAGCTAAGGCAAGCAAGCCAACGGCCGCATTAGTCCCATATTCAGAAATAGTAGGTAGTTGAGTAGCAAGCAAGGAAATTCCTGCACTAGCGACTAAAACAGCAACCCCTATTAAAAGTAAGGCAGCCGCAAAAATAGCAAAGCCAACTGCTCCACTAATCAAAGAAGGTCCTAAGAACCTTACTAATATTACTAAACCAGCAATAGCAGCAATCATGCCAAAGAAAGTTGCTATAGCACCTCCTCCAGCACTAGAAATTTCAGTAGCTGCATCAGCTAACATTTTAAATCCTACACCGAGAGCTAAAGCACCAGCACCAACTAAGGCAAAAGCTGCGCCCAGTTTCATATATGCTCCAGCATTACTTAGGATCTTGCCTGGCTTAGTCATTTTTGGTGTCTCAATTTCAGGAGCTTTGATCTTCTTAGCACTCTTAAAGCCTTTAAAGAATTTAGAAACTTCTTTCATATAGCCACCAATTTTCGCCATAGCTTTTAACATTGTGAATGCCACTGCTAAAGCTGTTATGGATTTTGCAATTTCTTTAATTGTTCCCGGATCAAGTTTGTTAAGTTCTTTTAGCCCCCAGACAACAGCCTCAAAGACTAGTCCTCTCAATCCACCTTTTAAGATAATGAATGCTTGGGCTAACATTTGAATTGTGCCTGGGTCTAATTTTCCTAATGCGTCAGCAAATCCAGAAATAGCTTTTGCAGCACCGCCTAATGCGCCACCAGATAGTTTGCCTAACTGTTTAAATAGGCTATCGCCACCTTTAGACTTACTCATAGTTCCTACTAATTTACCAACAGCTTTTGTAATGCTTTCAAAGGTATCTTTTAGTGAGTTTAAAGCACCAGAATCAGAGAAACCTTTTTTAAAATCTTCAAACCCTTTTTTTAGATTATCAAAAACAGGCTCTAAACTTTCGAAAGCTTTAAACAATCCATCAACAAATCCGTCAAAATTAACCTTTGAAAGTTGATCTGTTAGATCAGAAACAAATTTAATGCCAACTTTACCTACCCGATCGAATGCACCTTGCAATTTGTTCGCCATTGTTTCTTTTAAACCATCAATAGCTTGCCCAACCGTTTTGAATTGAGTAGCCATTTTAGTAAAGTTGGCATTCGTTCCTGTTTTAGCAATTGCGTTCAAGAAGTCCTCGGTCTTAACCTTTCCGTCTTGAACATTTTTAATTAGCTGTTGAGTACTTACACCCATTGTCTTTGCAACGGCAGAAATACCTGCAGGAGTTTGTTCTAGCATTAATTTAAAGTCTTGCCATTGCACCATAGGTTTAGCAGCCATTTGTGTAGCCTGTTCAGACAAGGTCTTCATAGCTTGTTGAGGATTAGAAGAGGCAGCGGCCAAACCACCAAAACCTCTAACTAATTGATCTACATTTTTAGTACCTACAGCAGCTAATTGTGAGTAAGTACTTGCCATATCTGACGCACCATAAATTGTCTGTTGGGCAAATTGTTGCATTGACTTCTTAGCACTAGCAATTTCAGCAGAGCTTTTCCCCATCTGGTGCATATTTCCTTCGAAAGTTTGCCAAGCTTTACTTGCCTCATCAAGTTCGCCATACATAGACCTAATTCCAGTCCCAGCAAGTTCCATACCTTTGTTAATTGCGCCACCGACAACAGTGCCACCAACCATGGACTTGAACATGCTACCGCCACCACTAGATCCGCCAGAAATAGCTTGTTTTAGCCTACTCATACCACTTTGAGCTTTTTGTAAGCCACTAGATAATCTGTCTAATGGATTACTGAAAGCATCATTAATTTTTACTGTAGTGCTAATCGTACTCATTTACTACCTCCTTTCTATTTTTGATACAAAGAAAAAGCTAAGCCTAAATGTGCTTAGACCTAGCTTTTCTTTTTGCTTTACGCTCTTCTTCTTTTTCATATTTCTGCCGTACTTCAATTGAGGCTACGACTAAAGCCTGCTCACGTCTTGACATTTCCGCCCATTGTTTAGGTGTCCAGTGATATTCATTAAGAACATAGTGGTAAATATTAAAATCGCCAACAGACTCATTAATTAGTTTTTTGCTTCTTCAACCAAATCTTCTGAACTGTCATCATCGTTAAGTCCAGACAAATCCATAATTGCCTGCGAAAGTTCAGTATATTCGCCAACTTTAAGCATTTTCTTCAATACTTCTTCTGGCTTAGCAATACAGCCCCATGAAGTTTGCAATTTTTCATTATTTAAGTTTGGAGAAACTACCGCCTCTGCTACAACTAAATCTTGGAACTGATTTTCGTCAGTGTCCTGTTCATATTTATGTGTCTTTCGGTTAAGCACTCGCTTAGTTGCTTGCTTTCGAAGTGCAGATACTTCATCAGCAGTTAAAGATTTAATCTTAAATGGAGACTTAAATCTTTCTAACTTGACTTCCTTTTCTTCGACTGGACTACCAACATTTTCAAATAAGAAATCTTCAACACTTTCAGCCATTAAAATTCTCCTTAATTAATTCCGTTAAATGCTTGCACTAAGTTGAGACCTTCAAAAGTAAAGTCACTTTCCCATTCCATTACACCGTCATCGGCCTCAAAGTCAGCAATTGGAATATCGTCCAAGTTAACATCAGTTAGTTGGATTACTTGCTTACCAGCTTTTGAAGTTGGGTCGTGAATGGTTAAGGTCGCATCAAAATATAAGTCTCCGCCATCTTGAGTGTAAGGAATGCCGTACTTAATCCAGTTGGAGTTAATTAAGTAACCGCCCAAAGTTCCTGTTCCCTCGACAGAAGTTGTTTTCTTTCTCTTCCAGTGAGAACCCAAGGTTTGAACATCTTCCTTGTTCTTTTCAAGCTTAGCCGTAAACTTATTGCACTCAATCATTTTGATAATGTTGCCATCAATTTTGATTGACAAAGTAGCGTCTTTTGTTGAGATTGTATCTCGACCGTTTAAGAAATCATCAATTGCAGCCATCTATGTTCCTCCTTATCTAACTACCATAGTCATGTAGAGTTTTTCCATTGCGTCAACTGGAGTAACTGCCAAGTTAACAACAATAGCATCAACGTCATTTCCTGGTTCTACAGTGATATCAGTATTATCGAAAGCTTGGATAATATTTCTATTTTGTAGGCTGGTTAAGTAAGCAATTCTGTCAGCCTTAAATAAGTCTCGGCCATTTGCATTGTTTCCAACCTTGCCTAAATATACTCTTTCAAAAGTGTTTTCGGTATCAGTAGCAATTTCATCAAGTGTTCGCATTACACGGTTCTTTGAGAAAGACATAGGCTTTTCAGCAGTGAATTTGTGTAGTGAGTTAATATCCTGCTCAATAACTACTCTTTGTCCTGGCCGTGTAGTAAATACAATTTGACCAGCGTCAAGTGCCTTGATTGTCTTTTCATTATCGAGCTTAGGATATGCAGAAATAGCGTCTTCAACATCGAAATAAGTTAAAGAAGTGGCTGCATCTGCTGACGCTGAAATACCAGCAAAGAACCCTGTAGCATCTTTAACGTCAACATTAGTTCCATCGCCAAGAGTGTAGCCATTTACAACAGTTGAAATACCCTCATAGTTATAGACGGTACTTTCATCAGTAGGAATTACAGCTCTAACTTTGCGCCCTTCGCTTTCACGAAGTCGTTTAACTGCTTCGGCAACCAACTTATTCATGTTGCTTGATGGTTCAAATCCAGCAGTGGTAACAACAGCGTACTCTTCATTTTCCAAAGCTTCGTTTAATAGTGTTTCAGTATTGTCAGGTGCGTTGGTTACCCCACCAGTTAAAGCACCAGAAACATTAGTAAATGAAGCAGGCTTTGAACCGCTATCTGTCACTTTTTTTGCAGTAATGTAGTCATTACCAGTAAACTTGTCTAACTCATCAAACTTCACAACTTGTTCATCAACTAACTTAGTACCGAAGATAGTCGAAACAGTAGCAGTATTTGGATCTGTTGGGCTAACTTCAACACTAACAGTAATTTGATTACCTTTCTCGCCAGGATAGTTAGCTGTAATAGTCCACGGTAAACCTTCTTTAGTTAAAGTTGCTGCCGTTCCCTTATTAGGATTGAGAACAAGTACTTTAGAAGCTCCTTTTAGAGTTTCTTTGAGCGCTGTCAATGCTGGATCATCTAAAGTAGTACCAAGTTTTTTAGTGAAATCAGCATTAGCATCTACTTCAACAACGCCAGTCTTGCCCCAGCCTAAACCTTTATCACGTACTAAAAGCACTCTACCTAGAGATGATGTCGTTTCTCTTTGACCATTACCAACAACATTAATATAAGCACCTGGTCTGCGCTTGTCTTGTGCTTTCCAAGTTCCACCTGCCATTAATATCCCTCCTTAAAATTTTCAACTGCCTTTTGAACTTCAGCAATTGTATATTCTTTGTCATCATCTAGCACTAGTTTCAATACATCCCTCTCAATAGGAGTGAACTTATTACTTGAAATTAGTGCTTTTTTAGTAAATTTTTGATCTTCAACCTTGACGGTTGGATTAATTTTTCCGACTTCCGTCTTCTTGGATTCCGCCACTATATTCAATCCTTTCTAGCTTTCCACCGTTTTCAACTTTGTACATATTAAGCAAGAGATCAAAACTCATTACGAGAGTTTCATCGTCTTGGTTAATCGTTGTTTCACGGTTTCTAACGGTTGCATAATCGTCTAATCTAGTGAAATTATTCAGTAGTTTTTGCTCTACTTCGTCCATATCAGCATTAGGTTTGTCTGGATTAGCAAAATAGGTCAGTGAGTAAGATACAGTTCTATCTTGAATATCAAAAAAGCGGCTTTTAGTGATCGTCATTATCTTACTGATGTAGAATGACGGCACTTCAAATCCGCTTTTTTGCTTTTCCGAGTAAATTGTCATATCAGGAAAAATTTCTGATAATCTTTTTGCTATTAAATCAATTAAATTCATTCGAACAAGTCCTTTAATGCCCATAATCCTTCTGTCACTAACTGTGGCATCTGTCTTTGGATTTGTGGTATAGATTTCTTCATGTAAAACTGCCCTGGCACCCAATCTCTAACCAAACATTTTTTTAGTACTGGAACATATCTACCCGGTTGTTGTCTGTGCCCAGACTCTACCCAAGACGCATATTCAGCATTGTTGATTAGTTTAATTGTCCAGCCCCCGCCACTATAACTAGGACCTTCGGCAGTCCAAGATCTCCGCAGATTACCTTCTTTTACAGGAGTGTTGGCTTTAAGGATTCTTAGTGATTGTGTACCAATGCGCTTAGAACTCTTACCAAGCTCTTGTTTTACATAGCCACTATCAATCTTTTGTCTAACACGGCTTGCAAATTGCTGAAATTGGGCGTCATCAACATGACCTAAACTCATGCTTTTTCACTCCTAACCATAGCTACTTCTTGGTGGCTAAAATAGCCACTATATCCTTTACTAGCACGCTTATATTTAGTCTCTTGACCATTTACATCAGTTACATAAATATCAGCCCCAGCAGGGATTTTTATGCCATTTCGGATAATTAATTTTGCATCGTATTCATCAGTACCAAAGAATGATTGTTCACTTGGAGATTGTCCTTTTAAAACAACCTTAGCTGGTTCATTTTCCACAATAGTTACATCTTCATTATTGGTGATATAACCCTTTTTTACTGGTTGAGTGCCAACTATCCTAACTCGGTCATTCCAGAGCCTAGGAAGTGCATTTTTTAAACCATTAAAGTAATTCATTCTGCTGGCAACCTTCTAAAATTATTGAGTAACAATACATAGTTATCCGTAATCGTATTAGTAGCTTGTAATGCTGAATAAATATCGCTTGGAGATCTAAAAGAAACAGATGTATCACCTTCTGATAAGGATTGAACATTCCCTACTTGCTGATCTTTTGGTACTAGCCATTGATGAGTGTCAATAGTTTGTACTGCTAATCCTAAAATAGTTGGTTCAAGCTCCTCTGGTAGCTCTAGAATTGGAATATTGGTGTAAATAGAAACATCAGAAATAACTTTATCTAACGTAAATTCCAATACGCTATCATAATTTGGCATATTATCAGTATTTGGCAAAAATTCCATCAACTTCTTTTTAATCTCATCAAAGCGTGGATATTTATCCATTTATACCACCTACTTTACTAGAGCTAATAGGTCTTCTTTCTTTGTCTTACCAGTGTAGTCAATGCTGTTCTTATCTAAGTAAGCCTTGATCTCTTCTACGGTATTGTTTGCGTTTGGTTTAGCATCTTTTTCGACTGTTTTATCACGTCCAACTGGATCAGCGCTACCGTCTTTTTCAGCAATAAAGAACTCAACACCCCTGAACTTAGGCTTAAGTAAAAGAACATCATCGTAACTTTGTTCGTAGTATAACCAGTTACCAGAGTTTGCGGCAGCCGGTGCATCCAACCCAACGAAGTCATATTTTTCAGGTGCAATTTGAACACCGTTGTAAATAAGCATCATCTTAATTTGTTTAGCATCAGCAACAGTCTTAGAACCATTGGTAAAGTCAAACTTAGTTTGGAATAAATCTTCTGGTACTGCAACAACAGTGACTTCATCAAGTGAACGAACAGCACGATTAATGTTTTGTTGATCGCCCACGATGATTGTTCTATTAACTGCTTCCGCTTCTTTAAGCATGTAATACGTACCAGTATCAACATATAGAATACGTCCTTGAACTGGAATTCTGGCACGGTCAAAGTTACGCATCATTTGATCGTAAGCTTTTAAGATGTTTGCTGCGTCCAAACTTTCTGAATGGATACCAGTATTTTGATCTAATCCTTCGGCAGTATTGGCAGCTTGACGTTGACTGAATAACTTAGAAAACATTTCTCGGTCTTTTTCAGGCATCTTGCTATCTAAGTTGTATTGTCTAGTGATATTAGCGATTGATAATAATTGATTACTTTCATCAATATCTGATGGATCAACCAAAGTACTCCAGTAACGTTCGTTAGTCAATTCATAAACATCGTAATCTAATGAATAGTTTGCTGCTGGTTGTGTAATAGTACGTCTATCACGGTTTTGTCTTCCAGATAAAATTGATAAACGTGGAACTTTGATATGTTTTGCATCTAAAAAGTTAATTGTGTTGTTAGATGGGGATTGCCACAAAGCGCTTGAATACAAAGCGTTTGGGTAAAAGCCGTCAATAACTGCTTCTTGGTATTTTTCTGCATAATTAATTGCCATTCTTTACGTCTCCTTTGAATATATCAACCATTGCTTGAACCGGATCAACGTCAGCAGGTTTTCCATTATTTGGCTGGTAATCTTGCTTGCTGCCTGCATCAAACAAATAACTGTCAGATTTTTGCAAAGATTTAATTTGTTCATCTAAGCCAGTTAAGTTACCATCATCATCAAGCTTAATTTCGTCCATGTTCAACAGACCTTTAATTGCCTTGTTATTACGAGCATTAGCTTTGCTTAATGATTGGTCAATTGCACTATTTAAACGATTAGTAGCAAGTTTTTGAGTAAGGTCAGCCGTATCC
>ERZ839489.47-NODE-47-length-145543-cov-16.497285_pt1 | contig 145543 bp, 109 predicted proteins | sample MGYA00519938_ERZ839489 | MGnify/ENA primary metagenome ERZ839489 (study PRJEB31850, sample SAMEA3708846) | human gut metagenome | biome: human gut; feature: human-associated habitat; material: faeces | place: China | collected 2014 ...
TTGTGAAAGTCAGGGCTTTGTGATTTTTTTAGAATAAGGGAGTTTTGACACACCTTCCTTTATTATATGCCCTTTTTCTATTCTTTTCTCTCCTTCGCATTAACCCGAATAGTTAACAAGTGTTTCACAACGTGAAATACTCTGCATATAATTCTCTATTCTGCAATTTTAGGAGTACCTTTGCAAAGATGTCCGGCACATTCGTAATATCATACTATATAATATGATGCACATGAAAACGTTTTCATGGTTTTTCGGACTATCGCATACGTAGACATAACAGATGAAAAGAGTTCTCGACTTCATAATAGCTGCTGTGTGCCTCGTTGTCTTTGCGCCGTTATTTTTGATATGCATCGTTGCCATTTGGCTCGAAGACGGTGCGCCAACGATATATCGGCAGGAGCGCATAGGGTTGCACGGCAAGCCATTCTACATATATAAGTTCCGCAGCATGACGCGCGACGCCGAGAAAGACGGACCGCAGTTGTTGCTCGAAGGAGCTTTGAACGACCCGCGCCTCACGCGTGTGGGTCGCTTCTTGCGTGCCCATCATCTCGATGAGCTGCCGCAGTTGTGGAATGTAGTTCGTGGCGATATGGCGTTCATCGGTTATCGTCCCGAACGCAAATTCTACATCGACCAGATTATGGAGCGCGACCCACGCTATGAGCAACTCTACGCTATCCGCCCAGGCGTCACCTCCTACGCAACGCTCTACAACGGCTACACCGACACCATTGAGAAGATGTTGCGCCGCCTCGAGCTCGACCTTTATTATCTTGAGCACCAGTCGCTTTGGTTCGACTTCACCGTGCTCGCAAAGACATTCATAAGTATCGTATTTGGAAAGAAGTTCTGATGGTATAACGCATAGGAGGTTATGGCATCCTGCCATAACCACGTTCTTGTTATAACCACGCTCTTGTTATAACCATGCTCTTGCTATAACCATGCTCTTGCTATAACCACGCATCTTGCTATAACAATAACCACGCATCCTCCTAAGTTACATAATAACAAAAAACGCGCGCAACTGAATGGTTGCGCGCGTTTTGCGTTATTTGTAAGTATTAATTAGCTCCAATCCTAAATCAAAATAGAATCAGAAAAGCTAATCATAACTCTCAACTCTCAATTCTGAACTCTCAACTATCTACTGCTTAGTCGCAGATCAAGTTCTCGCCAGTCATTTCCTCTGGCTTCTCCAGACCCATGATGTGGAGGATAGAAGGAGCCACGTCAGCGAGGCGTCCGTCCTTAACGGTAGCCGAGTTGTTGTTGGTTACGTAGATGAACGGAACCGGGTTGAGCGAGTGAGCTGTGTTAGGAGTCTCGTCCTCGTTGATAGCGTTGTCAGCGTTGCCGTGGTCAGCGATGATGATAACCTCGTAGTCGTTAGCCTTAGCTGTCTCTACTACGTCCTTAACGCAGTTGTCGATAGCGTGTACAGCCTTAGCGATAGCGTTGTAGATACCTGTGTGGCCTACCATGTCGCCGTTAGCGAAGTTGACAACGATGAAGTCGTACTCCTGAGTATTGATAGCGCCAACCAACTTGTCCTTCACCTCGTATGCGCTCATCTCCGGCTTCAGGTCGTATGTAGCAACCTTCGGCGACGGAACAAGGATGCGATCCTCGCCCTCGTACGGAGTCTCGCGACCACCGTTGAAGAAGAATGTTACGTGAGCGTACTTCTCTGTCTCGGCAGTGTGAAGCTGACGCTTGCCCTGAGCAGAGAGATACTCGCCGAGAGTGTTTGCTACGTTCTCCTTCGGGAAGAGGATGTTAACGCCGGTGAACGATGCGTCGTACGGAGTCATGCAGAAGTACTGCAGACCCTTGATAGTGTGCATACCAGCCTCCTCGTGCTCCTTCTGTGTGAGCACCTCGGTGAGCTCCTTGGCGCGGTCGTTGCGGTAGTTGATGAAGATGACAACGTCGCCTTCCTCGATCTTGCCGTTCACGGTAGAGTTGCAGATAGGAAGAACGAACTCGTCGGTTACGCCCTCGTCGTAGCTCTCCTGCATTGCCTTCACCATATCGTCCGACTGCTTGCCCTTGCCCTCAACGAGTAGGTCGTAAGCTTCCTTGACGCGCTCCCAACGCTTGTCGCGGTCCATTGCATAGAAGCGGCCTACGATGCTTGCGATGTGCGCACCGTTCTTGTCGCAGCACTCCTGAACCTGCTCAATGAAGCCCTTGCCCGACTTCGGGTCGGTGTCGCGGCCGTCCATGAAGCAGTGTACGTAAACGTCGTTCAAGCCGTACTCCTTGCCAATCTCGATAAACTTGAAGAGGTGGTCGAGCGAAGAGTGTACGCCGCCGGTAGAGGTGAGGCCCATGAGGTGGAGCTTCTTGCCGTTCTCCTTAGCGTAGCTGTAAGCCTTAACGATCTCCTTGTTCTGGAGGATAGAGCCGTCCTTGCAAGCGCGGTTAATCTTAACGAGGTCCTGGTAAACGATACGGCCAGCGCCGATATTCAAGTGGCCAACCTCTGAGTTACCCATCTGACCCTCCGGCAGACCTACGTCTTCGCCGCATGCGAGGAGCTGTGAGTGTGCGCTCACTGCTGTAAGGTAGTCGAGATACGGAGTCGGTGTGTTGTAGATAACGTCACCTTTGCCATGTTTGCCGATGCCCCATCCGTCGAGGATCATCAATAAAGCTTTCTTTGCCATAATTCTTTGTATGTTATTATGTTAAAATAATGTTTCCTATTTACGTGCAAAGTTACAACAAATAATCCATAAATTATCCACTCTTGATGAGGTATTCTTATGTTTTTTCGTTACTTTTGCATTGGTTTAAACTTTATTACTGACTAACGGTATAATACTCGAATATGATAAATAAACTATTGTTGTCGGCTGCTATCGTTCTTAGTGGTGCGACTACTGTTGAAGCCGCTCAGAAGAAGTCGGCAAAAGTGGAGAAACAGTTGGCTGCGCAGTGTGATGCCGGCTTGCGTTCCATCACCGAGGATGCGGCTCGTGCGCATGTGTATTTCCTCGCCGACGACCTCTTGGAGGGTCGTCGTGCAGGCGAGCGTGGCTCGCGCATCGCCAAGCAGTATATCATCTCGCAGATGCGCCAGGCAGGTTTGAAGCCTTTCTTCGACTCGTACGAACAGCCCTTCGAGGCTTGCGCCGTGCAGAAGCTGAAGAGTGGCGTGCGCTACTTCGTTGAGGCTGACTCGATAGCAGAGATAAAAAAGCAGGTGCACCGCACGATGCACCTTAGCAATGTGCTCGCGGTGTTGCCGGGCAAGAAGACCGATGAGATGGTTGTTGTGGGTGCGCACCTCGACCATGAGGGCGTGTACAGCGACCTCGAAGGCGACAAGATATACAACGGAGCCGACGACAATGCGTCGGGCGTGGCTGCAGTGCTGCAGATAATGAAGGCTTTCGTAGCGAGTGGAGCAACGCCGGAGCGCACTATCGTGTTCGCATTCTGGGACGGCGAGGAGTTCGGACTGCTCGGTTCGCGCTACTTCACCGACAACTATAAGGACATGCAGAACGTGAAGGGCTACCTCAACTTCGATATGGTGGGCAGCGGCACGGACAGTCGCTACCTCATGTATTTCTTCACGGCTGCGCATCCGAAGTTTGGCGAGTGGCTTAAGGCGGACATGGCGAAGCATAACTTCTGCTTCGACCCCGACTATCGTGCTTGGGAAAACCCCGTTGGTGGCAGCGACCAGCAGTCGTTCCACTTGAAGGGTGTGCCTATCGTGTGGTATCACACCGGCGGTCAGCCCAACTACAACTTCCCGTCGGATGAGGCTGACACGGTGAACTATCCGAAGCTGACGGACATAACCCGTGCGTCGTACCTCACCACGTGGCACTTGGCGAACGAAGCGGAATATTAATAAAAAAGCGTGATGGAGCACTGCAAATAGTGCTCCATCACGCTTTTTATTAGTTGAGAGTTAATATAGCAGCATGAGTCCTGCGAACGCAGCCCAGCTTATCATCTTCATCGGGTTTATCTTCACGAACTTCGTGCCTACGAATGTTGCCACGAAGATGGCGATGCTCACCCAGAAGTTCCACGGGTTGATAGCTGGCGACGAGAAGTTCTCGGGGGTCATAAGCAGAAGGGCTGCTGCAGCGATGAGTCCTACCACGGCAGGGCGCAGACCCGACATGATGTTCTGCACCGTCGGCGTGTTCATGTACTTCATAAATACACGGCAGATGAGAATCATCAGTATGAACGACGGCAGCACGAGGGCGCACGTTGCTGTCGCGCTACCCAAGATGGATGCCCATTCGCCCATGCCGGCTTTGTGTATGGCGGTGTATCCGCAGTATGTAGCTGCGTTGATACTTATCGGACCTGGTGTCATCTGGCTTATAGCCACGATGTTTGTGAACTCGGGTGCTGTGAGCCACGCATGGTTGTACACCGTCTGGTTCTGTATCAGCGACAACATGCCGTAGCCGCCACCGAATCCGAAGAGTCCGATTTGGAAGAACGTAAGAAATAGCTGGAGGTATATCATTGTTGAATTTTGAATTTTGAATTTTGAGTTTTGAATTCACCATTGAATAACTCAATATTTACTATTCAGTTGGTTTGATTAGGATGCCGTACAGGTAGCCGCACATTCCTGCTACTACGAGCACGTAGATAGGGTTTACGCCCAGGAGCCATATCAGCAGTGCGCTGCCTATGGGTATCCAGCAGTTGGTGAGCGCGATGCGTGCCGACTTTGCCAGTGTGAACACGGGGGCGGCAATCAGAGCCACCACCGCTGGGCGTATGCCGTTGAATGCCGATGCCACCACAGCGTTGTCCTGGAACTGGTGGAAGAACATTGCGATGAGCAGGATGATGAGGAACGAGGGGAGGGTGACACCGAGCGTAGCGCAGATGGCTCCGGCGAGCTTGCGCATACGATAGCCGATGAACACGCTCATGTTCACTGCCAATGCGCCCGGGCACGATTGTGCCACGGCGATGAGGTCGAGAAACTCCTCGCGCGTCATCCATTTGTGCCTGTTCACCACTTCTGCCTCTATCTGTGGTATCATTGCGTAGCCACCGCCGAGCGTGAAGATGCCTATCTTGAAGAACACGCGGAACGCTGCTAAGTAAAAGTTCTGCATACTGTTTTGCTATGAAATCGCCTTTATTGTTAGTTCTGTGAAGTGTATTTCGGGCGTTATGCCCGAAGCGTGCACTTCTGTCGTCTGCAAAGGTACATTATTTAAAGCAAACTCCCACAGAATTTCGCTAATTCTGTGGGAGTTTTTTATGTTTCGCGGTTGCGAAACGTTGTTAAGTTTGAGAGTTGTCGTTACTGTTTCTCAATCCACTGGCGTGCGTTTACGAATGCCTCAATCCACGGAGTTACGTCGTCCTGGCGACGGTCAGCCGGGTACCAGGCGTTCTGCCATGGGAAGATGGCACGCTCCAAGTGCGGCATCATTGCCAAGTGGCGTCCGTCAGCCGAGCAGATACCAGCCACGTTGTAGTCGGAACCGTTCGGGTTGCCCGGATACTCAGCGTAGTTGTAGCGAGCCACCACGTTGTACTTGTCCTCTGGCTCTGGCAGCGAGAACTTGCCCTCGCCGTGAGCCACCCAGATGCCGAGCTTGTCGCCGCTGAGCGATGAGAACATCACGCTATTGTTCTGCGGAATCTCTACACCGAGGAAGTTGCTCTCGAACTTGTGCGAGTCGTTGTGCAGCATACGTGTGCGCTTCTCGTGGTCGGGGTTGATGAGGTTCAGCTCTACCATGAGCTGGCAGCCGTTGCAGATGCCGAGCGAGAGAGTGTCCTTGCGAGCATAGAACTTGTCGAGCGCCTCCTTAGCCTTCGGGTTGTAGAGGAATGCGCCTGCCCAGCCCTTAGCCGAACCAAGAACGTCAGAGTTAGAGAAACCACCGCAGAAGACGATCATGTTCACGTCCTCGAGTGTCTCGCGACCGGTGATAAGGTCGGTCATCATAACGTCCTTCACGTCGAAGCCTGCGAGGTAGAGCGAGTAAGCCATCTCGCGCTCGCCGTTCGTACCCTTCTCGCGGATGATTGCAGCCTTGATGCCCGACGGTGTGCGGCGGTCAGCCGAGATGCCGTAGCTCTCGAGCGAGCCCTTGAACGACGGGTGGAACTGCATTTCAACCGGCTGCTTCTTGTAGTTGTCGCGGCGCTTTGCAGCACAACCGTTGAAGCTCTGGTCGCGGTCGAGCAGGTACGATGTCTTGTACCATGTGTCGCGCAGTGCGTCGATGTCGAATGTATGTGTGTACTCGTCCTTCTTGATGACGATAGTGCGTTCTGCCGGAGTGGGGTAGCCGATCTTTGCGTAGCCGATACCGTTCTCCTCCATGTACTCCTTGAACTCCTCCTTGTACTTGTCCGAAACCTGAACAACAACGCCCGGGTTCTCGGCAAGCAGCATCTTGATGATGTCGTTGCCGGCAAGGTTGTGGAGGTTGACGTGCATACCGCCTTCAGTGTTGGCGAAGCACATCTCGAGCAATGTGGTGATCAGACCGCCTGCAGAGATATCGTGACCTGCCATAATCCAGCCCTTATCGATCATCTCCTGAACTGCGTTGAAGCAGTCGGTGAAGTATTCCGGGTTCTTCACGGTCGGTACGTCGTCGCCCACGAAGCCGAGGCTCTGTGCGAATGCGCTGCCGCCGAGTCGCTGCTCGTCGAACGAGAAGTCGATATGGTAGAGTGATGAGTTCTTGTCGTTCACGAGTACCGGCGAAACAACCTTGCGGATGTCCGATACTTCGCCACCTGCGCTCACGATTACTGTGCCCGGAGCGATGATCTTCTCGCCGTTCGGATACTGCTGTGTGAGTGAGAGTGAGTCCTTACCAGTCGGAACGTTCACCTTCAGAGCCAGGCAGAACTCGCTGAGAGCCTTCACTGCGCTGTACAGACGAGCGTCTTCGCCCTTCTGCGAGCGGCAGGGCCACATCCAGTTGGCAGAGAGTGAAAGGCTATTGAGTCCGTCAGCGAGCGGTGCCCAAACGATGTTGGTCAGAGCCTCTGCTACAGAGAGTACAGAACCTGCCTCGGGTGATGCCAAACCAGCCTGCGGAGCGTGTCCGAGAGCTGTAGCGATACCCTTCTTGCCGCGGTAGTCGAGTGCTACAACACCACAGTCTGAGAGCGGCAACTGAATCTCGCCCTGACACTGCTGGCGTGCTATCTTACCGGTTACGGAGCGGTCCACCTTGTTTGTCAACCAGTCCTTACAAGCCACAGCCTCAAGCTGCAGCACGCGGCTTACGTATTTGTCGAGAACGTCGTCCTTGCCGTTCTCCGAAGTCTCTTCGTGTGTATATTCAGCGTCGCGGTAGTGGCGTTCTACGGTCTCGTCGCGCATGATGGTCTTCGGCGAGTGACCGAACATCTGAGCCACGTCGAGGTCGAAAGGCTTCACGCCGTCGCCCTGCTTGAATGAGAAGTGAGCGTCGCCGGTTGTCTCGCCTACTACGTATAGCGGAGCACGCTCGCGCTCTGCGATGCGACGTACGTGGTCGATGTGCTTCTCGTCGATGAGCAAGCCCATGCGTTCCTGGCTCTCGTTGGCGATGATTTCCTTTGCAGACAGTGTCTTGTCACCGATAGGCAGCTTGCTCATGTCAATCTCGCCACCGCACTCCTCTACAAGTTCCGAGAGACAGTTGAGGTGACCAGCCGAGCCGTGGTCGTGGATAGAAACCACTGGGTTCACATCCTCTTCGCACAGGGCGCGAACGAGGTTGTATGCACGCTTCTGCATCTCGGGGTTGGCACGCTGCACGGCGTTCAGCTCGATGCCGTTAGAGTAGCGACCTGTGTCAACGGAAGATACCGAACCGCCACCCAAGCCGATGCGATAGTTGTCGCCACCTACTACGACAACCTTGTTGCCCTTCTGCGGTTCCTTCTTCAGACAGTCGCGCTTTGTGCCGTAGCCTACGCCACCGGCGAGCATGATTACCTTGTCGTAAGCGTACTTCTCTGCGCCTTCCTGATGCTCGAAGGTGAGCACCGAACCGGTGATGAGCGGCTGACCGAACTTATTGCCGAAGTCTGACGCACCGTTAGAAGCCTTGATGAGAATCTGCTCCGGTGTCTGATACAGCCACTTGCGCACGGGCATGATGTCCTCCCAGTCGCGTGTGAGGTTGTCGTCGTCCTTAAGACGCGGGTAAGCGGTCATGTACACGGCTGTACCTGCGATAGGCCATGAGCCTACACCGCCACCCATACGGTCGCGAATCTCGCCACCCGTACCGGTAGCCGCACCGTTGAACGGCTCTACGGTAGTCGGGAAGTTGTGTGTCTCTGCCTTCAGCGAGATAACGCTCTCGATGTCCTTCACCTGGAAGTAGTCGGATGTCGACTGGTCGTGCGGTGCGAACTGCTCCACAACCGGACCCTGCGCGAAAGCCACATTGTCTTTATATGCAGAGAGAATCTTGTTGGGGTTCTCCTTTGTTGTCTGCTTGATCATAGCGAACAGCGACGACTCCATCTCCTTGCCGTCGATGATGAACGTACCGCCGAAAATCTTGTGGCGGCAGTGTTCTGAGTTGATCTGTGCGAAACCGAAGATTTCAGAGTCTGTCAACGGGCGGCCCAGCTCTTTCTCTATCTTGTGCAGATACTCAATCTCCTCGGCTGAGAGTGCCAGACCCTCCTGCTCGTTGTATTCTTCTATGTTCTCCACGCGCTTGATTGGTTCCGGCTCGTGGTTCACTGTGAAGATGTCTTGGTCGAGACCCTCGTACATGCGCTGCAACATAGGGTCGTGGTCGGCATCTTTCGAGCTTACGGGGAAGTACTCCTCAATACGCGAAATGCCGTGGAGGCTCATGTTCTGAGTTATCTCTACGGCATTCGTACTCCATGGAGTAATCATTTCGCGGCGTGGACCCACAAAGAAGCCCTCGACAGTCTCACCCTCGATGAGAGTGGCACCGCCGTAAAGCCAACACAGTTCATTGATCTCGTCTTGTGAGAGCTTGTGATCTGCTGCTGTAGCAATCACGCTCTTGCTTGGAGTCATGAAAAATAGAATCATACTGCTTGTATATTGTTTTGGATGAAAAACATTTTGTTGTCTGCAAAGTTACGACTTTTTAGCAAAATGAGCGCATGTTTGCATGGTTATTTTGATTATTTGATAGATAGATTGTGAATATTCTCGAGTGTGTAGGTAAAGGGCAGAGCATCCGCATCGGTCGACGCAGATGTCTGCGACGGTCGACGCGGATGTCTGCAACGGTCGACGCGGATGTCTGCAACGGTCGACGCGGATGTCTGCATCGGTCGATGCGGATGGTTTAAGCTCTGAGTGTGAACTCGAATCTAAGTCCTCCCTCCTCGTTGTTGTGTGCGCTGATCGTTCCGCCGTGCAACAGTACGGCGTTCTTCACGATGGCGAGCCCGAGTCCGGTGCCGCCCATCTTGCGCGAGCGTCCTTTGTCCACGCGGTAGAAGCGTTCGAAGATGCGTGACAGATGCTCCGACGGCACGCCCACGCCGTTGTCGGAGAAGGTGAAGTGCCACTTGCGGTGGTCGTCGAACAGCTCGTCGGAGCTTAGCTCTGCGTCTATGGTTATCGTTGTGCCCACACCGGCGTAGGCGATGGCGTTGTCGGTGAGGTTGCGGAACACGCTGTAGAGCAGACTCGTGCTGCCGCGCACCACGATGTTCGGCTGCAAGCGGTTGCAGAACTTCATCTCCTTCTGCTGCAGTTGCAGTGCCGTCTCCTTCTGTATGTTCGATACGATGTCCGAGATGTTCACGTTCTCCTCGCTCATCATCTCCGGTGCGTCGTCCATGCGGTTGAGCGTAGAGATGTCTTGCAGCAGCGAGGTGAGGCGTTGGCTCTGTGCGTAGCTACGCTGCAGAAACTGCTCGCGTGTGGCATCGTTGATGTTCGGATTCTCGAGGATGGTCTCCAGATAGCCCTGTATGCTTGCCACGGGTGTCTTCAGTTCGTGTGCTATGTTCTGCGTGAGCTGTCGTTTCAGCACGTCCTGCTCGCGGCGTGTAGTCTGCAATCGCTTGTATATCTTGATGATGCGCTCGGCTATCTCGCCCAACTCGTCGTTGGGGAACACGGCGAGGTCTTCCGTTTCGAGCGACTCGTTGTGGTCGGCTCTTGAGGCGAACGTGCGCAGCGTCGTGATGTTGTCGCTCAGTCGGCTGATGAAGCGGTAGAGTATGATGGTGAGCAGCAGTATGGCTCCTATGGCAAACCAGATGTAGTGCTGGTCGGCTTGCAGCGAGCGTGCGAGGTCGCTCGTGTAGGGCAGGGCGGAGCGTATGATGAGCTGCTGCTTGGGGAAGTAGGTGGCAGAGTAGAAGAAGTCGCCGTGTACGGTCTCGCTATTGCGGTCGACGGTAGAACCTGCACCATGCTTCAGTGCCGATACTATCTCTGGGCGTGTAGAGTGGTTATTGATGTGCGAGTAGTCCTTCAGCTTGCTGTCGTAGAGTACATCACCGTTGGCGCGTATCAATGTCACGCGTATGTTCTGTATGTAGTGAGTTTCTACATAGCGGTCGAGCGCCTCCTCTGAGAAGTCGGGGAAGAGGCGCAGATACTCCTCCATGCGCGAGTTGTAGTCCTGCAGCTTCAGGTTGAGCGTGTCAATCTTGAACTGTTTCTCGCGCTCCTGCTGGAACACGATGAACGCCACGGCGAACACAAGGAACACCGAGAGGATGCTGAGGTATAGTTTTTTGCCGACAGATATCTTCATAATTAGTAATTTAGGAGGGTATGGCATCCTGCCATACCCATGCAGGTTGTTTGTAGTAGGTAGGAGGGTATGGCATCCTGCCATACCCACGCAGGTGGTTCGTAGTAGGTAGGAGGGTATGGCATCCTGCCATACCCACGCCAATAGTTCGTAGTGGGTTGCGTGGGTATGGCAGGATGCCATACCCTCCTATGCGTCAAAGTAATATCCAAATCCGAGACGTGTCACGATGCACTTTGCGAAGCGGCCTATCTTCTTGCGCAGGCGTGTGATGTTCACGTCCACGGTGCGGTCGAGCACCAGCACGTCCTTCGGCCATACGCGGTCGATGAGTTCCTGGCGCGAGAACACACGTCCGCGCTCGTTGAGCAGCAGGTGGAGCAGTTCGAACTCGGTCTTCGTGAACGCTATCTCCTCGCCGTCGATGGCTACGGTCTTCTTGTCGAGGTTCATCACGATGCCTTGGTAGGTGATGAGGTGCGCCTCTTCCTCCCCGTTCTCAGTGGCTGTGCGGCGCAGCACGGCACGCACGCGCACCATCACCTCGCGCAGCGAGAATGGCTTCGATATATAGTCGTCGGCACCGAGATTAAATCCCGTCACGGTGTCGTTCTCTGTGTCGCGGGCGGTGAGGAAGATGATAGGCACGCGGGCTGTCTGTGGGTCGTCCTTCAGCAGTCGGGCGAGGGCGAACCCCGATATGCCGCCCATCATCACGTCGAGCAGCAGCAGGTCGAACGATGCTATGTCGAGCGTCTGTGCCTCTTCGGCTGATGTGGCGGTCTGCACCTCGTAGCCTTCTGTTTCGAGATTGAACTTGAGGATTTCGAGCAAGTCTTGCTCGTCGTCAACAACGAGGATTTTCTGGTTTTGTTTCATAACTGCTATATCTTTGTTATGCTTGCAAAGTTATATATAATTGTATTCACACGTACTACCAAACTGTTACAATTTCGTTACGCCAACAAAAAAGGCACACCGTTGGGTGTGCCTTTCATATCTTAAAACGCCTGCTTATCGCCAACGATGACGTTAGCCACGGTCTTATACATTATATATATGTCGAGCCATACGCTCCAATGCTCCAAGTACCAGATGTCGCCAGCCACGCGTCCCTCCATCTGCGAGAGGTATTTTGTCTCGCCTCTGAAGCCGTTCACCTGACTCCAACCGGTGATGCCTGGCTTGATATAGTGGCGCACCATGTAGTTGTCGATGAGCTTCGAGTAGTCGTTGGTGTGCTTCACCATGTGCGGGCGTGGTCCCACGATACTCATCTGTCCTAACAGTACGTTGATAAACTGTGGCAGCTCGTCGATGTTTGTCTTGCGCATTATGTTGCCCCACTTCGTCTTTCGCGGGTCGTTCTTTGTGGCTTGCAGCGTATCGGAGTCTTTGTTTACCTTCATGCTGCGGAACTTCAGGCAGTAGAACTCCTTGCCGTTAAGTCCGGTGCGCTTCTGTCGGAAGAACAACGGTCCTGGCATTGTTGTCTTCGTAACGATAGCCACAACGGCGAGTATGATGGGGAAGAGCGTGCAGAGGAATGTCAGCGACACCACGAAGTCGAACGTGCGCTTTATCAAGCGGTTCTCGATGAGGCTCAGCGGCTCGTTGTAGAGACTCAAGTAAGGTACGTCGCCCAGCACTTTGAGGTGCATACGATGGTGTAGATAGTTGCTGACGTTGGGCATCGAATAGAAGTGGATGAAGTGATGCTCACAGTAGCGTATCACTTCAAGGATTTCCTCGCTGAAGCGTGAGGGCAGACAGCAGTACAATTCGTGTACGTTGCTGTGCTCCTTCAGCACCCATGGCATATCCTGCGGTGTGCCGAGATATGTGCATAGCTCGGAGAATTTCTCGTTGGGTTGGTGGTCGAAGTAGCCCAGCACGTTGAAACCTAAGTCGTTTGGTGTGGTCATCTGACGAAACATGTTGCGCACGTTGCTGTTACTTCCTACGAACACCACGTTATGGGCGTGCTTCGGCATACGTCGCCATGCTGCAACAACCTGACGTGTTATGATGCGGAAGATAGAAACACCGACGAATGCAGTCATCCAAAACTCTATCATTCTGAATAACGGCATGTGTTGGAAGTCGCCGATGGCGAACATGAGAACGCAACCGATTGCACTTACGAAGAAGTTCTGCATCACACGCATGATAATCTGGTGGTTGCTCACCTTGCGATGATGTAGCACGACACCATAGTCTATTGTGCAAGCTAAATATACGATAGAGCCTACCACCATCGTTTGGCGCATTGCGTCGATGTCGGTGTCATATTTTAAAACGCAACAAAACAGCCAGTACAATAGATTGATGATGATGAGATCACCAAGCAATACTGACATCTTCAATAGTTTGTTCTCGTGTGGGCTATGTATTGTGTTACTCATTATTCTTCATTTTGGGGTTGTATGAATACTAATTTATAATTACTCTTTAATTCTCTAAATATAGTCCTTGTTGTAAGTATGCGTTTGATATGTCTTTGTTTTTTTTGTGTATGCATAACGCAAACGCTGCAAAGTTAGTCTAAATAGTTCAGATTAGTGATACAAATGGGTAGAAAAGTGTTAATTAGTGTAAAAAAAAAACGCTAAAAGACCAAAATTTCTTTCGGAAGCAACGCCTCGGGCGTGCTTCCGGAGGAAATATGGCGGATTGTATCCGCTGCGTAATTGCGCAAGATATATGGAGCTTGGCGTGCGAAACTCAATAATTTTAAGTAACTTTGCACTTCGTATTTAATTTAAAAAACAGAAACAAATGATAGTCTGCATAGCCGAGAAACCAAGCGTAGCCAAAGATATAGCCCGCATATTGGGTGCCACAACCTCCCACAACGGATACATGGAGGGCAATGGCTTCCAAGTGACGTGGACCTTCGGCCACCTCTGCACGCTGAAAGAGCCCAACGACTACACCGAGAACTGGAAACACTGGAGTCTCTCGGCGTTGCCGATGATACCGCCGCGCTTCGGCATAAAGCTCATCGACGACGACGGCATCAAACGCCAGTTCAGTGTCATCGAGCGTCTCATGCAGGCTGCCGACTGCATCGTCAACTGTGGTGACGCCGGACAGGAGGGTGAGCTGATACAGCGTTGGGTGATGCAGAAGGCACAGGCGAAGTGCCCGGTGAAGCGTCTTTGGATATCGTCGATGACCGACGAGGCTATCCGTGAGGGTTTCAACTCGCTCAAGGATCAGAGTGAGTACCAGCCGCTGTACGTAGCCGGACTGAGCCGCGCCATCGGCGACTGGCTCCTGGGCATGAACGCCACGCGCCTCTACACGCTCAAGTACGGACAGAACCGACAGGTGCTCAGCATCGGACGCGTGCAGACACCTACGCTCGCGCTCATCGTCAACCGCCAGAAGGAGATCGACTCGTTCGTGCCCGAGCCTTATTGGGTGCTCTCCACCATCTATCGTGACACACTCTTCACAGCCACAAAGGGCAAGTTCACGACGAAGGAGGAGGGCGAGCAGGCGTTCGCCACCATCGCCGACAAGCCGTTCGAGGTGACGGGCGTATCGAAGAAGAACGGCAACGAGGCTCCTCCACGCCTCTTCGACCTCACCTCGCTGCAGGTGGAGTGCAACCGCAAGTTCTCATACAGTGCCGAGACAACGCTCAACCTCATACAGTCGCTCTACGAGCGCAAACTCACCACCTATCCGCGTGTCGATACGCAGTTCCTGAGCGACGACATCTACCCGAAGTGTGCCGGCATACTCACCGGTATGCGCGGTTACGAGCAGTACATACAGCCGCTTGCCGGCAAGAAACTGCCCAAGTCGAAGCGTGTCTTCGACACATCTAAGGTGACCGACCACCACGCCATCATCCCGACCGGCGTGCCTGCGTCTGCACTCAGCGACATGGAGCGCAACGTCTACGACCTCATTGCGCGTCGCTTCATCGCTGTGTTCTACCCCGACTGCAAGTTCGCTACCACCACCGTGCTCGGCAAGGTGGAGGATGTGGAGTTCAAGGTGAGCGGCAAGGAGATACTCGAACCGGGCTGGCGCACCATCTACGCACAACAATCCACAGCAACCCAACAACAAATCTCAACATCTCAACCCAACAACCCACAACCGTCGTCTGATGACGACGACAAGCAGGACGAGGAGCGCACTCTGCCCACATTCGTAAAGGGCGAGAGCGGACCGCACACGCCTACGCTCACCGAGAAGTGGACCACACCGCCGAAGTACTACACCGAAGCTACGCTGCTGCGTGCCATGGAGACCGCTGGCAAGTTCGTCGACGATGAGACGCTGCGTGCTGCGCTGAAGGAGAACGGCATCGGTCGACCGTCTTCGCGTGCCGGCATCATCGAGACGCTCTTCAAGCGCCACTACATACGTCGCGAGCGCAAGAACCTCATCGCCACGGCTACCGGTATCGAACTGATTGATATCATCCACGAGGAACTGCTCAAGAGTTGCGAGCTGACCGGCATCTGGGAGAAGAAACTCCGCGATATAGAGCACAAGAAGTACGAGGCTGCCGACTTCATCAACGAGCTGAAGCAACAGGTGACGGAGATTGTGTACGACGTGCTGCGCGACAACAGCAACCGCCGTGTCACCATCACCACCGACGAGGACTTGAAGAAGGCAAAAAAGAAAAAGACTGCTGCGCCGAAGAAAGCCGCAGCAAAGTCTGCTGCAACGTCGTCGACTGCATCAACAAAAAAAGCTGCCGCCTCACCGCAACCCGCAACAAGCGAGCCGTCGGCTGACGACAGCATAATCGGCACCACTTGCCCCGTTTGCGGCAAGGGTACAATCATAAAAGGTAAGACGGCTTACGGCTGCAGCAACTGGAAGAACGGCTGCACCTACCGCGTCGCGTTCAAATAGTTTAGAACTTCACCACGCGCGAACCATCCGCAGTCTCTTCGATAGTAACCTTCGTTGCGTCCTCGGGCAGCAGGTCCTCTATTAGCTCGGGCCACTCGAGGAAGCACAGCGAACCGCTGTAGAAGTAGTCCTCGTACCCCATGTCGTACACCTCTTCGAGCTTCTTTATGCGGTAGAAGTCGAAGTGGTATATCGCGTCGCCGGTTGTGGCGGAAGTGTATTCGTTCACGATTGCGAAAGTGGGCGAAGTGATTACGTCGTCTACGCCCAAACACTCGCAGACAGCCTTCACGAAAGTAGTCTTGCCTGCGCCCATCTTGCCGTAGAAGGCGAACACCTTGCCGTCGCCCATATTCTCGACAAATGTTTTGGCAGCCTCGTTGATGTCTGCCAGAGAGTTGATTTTTATTTCCATAGTTTTTCCGTTTTTCTATTATAACAGTAAGCTGCTTGCAGCTTTTTTTATTTTCTTCCCTTTAGTGTTATCAGCGGTATGAGCATCTCTTCGAGCGAGATGCCGCCGTGCTGGAACGTGTCCTTGTAGTACGACACGTAGTAGTTGTAGTTGTTGGGGTAGGCGAAGAATGTGCTGCCGGTGGCGAACATGTACGACGTACTGATGTTTGGTGCGGGCAGCTGCGCCTCCTGTGGGTTCTTGATGACGAACACTTCCTTCGATTGGCAGTTGAGGTTCTTGCCCAGCTTGTAGCGCAGGTTGGTGTTCGTGTTGCGGTCGCCGATTATCTTCACCGGCTTCGACGCACGGATACTGCCGTGGTCGGTGGTGATGATGATGCGGCAGTCGATCTGCGAGAGTGCGCTGAGCAGGTCAGCCATGACCGAATGGCGGAACCACGAGAGCGTTATCGAGCGGTAAGCCGACTCGTTGTTTGCGAGTTCGCGCACCATTTTCGACTCTGTTCTTGCGTGCGAGAGCATATCGATGAAGTTGACCACGATGACGTTGAGGTCGTTCTTTGTCAGCTCGTTGAGGCGTGCAAGCAGTTTGTCGGCACCCGTCGAGTCGTTCACCTTGTGATACGAGAACGAGTCGTGGCGGCGGTAGCGTTCTATCTGCGTGCGTATGAGCGGTTCCTCGTTGAGGTTCTTGCCCTCGTCTTCGTCCTCGTCCACCCACAGCTCGGGGAACATCTTCTCAATCTGCTCGGGCATCAGACCCGAGAAGATGGCGTTGCGTGCGTACTGCGTAGCCGTCGGCAGGATGCTGGTGTACATGTCCTCCTCTATGTCGAACATGTTTCCAATCTCCTTCGACAACACGCGCCACTGGTCATAGCGGAAGTTGTCTATGACGATGAGGAACACCTTCTCGCCCTCGTTTATCGCAGGGAACACCTTGCGCTTGAAGATGTCTGGGCTCATTAGCGGGCGTTCGGTTACGCCCGGTGCCACCCACGACAAGTAGTGCTTCTTTATGAACTTGGCGAAGCCGTTGTTTGCTTCCTCCTTCTGCATCTGCAGCATCTCGGTCATGTTGCTGTCCGTAGAGCTAAGCTCCAGTTCCCAGTGTACCAGTCGGCGGTACGCATCCTTCCAGTCGTCTATCGTGTTGCAGTTCATTATCTGCATTGATATGTCTTGGAAGTTCTGCTGATAGCCCGTCTGCGTCACCTCCGACACAATCTGCTTGCGGTGTATGTTCTTCTTCAGCGTGAGCAGAATCTGGTTGGGGTTCACAGGCTTTATCAGATAGTCGGCTATCTTCGAGCCGATAGCCTGATCCATGATGTTCTCCTCCTCGCTCTTCGTCACCATCACTACGGGTGTGGCAGGCGACAGCTCCTTTATCTGTTGCAGCGTTTCGAGTCCGCTGATGCCGGGCATCATCTCGTCGAGCAGCACCAGGTCGAACTTGTGCTGCTTGCACTCTTCGATGGCATCTGTTCCGTTGCTCACGGTCACCACCTCGTATCCTTTGCTCTGAAGGAAGATGATGTGGGCGCGCAAGAGTTCAATCTCGTCGTCTACCCACAGTAAATATCCGTTGCTCATAATGCTCTTTCTTTTTTTGTTAAAAACCGTCGAGGTCGTAATACTCGTCGTCGTCGAAGCTATCGGTCTGCTTGTTGTTCTGCTTCTTGCTCGGCGTGCCTTGCTTGGGCTGAGGGTCTTCGCCGAAGTAGAAGTCGTCCTCCAACTGCTTGGGTTCTTCCTTTACTATCGGCTTGGGCTCTTTCTTAACCTCCGGCTTCGATTCCTCAACAACAGTCGTTGCAGACTCCTCCTTAACCTCCGGCTTCGGTTCCTCTACAACAGTCGTTGCAGACTCCTCCTTGACCTCCGGCTTCGGTTCCTCCTTAACCACAGTTTCGGTAGCAGGCTCCTGAGGTTGTTCCTCCTCGATGTTCACCACGCCACCCTCAGTCGACGGCTCTTCCGCAGGTTGAGGCTCTTCGTCGAAGAATGTGTTCGTAGTGTTCTGGTTGTCCGCAGGCTCCTCCTCGAAGTCGTCGCGCTGCTTTGTCGTCTTCTGTTCGTCTGGCTCAACGACTGGTTCTTCCGGAATGTCGAGCAGATCCTCCGTTGCTATCTTAAGCGGAGCGAAGTTCTTCTCGTAGAACTCGGCGTAGTCGGCGTAGCTGAACTGCTTGCCGAGCAGCGGCAGGTTCACGTCGCTGATTACTATCTGTCTACTCTTGCCCACGAGCTTCATCAGCTGCTTCTGCTTCTGTAGCTGGCGTGCGTACTGCAGTGCCTCGTCGTAGTTGCGGAAGCCCTTCACGAGCATTCGGTTCAGTCCGTCCGCCTGCTCCACCTCTATGTCGAAGTTGCGCACCATGAACGAAGTGAAGTTGTAGCGAGCCAGCTCGAAGAGCATACGGTTGGCGTCTATCGAGTCGGGTTGGTACGCAATCATGTATATGAACGCAGCGTTGCGGTCGTTAGAGAACTCGCGCACCGCCGTCGAGTCGCTTTCGTTGAGCACCTGCGAGCGTCGCTCCCAGATGTTCTCGAGGTCGAACTTGCCGCCTTGCAGCTGTCGTCCCTCGTTCACGCCCTTCACTATCATGCCTGCCATTACGGCTATAGGGCTTTGCGGATACTTCTTCACCACCGTGTTCAGGTCGTCGATGCAGCCCTCGTAGTCGCCGTCGTTCAGCTTGCCCAGACCGCCGATGAAGAGGAACTTGTCGCGGTTGGCACCCAACGGGAACCGCTGTTCGGACACGCTGACATTGCCGCGCACCTCCTTGTAGCGCGCCGCCTTGAACGCGTCGTATGTAGCAGCGTACAGCGAGTCTTCGAGGTGCACGCCGAGACGCGCGTTCTCCACGAAGTTGGGGTCGGTGAGCAGTGTTGTCCACTCGCTCTCGGGGTACTCCTGCTTGAGTCGTGCCACGTACGAGTCGGCGGTCTGTCGGTCGCCCTTGCGCATATATAATAGGTAGAGGTGATAGTAAGCCTCCGCCTTCTTCTCAAAGTTGGGATAGTCGCCGCCGATGAGTCGCATGAACTGCTTCTCGCTTCGCGGTAGATTGTCGAGCTTGTCCTTGAAGATGACGCCCGAGTTGTAGAGTCCTTCGGCGATGATGCCGTTGCTCGCAGCCACCTGCTCCTCCGTGAACGGTATCTGCGCCATGTAGTACTCGCGCTTGTGCGGATCGTTCTGTGCGCTGTCGGCGATTAGCGCGAGCGAGTCGGCTATGGCTTCCGCCTGCGCTATGGAGTCCTGCTGCTCCTCGGTGAGTTCCGGCTCGTCGGTCTGGAACGCCACCACTGTCTTGTTCACGCGCTGCCAGTCGTCCACATTCTCGCGCTTGCCCCATTGCTTCTGGAACGCCGCCTTACCCTGGCTCACCGCCATCTGGTTGTAGAAGTACCACTGCGCGTTGCGCTGGTTCTGCTGGTTCTGCATCGTCGTGTTGTTGCCGAACTGGTTGTTCTGCGCCATGTCGTTGCCGCCGTTCATCTGGTTCTGTGCGTCCTGCTCTGCCTGCAGTCGGCGTTCCTCCTTCTCCTTCTTCTTCAGTGCCTCGATGGTGCGGTCGATGGCAGCGTTGCGGTCGCTCTCGCTCATCTTGGCGAGCGACTGCAGTGAGTCCTGCAGGTGTATAGCGTCGGTGTATGGCACGAGGTCGTCCAGAATCTTCGAGCGGTTCGACAGCTCCTCGTAGTCCTTGCGCTCTTTGTCGAGCATACCGATGGCTTGACCGTAGCAGCGTTGCGCGTCGTTGTAGCGCTCCTTGTCCCAGTAGATGTCGCCGAGCTTCAGCAGCAGCACGCCCTTCTCTATGCCCGAGCGCGTGGCTTTAGCCGCTCCGCGCTCGTAGGCGTTGATGGCTTGTGCGGTGTCGCTCTGTGCGAGGTATATGTTGCCGATGGCGTAGTACACCTGGTCGAGATATTCCTTGTTCTTATCAGAGCGTGCCATACGCTTCAACCTGCCAATCATCTTCTTCGATTGTCCTACGGACATCACCTCCGTCATGCAGATGCGTGCGTTGAACTCCAGCTCGTAGGGTGGGTTGAGCTTCGTCACGTGCTTGAACGCCTTCATCGCCTCCACGTTGTTGCCCAACGCTGCCTGCATCTGTCCCATGAGGAACCACTCGCGTGCGCGCTGCTTGCGTCGCATCTCGTGCTTTATCACATTGCGCAGGTGGGGTATAGCTTTCTCGTATTCGCCCGTGTGTATGTAGTAGTCGGCGTAGGTGTAGTCCCACTCCTTGCGTGCCGACCAGTGGATGGAGTCGCGCTGCATATTGCGTATCACGTCCTCGGCATCGTAGAGCCAACCCTCCTCGATGTAGCACTTGGCGAGCCATGCTCTCGACTTGGCGTAGATGGCAGGCTGCGTCTGGTACAGTCGGCTCATATAGTTGAACGTGGCAGCTGCCTCGTCGAACGCTCCCTTGTAGAACTGCGAGCGTCCCATGAGCAACCACGCCTTCCAAAGGAATGGGTTGTACTCGCGGCGCGAGAGCCACTCCAAGTCCTTCGCCGTCTTCTTGCGCTGCTTCGTCCACTGCGGTCGGCGCTTTATGCTGTGCAGCTTGATGGTCTTCTGACACTTCTCGATGGCGCGGTCGTAGTTCGACTTGCCAATCTCCCGGCTGTTCTTGTTGCTCACGGTGTAGAGCGGAATAAGCTCGGTGAAGTTGTCCTTGTTGCCTTCCTCCTTCTCTAATGAGGCATCGATATACGCCAACGAGCCGTTATAATAAGTGTTATAACGCGCCTTGAACGAGTGCCACCAGCGTGTGCGCGCGGTGTTTTTCTGCGTAGAGCATCCTGTCGCAACCACCAATACAGCTGCGAGAAGGATGGGGATAATATGTCTTGTCTTAAATAGTTTCACGTATAAATAACTCTGTTTGTGGCGTTTTATTGCCTTAACCCTCCCTGAGCATGAATGTTTCGTCCTTTATCTGGTCGGGCAGGTTGATACCGCGCAGTGTCAGACTGCGGCACCAGTCGGCTATCTCCTCGTGGCGCATGGTGTAGAGCACCTCGCTGAACTGCTCCACCTCCTCGTCGGTGTAGCTGTCTGACGGGCGTCCGCTGAACGCGTCGAGTTCCTCGTCGTCGTAGTAGACGATGTCCTTCGTGGCAGCTTCCATCATGCAGTCCTGCTCGCACTTGTCGTTAGTGCCGTTGCATGTGGCGCATGTCTCCACCACGGTTATCTTCTCCTCGCCGTCGTGCTTGCTCAGCTTGGCGATCAGTGCGGCGATGATGCCGAGCACAATTATCGAAATTACTAATATTATCATATTCTCTTCAAAGTTTTATTAGGTGTCCTCCCACAGATTCCTCCTTAGGAGGGTATGGCATCTTGCCATACCCACGCCGCCTGCTATGTCCTCCCACAGAATTCACAGAATTCACAGAATTTGGCAGCGTGGGTATGGCAGGGATGCCATACCCTCCTACATCTGTGAACATCCGTGCCGTCTGTGGGAGGCTCTTCTCTGCCAGAGGTTCTGTGAGTTCCGTGCTCATCTGTGGGAGGCTCTTCTCAGCCAGAAGTTTCTGTGCGTTCCGTGCGTTCTGTGGGAATATCTTTTCTCCCACGGAATTCACAGAATCCACAGAATTGGGCAGCGTGGGTATGGCAGGGATGCCATACCCTCCTACATCTGTGCGCATCCGTGTCATCTGTGGGAGGCTCTTCTCTGCAAGAGGTTCTGTGTATTCGGTGTATTCCGTGGGAGCTTCTTCACCGCTTGTTTTATTGGTGCAGCGGAGACTGCTGCACCCCCTGGCGGAATCCACGGAAGTAGTGTGCACATCTCACCACCTCACCATCTCACCACAACAACATCATTTCACCTCGAACCCAGCCTTCTGCATGTCCTCCCAGTACTGTGGGTACGACTTCGTCACCACCTGCGGCTCGTTGATGCGCAGCCCGGGGAACACGATGGCAGCCGGTGCGAACGCCATCGCCATGCGGTGGTCGTCGTAGGTGTCGATAGACTCTAATGTCGGCTCGCAGCGCGTGCCGTCCCAGACGAGCGTGTCGCCGTTCTCGTCGCGCAGCACATAACCTAACTTGCGCAGCTCGCGCTTCAGTGCCTCGATGCGGTCGGTCTCCTTGATGCGCAGCGTAGCCAACCCCGTGAAGCGGAACGGGATGCTGCGCAGCGCGCACGTCACCACCACCGGCTGCGCCAGGTCGGGCACACTGCTGAAGTCGTAGTCGAGACGCGGCAGCATGCACGGGTGACTCTTTATGCTCACCGTCGGGAAACGCTCGCCATCCACCTCGCAGAACTTCGTCTTCACGCCCAAGAGTGAGAAGATATATTTCACGATGGAGTCGCCCTGACGCGACGCGTCCATGAGGCCCTTGAAGCGCACCTCCGACTCGTCGTTCCCCCGCAGTGCCAGCATCTCGTACCAGTAAGCCGCCGCACTCCAGTCGCTCTCTATCGTGTACTCGCGACTCGCGTACGGCTTCGCGTTCACCGTGATGGTGTCCGCGTCGCTCCAGTCGGCATCCGCCCCATACTCGCGCATCATCCAAAGCGTGAGGTCGATATACGGGCGCGAGATGGTACCGTCCGTGATGCGCAGTTGCAGTCCGTTCTTCAGCGTCGGCGCAATCATCAGCAGTGCCGAGATATACTGCGAGCTGATGTTGCCCGCCACCTCAATGTATCCGCCCTCCAGCGTTCGTCCCTTGATGCGCAGCGGTGGATAGCCCTCCTCGCCCAAGTATTCGATGTCGGCACCCAGGTATCGCAGCGCGTTCACGAGGATGCCTATCGGGCGTTGCTTCATGCGGTCGGTGCCCGTGAGCACGTGTTCGCCCGGCGTGGCAGCGAGGTAAGCCGTGAGAAAGCGCATCGCCGTGCCTGCCCCCTTGATGTCTATCTCGTACGGGCGGCGTTGCATCGCGTCGATAATCACCTCCGTGTCGTCGCACACCGAGAGGTTCTGCGGCAGGATGTCGCCGCACGACAGCGCATGAATGATGAGCGCGCGGTTGCTGATGCTCTTCGATGCCGGCAGAGCGATTGTAGCGTTAATTGTCTGGGGTGCAGTTATGGTGTATTGCATGATGCTGTTTGTTTTTACTCTCAATGTTCAGAGTTTGTTTTCTCTATTATGCAAAGTTACTAAAACAATTTCAAACAATTGCGCAAAGCGTTGAAAAGTAAAAAAGTAAAAGAGTAAAAAGTAGGAGGGAGTTTTGACACACCTTCAACCAAGCTGCGGTGTTCTCCCACAGAACGCACGGAACACACAGAACCTTCTGGCAGAGAAGAGCCTCCCACAGATGAGCACGGATGTTCACAGATTAGGAGGGTATGGCATCCCTGCCATACCCACGCTGCCCAATTCTGTGTATTCTGTGAATTCTGTGGGAGAACAGCGCACCCTAACCATCTGTGTTCATCCGTGTCATCCGTGGGAGTCCTTTCTCTGCAAGAAGGTTCTGTGCGTTCCGTGCATTCCGTGGGAGGAGTAGCAGTTGTTTGGTGCAGCAGAGACTGCTGTACCCCCTGGTGGTGTATCCGTGCCATCTGTGGGAGGTTCTCTCAGCAATCGGCTCCGTGTCTTCGGCGTGTTCTGTGGGATGTCAACGCTCACCAAATTTGTTGTAAAAAACTTTGCGCCAACCCCGTAACTTGCAATGCAAATATTGTTCAAGCACCCTCGACCTGAACACCCATTCTGGAGAAAAAAGCATAGTAGACAGCGCATTTTCGCCCTCGCTGTTCGCCTTGAAAACCACAAAAATGTAGTTTTTTGGTGTGCAAGTGCCACTTTTGCCCACCCCAAATGCCACTTTCGTCGGGTGCAAGTGCCATTTTCATCCACCCTAAGTGCCACTTCTACCCAGTACTCGCGCTGCGAGTACTGGAGTTTAGCGCTGCGAGTACTGGAGTTTAGTAGCACGAGTACTCGGTGCAAGTGCCACAACAGCACTTGTTTTTAGGAGATAACGCCACAACCGATTAAATATCAATATGTTACATTTCTTGTCCTTTCAACCCCTCCAAAACTCGCGAAAAATGCACCCACAATTTGTTTTCTGATTTTCCGCGCACTCTTGAGCGGTCAAACCGACAAATATCGTGTCAGGGCAAAAGGTGTGCCACGCACGTGAGGGGGAAGTAAACGAGCAGAGCACGCCACCAATCGTGGCAGAGGTGAAAGCCTCCGCAGCAGCAAGCCGAATATTAATAGAAGATTTGTGCGTTCGTTCGCATATTTTTAGTAATTTTGTAATCAGACAAAAGAAGCGTGACAACCAACAGACAACTAACCTTCCCACGTTGTCCAAAAGACATTGGAAGCATCCAGTTCGGCATCGGTTCTGTTTGCCAGTTCATCCAAATTAATGTCTGGATTGTCTGCCTGCAAACATCGGTCGGAACAATAAGGCGAATCGGCACACGACCATCCCGTGTTCATCAGTTTGCCACAATGAGCGCAGACGCGCAGGCAGCCAATATCGTTTGCAAGAATCACTTCTTCGAGCAAGTCGAGCTTGCGCAGCTCCTTTACAAGCAGCAGTGCCATAGTTACGGGGTGGTTCATAGCTCAATTCTCCAACGGCTTCTGCCGTACCACTTAAGAATCTCGCTCTCGCTGATGGGCGAAAACGGCCAGTCGCGAGTGTGCATGAACATACGCTCTTGCGAGTCCCAATACCAATAGTGAGTAGAGCCGAGCCAATAGCCGAGATAGAGCTGACAGGTGAACTCGTCGTCGGGGTGCGACTTAAGAAAAGCAAGCAGTTCGGATGTTGTAATCCATTCTTTTTCCATAAGCAATTAAGATTAAAATTATACAAAACGATTTGTCGGCTGTAAAGGTCGGAGATCAGACAGATACAAGCAAATTATTTAGAAAACCTTAGATCTTGAAAAAGGGATTTAGATCCTTTTAGATCTGATAATTGAATTAATTAAGGTGTGAAACGATAGAATCGTAGATAAAAACAAAGAACATTGTATGTTTTATTTATTCATTTCTTCATTTCTTTTTAGTAACTTTGTAGTCAATACTAAAATTACTAATATTAACCAATATATATGGCAAAACCATTTGTAAAATGGGCTGGCGGAAAGGGCAAACTTTTGCCTACACTGGAAGCGAATCTTCCTCTGGATTTTAATAAGCAGAAAGAAGTAACCTACATTGAACCTTTTGTAGGTGGTGGTGCTATGCTCTTTTACATGCTAGAAAAATATCCAAATATACGTCGCATAATTATAAATGACATTAATCTTGGATTAATTAATTGTTATCGTACAATTAAAGACAACCATAAAGTATTAATTAGCGAGCTGAGTCAACTTCATAATCAGTTTTATGAATTAGAGTCGATAGAAGATAAGCGGAGTCTTTATTATAGCCTCCGTGATGAATATAATATGATTCCAGTTGATGAGCGCAATACTATTAGAACAGCTGCCTTGTTTGTGTTTTTTAACAGGACATGCTTTAATGGTTTATACAGAGAAAATAATCAAGGAAATTTCAATGTTCCATATGGTAAGTATGTACGACCAAACATTTGTAACGAGCAAGTTGTAACAGATGCCCACAACGTTCTACAACATGTTGAAATTCTGCACGGCAATTATGCCAATGTGTTAGAATTCGTAGCCTGGAATGAATATAACTTCTTCTATCTTGACCCTCCGTATCGTCCATTGCTTAAAGCTAATAATTTTAAGCAGTATACAATGAATGCATTTGGTGATCAAGAACAAGAGGAGTTGAAAGAATTTTGTGATATAATACATAATCATCGAGGCTATTTTATGCTGAGTAATTCGAATAGTATATTAGAATCGGGAGTTAATTACTTTGAGGACTTATATCATAGATATAATGTTCAACAGATAAATGCACCAAGAAGAATAAATGCTTATGCGCAAGGATCCCAAATGGCTACAGAGATACTTGTAAAAAATTACGGCTAATATGAATATATAAAAAGCTACAATATGGCACACCTAACTGAATTACAGATAGAAAAAATCAAGGAGCGTATGCTTCATGATGAGAATGCGTTGAAAATAAAATTCAATGCAAGAAAAACTCAGTTTGATACTATGAAAGTTCTTCATTCTGAGGTGGAAGCATATGAGAATTTAGGATGGATTGCGGACACGCCTATGAAGACAAAGACTCCTATAAGGCGCAAGAAAGAGCACGGTCGTCAATTTGAAGATGATGTTTGGTGTATGTTCTATAACCTCGGTTTCAGAACCCTCAATGCTGACGAAAACTTAAGAATTCAATGGGGTGACAATGAGGGTGAAGACAAGCAGATAGACATCCTTGCTGTAGGCGATGATGCTATATTCGTTGTTGAATGTAAAGCAGCAGAGAAGTTCAAAAAACAAAGTTTTCAGCAGCCTCTTAATGAGATGGAGTTATATAAAAAAGGTATGGCAGAATCTCTTCAACAGATATATGGAGCGAACAAGCGTGTTAAGTTTATATTCGCAACAAGAAATTATCGTATTGAAGAAGATGGTGATGATGCTGTAAGAATGAAGAATAGTGGAATATTCCATCTTAATGAAAATAGTTACAATTACATTTGTAACCTAATAAAGTCTTATAAATCATCCGTGGTCTACCAGTTTTATGGTATGATGTTTAAAGACGAATTAATTAATGATAAACCTATCACAATACCCGCATTAAAAGGACAGATGGGTGGTAAAAGCTACTATCTTTTTTCTATTGAACCAAGCACACTTTTAAAAATAGGTTTTGTACTCCATCGAACTAAAGTTAATGACTCGATGGCGCCAACCTATCAAAGACTTCTTGTGCCCAAACGACTAAAGGGAATTACAAAATTCATTGATGATGGAGGATTTTTCCCGAATTCAATCATCTTGAACCTTGTAGAGCCAAATGATAATATTAAAGTTACATTCGATTCAATACACAAGGAGGAAGCGTCAGATTCGGAGTTTGGCTTGCTACACATACCTAACGCCTATGGCATCGCTTATATTATAGATGGTCAGCATCGTGTTTATGGATATTCAAATTCTAAGTTTAAAGATGATCATACAATTCCCGTTGTTGCGTTTCAAGATATGCCTTCAGAAGAACAACTTAAAATCTTCATGGAGATAAATGAAAATCAGAAATCTGTTAGTAAAAATCTCAGAATAGACCTTGAAGAAGATTTGTTCTGGACTTCGCCACGTCTCGATTCTCGTATGAAAGCGTTGCGTTCATCTACTATTAAAATGCTTAGTGGACAATCTAACAATATTCTTTACAACAAAATCTCTATTGGTGAAGATCAAGCTGAATTAAGTTCTGTTTTCTTTGATAAAGGTTTGTCACAATCAGGGCTTATTCCAAAAGCAAAACAAACTAAGTGGATAGGTGAAACCGACTCTTGTCTTTATGATATTAATGAAACAAATATTGACAAGGCAATGCGAGAGTCAAGAAAGCGTATCGTTAAATTCTTGAATGGCTGTTATGAAATCGCTGATGCATGTATGGATGAAGAAACAAAGATTTATTTCTTGTTTTCTAACCGCGCTACATTCCCATTTATAACCATTTCAGGTTTGCTTCACAATTTCTTGTTTACTTGTGGAGAAATCACTACGCAATCAACAATCGAGGAACGTATAAGTAAGATTAAACCATACATAGAATGTCTATGCGATGGATTGAACAATCTGCCAGAAAATGAAGAAAAAGAACTTCGGGGTATACAAGGTCAGGGAGCAGAAACTAAATGGTTGCGCTCATATCAGAGTATTATAAATAAGAAATATCCAGATTATGCTCCAGATGAACTAATGATATATTTGGAAACACAAGACCAGAATATTCAAGACCAGGGTAATGGGCATAAGGATAGTATAATAGAAATCCTTCGAACACTTGTTTTTGACAAGCTGCATGAAGTATATGGTAATGATTACATGAAGCAGTTAGATATGTTTAAACATGATTGCGAGGGTAAAATTATAAAGGCTTATAAAGACAACCCAGACTTTAATCTTGAAGATTATGATTGGAAGGAATGGTTAGAGATTACGGACTATAAATCTATCATAGAGAAGAACTTCTCTAACGATGTTTTCGCTGAGACCTTTGGTATTCCCTTGTCTGATAAAGCAACATCTAAGAAAGAAAAACTTAGTTGGTTGTCGTTAATAGAACCACAAAAGGGGAAGAAAAAGATGCCAATGACGAAGTCTGATGTTAATAAGTTGTGGATGATTCTTGATCATCTTAATAATTTTAAATCTACAGAAGACTGATGTACAAAGATATAGTAAGAACGGACAATTCACTCCGCCCATACCAACAAGAAGCCAAGGCTGATATTTTTTCTGCCTGGGATGAGTGTAATCATGTTTTGTTCCAGATGCCAACTGGAACAGGCAAAACACGTCTCTTTACTTCAATAATCAGTGATATAAAAGCCTGGGGAATATTAAATCAAAAAGAAACAAAAGTTCTTATAATTGCTCATAGGATTGAGCTTATTGAACAGATTAGCGAGAGTCTTGATAAATACAATGTTGCGCATGGCGTAATTGCAGGAGGCAAAGAAAGAAATCTTCGACCGCAAGTTCAAATTGCATCCATACAAACAATTACGCATAGAACAAATATGGATGTTGCTAATAGTTTGGCCGTTGATTTTGTTATAATAGATGAAGCACATCATTCTACTGCAAATTCATATAAAAAACTTTGGAATTTATATCCTAATGCAAAATTTCTCGGTGTTACTGCAACGCCTTGGAGAATGAATCATCTTGGCTTTACTTCAATATATGATAGATTAATTGTTTCCAAACCTATTAAAGACTTCATAAACGAAGGATGGCTTGCGCCATATACTTACTATTCTATTAAGAATGATAGCAGAATAAGGCATGATATAACGAATATTAATGACTTTGATATTGAGGGTGATTATAAAATTTCTGCTCTTGAAAATGTAATGGATAGGGGTAGTATCAGGGCCAATCTTCTGGATAGCTATCTTAAATTAGCAAAAGGCAAAAAGGGTATTATTTATTCTGTAAGCCGTAAACACAGCGACCATATTTGCAAGGAATTTAAGGATGCAGGCATTAATATTGTACGAATAGACAGCGAGACTCCTAGAGATGAAAGAAGATTGCATGTTAAACGATTTAAAAATGGGTTGATAGATATAATTGTTAATGTTGATATCTTTTCTGAAGGTTTTGACTGCCCGGATATTGAGTTTATTCAATTGGCACGTCCAACAAAGTCTCTTATAAAATATCTTCAGCAAGTAGGTAGAGGACTCCGCCCGACAAAAGATAAGTCAAAGTGCATTATTCTAGATAATGTAGGCGCTCATTTAGAGTTTGATTTGCCTGATTCCGATCGGCAGTGGGAAGAAGAATTCATAGGCGAACCTAAACAAAGAAAAAAACGCACCAGTTCAAGTATAACACGTGAATCTGTACCCAATGAACGTTCCTTTAGTGAAGGTGTTGAAGAATTGGGATTGATAGAAGATGTTGATATTCCACAAAAGTCAGATGATATTGAAGTGTCAGAATCTAATTGGAAAGAAGAAGACGATACATTATTAAAGACACTTTACATAGAACGTAATTGTCCTTTAGATTTAATTGCTTCTGTTTTTCATCTTGATGTCTCACATATTTCTAAAAGATTGAATGATTTAGGTCTAACCAAAGAGTAAGTTTTGTACTTAATACTTGTAATTCCCCTCCGCGCAGCCACACAAGCCGCACGGAGGGGGTTATATTAATCAGGTTCGTCTCTATCCCCAACCACCTCGTTGCAATCAATCTCTGCTGCGGAAACAAAATAGAGGGACATCGCTCGGCAGAAACCTTGCTTTTAGGAGGAAAATTTATTAACTTTGTGCACAATTATTAATATATGTGCTCGCCTTAGCAAGGCGGGCACTGCAAACAATAGATGTTATGGCATACTCCAAAATTAAAGAAATAGAAAAAAGAATATGACGAAGAAGGAATCTCTTCAACTGTTTGAAGAAAAGAAGGTGCGCACCGTATGGGACGACAAGAAGGAAAAATGGTATTTCTCCATTGTGGATGTGTGTGGTGTGCTGACTGATAGCAAAGATGCCAATGCTTATTGGAGAAAGCTGAAGCAGAGACTCAAAAAAGAAGGTAATGAAACCGTGACAAATTGTCACGGGTTAAAACTTCGTGCTTCAGACGGCAAATTGCGCATGACTGACGTTGCCGACACTGAGCAACTCTTCCGCATTATCCAGTCGATTCCTTCACCAAAGGCAGAGCCTTTCAAGGTCTGGATAGCGCAAGTGGCAAGCTCTCGTTTGGAACAGATGCAGGATCCGGAAAAGAGCATAGACCAGGCCATCATTGACTACAAACGTTTGGGGTATTCTGACGCTTGGATAAACCAGCGCATTAAGTCTATAGAAATTAGGAAAGAACTCACCGATGAATGGGCACGCACTGGAGTGCAGCAAGGTCTGCAATATGCTTCTCTTACCGACATCATTACCCGAGAGTGGAGCGGAATGACAAGCAAGCAGTACAAGAGTTTCAAAGGTCTGAAGAAGGAGAGCCTGCGTGACAACATGACCAACATGGAGATTGCCCTCAATATGCTTGCCGAAGCATCTGCTACGGAGTTGTCAAAACAGCGCAACCCTAATGGTTTCCATCAGCAGAAGCAAGTGGCGAAAGATGGTGGCAGTGTGGCGAAGGCAGCACGCAAGCAGTTGGAATCAAAGTTGGGGCACGGCGTGATTTCATCAGCAAAAGCCAGTGATTATCTGCCTAATGTAGAGGATAAAAATGAATAATGGTGGACAAGGCGACATCGCTGATACGCTTACTCCGGCTGGTAGATAAACGCGAAGGCTGGAAGATAGCAAATGTATCTTCCAGCCTTCGCTGTATTTGAGTATCAATGAGTTGCGGCGGAAAAAGGCGGAAAAATGGTATATGGAAGATAAAAACGCAAAAGTACTTTATATAAACCGTTTACCATTAAATGCTTTCTAAGGCTGCGTGGTATGGGCAAGATGCCCATACCTCCTACATTTTATTTTTCTTCCTCGAAGTCGACATACTCGCCCTCGTCCTTCGCAAATATCTTGCGGTTGGCTTGGCGTGGTGAGCGTTCGTCGTAGAGTTCTTCTTCCACGACTACGCCGTCGTCGTACTCAGTGCTGCGACGCTTGGTGCTGCCAGCAGCAGAGCTTTGCTGCTGGCGACGGTTGGTGTGGTTGGTGCCGTTGCGAAACTGCTTCGTCATGCGCTTTACGCGCAGATAGATGAAGCTGACGATGCCGATGAGGAAGATGGCTACCATCAGCACCATGATAAATATGCTTTTCAGAAATAGTCCGATGAATGTCATAGGAATGGTTTGTTTGGTGCTACAATCCGTTTCCACTCTCTTGTTGTCTACTTCTCGATGTCGACAGTGGTATGGGTGCGACTCACGATGTCGGCTACTACGGAGGTGAGGAAGTAGAGGGTGATGACTATCCACATGCCGCCGATGACGCCGAAGAGGGCGATGACTACGCCGGAGAGGGCGATGAACGAGTAACGAAGCTCGTTGCCACGCCAGCCCCACTGCTTGAACTTAAGGGCGAACATGGGCAGCTCGCTGACGAGCAGGAGGCTTGTGAGCACTACAAGCAGCAGTATCGCGGGAATCATCCATGCTGACGACTCGATGAGTGTGGGCTGCGACACGAGCAGCGAGCCCCAGAAGAGGGCGTTGGCTGGTGTGGGCATTCCGATGAACGAGGTGGTCTGGCGTGTGTCGAGGTTGAACTTTGCGAGGCGAAGGGCTGAGAATGCTGCGATGAGGAAGGCGCAGTAGGGGATGTACGGCTCTACGCTGGCGAGCACTGTGGGGTATTCCATCACGCTCAACTGTGCGAAGACGATTGCCGAGGGGGCTACGCCGAATGTCACGTCGTCGGCAAGCGAGTCGAGCTCTTTGCCGATGGGTGATGATACTCCGAACAGGCGGGCACTCATACCATCGAAGAAGTCGAACACGGCACCGATAATAATCCATATCAGCGCACAGCGTGCGTCGCCTCCGAGTGCCATTACGGTTGCGATGCAACCCGAAACGAGGTTGCCGCATGTAAGGGTGTTGGGTATGTTGCGTGTTATGAAGTTAGCCATTACTTTATTTCAGTTTTGCTATTATTGTTCCGTTGCCGGTGGTCAGCTGTCCCATCTTGACGCAGATTTCGGTGCCGAGGGGCAGGTAGACATCGACGCGTGAGCCGAACTTGATGAAGCCGAGGTGCTCGTCGATGTAGCAGTCTTCGCCTTGCTTGGCGTAGGTGACGATGCGACGTGCCACTGCGCCTGCTATCTGGCGGCAGAGGATGTCGGTGCCTTCGGGGGTGGTGATGACTACGTCGGCGTGCTCGTTCTCCTCGCTCGCCTTTGGCAGCCATGCCTTGTGGAAGTTGCCGTCGTGGTGGGCTACGGTCTTCACTTTGCCGTCAACGGGGAACCAGTTGGCGTGTACGTTGAAGAGACTCATGAAGATGCTCACCATGATGCGACGCTCGTGGAAGTAGACATCCTCGTCGACTTCCTCGATTACTACTACGCGGCCATCGGCTGGAGCTACTACCAAGCCCGTTGTGTCTTCTTCGGGGAAGAAGCGTATGGGGCAGCGGAAGAAGTTGATGACGATGCAGTAGACGGTGCCCATGATTGCCGTGAAGCACCAGAACGGCACCTTGCTGTCTATGAAACGCCAAAGCAGCAACGAGATTGCTGCGATAACGATGAAGCCATAAACGAGTGTGTCGGTTCCTTCGCGGTGAAGGCGTATTTTCTTTAGTTTCTTTATCTTTTTGATCATTGTTTGGTTCGGTATGTGTAAATTAGTTGTTGATAATCGGTTGTCGTAAAAATCGTATGCACGTACGCAGCCATTGTACGGATACATATATTCTGTGCAAAGTTACCGTTTTTTTATGGAAGTGACAAACTTTTTGTTGCTTTTATGGAAAACAAAGACGCCGAAACAACCTGGCGTGTCATGCTGACGGGTTGTTTCGGCGTTTATCTATAGGGGGGTAGGGGGTGCACTTGTCTCAAGTGCACCAACCGATCATAAGGAATTTTCCTTGGTTGGCATTTTCCTTGGTTGGTGCAGTTGGATGCATTCTGCTTGGTTGGTGCAGTTGGATGCATTCTGCTTGGTTGGTGCACTTGAGACAAGTGCACCCCCTGAGATTACAGGAGTTCGTCGAACTTCTTGCGAAGATCGCCTTCTGTGATGGCACCTACATGCTTGCCAACGAGCTCGCCGCCCTTGAAGAAGAGCAGTGTCGGGATGTTGCGTACACGGTACTCTGCTGCTACGTCGTCGTTCTCCTCTACGTCGCACTTGCCTACAACGATCTTGCCGTCGTACTCCTCTGCGAGCTTAGAAACGATAGGAGCGATCATGCGGCACGGACCGCACCATGTAGCCCAAAGGTCTACTACCAATGGCAGTTCGCCAGTTCTGTACTGTTCGATGTTCTCTGTTGTGATTGTTACTTCCATAGTTGTATTCGTTTATTTGTTAGTGATTATTCTTTATACTTGCGATGATGGCGCAAGGGTTTACCTCTTTGGAGATAATAATTAAATATCAAAATCTGTGCCAATGTACCAACGATTATTAGTTGATGCCATAGCGCACGCCTTGTTCTGCCATTTCGTCGAGCGAGGTGAGCAGCTTCTTGTTCACGTCGACTGTGATGTTACGGCTGTAGAGCTGTACGTTGGTGTTGTTCTTGGCATCGTGGATGTTGATGTAGAGCGGCACGTTGCCGGTGGAGTTCTTCAGTGTTGTCTCCAGGTCGGTAAGCTGTGCGTCGTTGAACATCGTGGCATCCATGTACACCGTGAACTTCTCTATCGACTTCTCCTTTACGTCGCTGAGGAACTCTATCTTCTTTATTACCATGTCGTAGGCATCGGGGTTGTTGCGGAAGCGTTGCACGCATTGTGCTGTGATATAGATGTGGTATTCCTCCTGCAGCATGGACTGCCATTTTGTCCAGTCCTCGCCAAAGAGTGCCAGCTCGCCTTGTCCCTCGAAGTCTTCGATGGTGACGATGCCGAACGGCTTGTTGGTCTTTGTCCATCGTTGTGAAACGGAGGTGACGATGCCACCGAAGGTGAGTTCTTCGATTGAGGCGAACGCCTTCTTGTCCATCTCGCGGCCTATCTGTGGACAGTGGAGGTTGCACATATGGTTGAGCACGACGGCGTAGTCGTCGAGGGGATGTGCCGAGAGGTAGATGCCCACCAACTCGCGCTCGCGCTTCAGCAGCTCCATTGTGCTCCATGCTTCGCAGTCGGGCACGGGCGGTGTCTGTATCTCTACGCCTCCCATGTCGCCGAACAGCGAGTTTTGCATCGACGACTGTTCCGACTGGTACACCTGACCGTAGCGCAGGAGTGTCTCGACGAAGGTGTCGCCCTTGGCGTTGGAGGCGAAGTACTGTTCGCGGCGTATGCCGAACGAGTCGAAGCCGCCGCTCAGTGCGAGCGACTCCATCGCCTTGCGGTTGACGGCGGAGAGGTTGACACGCTGCACGAAGTCGAAGATGTCCTTGTATTGTCCGTTCTTATGTCGCTCGGCGATGATGTTGGTGGCAGCTGCCTCGCCCATGCCCTTGATGGCGGAGAGTCCGAAGCGCACCTCGCCCTTCTTGTTGGCGGAGAACTTCTGCTCCGACTCGTTCACGTCGGGACCGAGGCAGGGGATGTTCATCGCCTGGCACTCGGACATGAGCTTCGTAATCTTAGTGATGTCGTTGAGGCATCGGCTCATATTGCCCGCCATGAACTCGGCAGGGTAGTGCGCTTTGAGGTACGCCGTCTGGTAAGCTACCCACGAGTAGCACGTGGCGTGCGACTTGTTGAAGGCGTAGGAGGCGAACTTCTCCCAGTCGCCCCAGATCTTCTCGAGCACCTTCGGGTCGTGTCCATTCTTTTTTCCGCCCTCGATGAACTTTGGCTTCATGGCATCAACGATGGCTTTCTTCTTCTTACCCATCGCCTTACGCAATGCGTCGGACTCGCCACGAGTGAAGTCGGCGAGCTGGCGCGAGAGGAGCATCACCTGCTCCTGGTAGACCGTGATGCCGTAGGTGTCCTTCAAATACTTCTCCATGCAGGGGATGTCGTATGTGATTGGCTCCTTGCCGTTCTTACGGGCGATGAACGACGGGATGTAGTCCATAGGTCCCGGGCGGTAGAGGGCGTTCATGGCGATGAGGTCTTCGAACACCGTGGGGCGCAGCTCGCGCAGGTACTTCTGCATACCTGCCGACTCGAACTGGAACGTGCCGATGGTGCGTCCTTCCTGATAGAGCTTGTATGTGAGTTCGTCGTCAATGGGGATAGTGTCGAGGTCGAGCGTGAATCCGTCGTGGGTGAGGCGTATGTTCTCCACCGTCTCCTTCATGATAGACAATGTGGAAAGTCCGAGGAAGTCCATCTTGATGAGTCCTGTCTCCTCGATGACGTGTCCGTCGTATTGTGTGGCGAGTAGCTTATGTCCTGGGTCGCTCTTGTCCTCAGCCGTAGACACCGGCACCCAGTCGCTGATAGCATCGCGGCAGATGATGGTGCCGCAGGCGTGTATGCCCGTTCCGCGCACGGTGCCCTCGAGCATCTTTGCGTACTTTATGGTGTTTGCCATCTGTGGGTTGGCGCTGGCTTCGGCTTCGCGTAGCTCGGGCACGCACTTGATGGCGTTGGTGAGGTTCATCTTCAGACCGTCGGGCAGCTTGTCGGGGATAGCCTTGCAGAGGCGGTTGGATATGTCGAGCGGCAGCTTCTCCACACGTGCCACGTCCTTGATGGAGTTCTTCGTAGCCATCGTGCCGTAGGTGATGATGTGTGCCACCTTGTCGTGACCGTACTTGTCCTCCACCCACTCGAGCACCTTACCGCGTCCGTCGTCGTCGAAGTCGGTATCGATATCGGGGAGAGAGATACGGTCGGGATTGAGGAAACGTTCGAAAAGCAAGTCGTACTTGATAGGGTCGATCTTCGTGATGCCCAGACAGTAAGCCACAACCGAGCCGGCTGCCGAGCCACGACCTGGACCCACCATCACGCCCAGCTCGTCCTCAGCCGAGTTGATGAAGTCCTGCACGATGAGGAAGTAGCCCGGGAAGCCCATCGTCTTCATAATGTGCAGCTCGAACTTGATGCGCTCGTAAACCTCGTCGGTGAGCGGTTCGCCGTAGAGTCGCTTCGCTCCGTCGTAGGCGAGCTTGGCAAGATAGTCGGCTTCGAACTTGATGCGGTAGAGCTTGTCGATGCCGCCGAGCTTCTTGATCTTCTTCTCAGCCTCCTCGTGCGACATTATCTCGTTGCCGTTCTCGTCGGTGGTGAACTCGCGGAACAGCTCCTCGGGCGATATGCGTTTGCGTGTCTCTTCCTCCGTACCGAACTCCTCCGGGATGGGGAAGAACGGCATGATAGGCGAGTGGTCGATGGAGTAGGTCTCCACCTTATCCAATATCTCGAGCGTGTTCGAGAGAGCTTCGGGCACGTCGGCGAATATCTCGTTCATCTCTTCGCGCGTCTTGAACCACTCCTGCTTGGAGTAGAGCATACGCGTAGGGTCGTTCAGCTCCTTGCCCGTAGAGAGACAGAGCAGGTGGTCGTGCGCTTCGGCGTTCTCCTGGTCGACGAAGTGGCAGTCGTTGGTGCAGACTACCTTTATGCCGTACTCCTTAGCGAGCTTTATCAGTTCCTTGTTGGCACGCTGCTGCAGCGGGAACGTCTCGCGGTTGGCGCGTTGGTTCGGGTCCTTCACCTCGTGGCGCTGAAGCTCCAAGTAGTAGTCGTCGCCGAAGATGCTCTTATACCATTCTATCGCTTCGCGTGCCCCTGGTATGTCGCCCTTCAGTATCTTCGCAGGCACCTCGCCGGCGATACATGCCGAGCAGACGATGAGGTCCTCGTGATACTTCTCGAGGTCGGCTCTGTCTGTACGCGGCTTCGAGTAGAAGCCGTCCACCCAGGCACGCGACACGAGCTTGATGAGATTCTTGTATCCGTGGTAGTTCTTCGCAAGCACGATGAGGTGATAGCCGCCCGCGTCGCCCTTCTCCTTCACACGGTCGGCTTTGGTGCGGCGTGCCACGTACATCTCGCAACCGAAGATGGGCTTGAACGGCTCCTTGCCCTGTTCCTTCAGCTTGCCGTTTATCTTGTTGCAATAGTTGTACAACTCTTTCACGCCGAACATATTGCCGTGGTCGGTGATAGCCATGCCGCGCATACCGTTAGCCACGGCCTTGTCGACAAGCTTTTCCACCGGCGACTGTCCGTCGAGAATGGAGTAGTAGGTGTGTACGTGCAGGTGTATGAAGTCTTCCATCGTGCTGTTGCGATTTTTATGATTGAATGCTTTATAGTATAATGACTACAAAGTTACGCAAAAAAACTCATAACTCACAATTTTTTTCCTCCGAGCACCACCTTCTTAACAATCGGCGTGGTGTAAGCATACGGGATGAAGTCGACAGACGGCAGTGGGGTGGTGATGAAGAAGTTGGCAACTTTGCCCTTTGCGATGCTTCCGTAGTTCAGACTCTCGCCCATAGCGTAAGCGCTGTTTATCGTTGCGGCGTTGAGTGCTTCGTTAGGCAGCAGTCGCATCTTGATGCAAGCCAATGATACCATGAACTTCATGTCGCCCGATGGCGTTGAACCAGGGTTGTAGTCGCTCGCCACGGCAACGCTCAAGCCTGCGTCAATCATCTTGCGACCCTTGCCGTAAGGCATGTTCAGGAAGAACGACGTGCCGGGCAGCACGGTCGGCATCGTCTCGCTACCGCGCAGAATGTCAATCTCCTCCTCAGTCATGCTCTCCAGATGGTCGACCGACAATGCGCCGTGCTTCACTCCAATCTCCACACCGCCCGACGAAGCCAGTTCGTCGGCATGAATCTTCGGGCGCATACCCCATGCGGCAGCCGCCTCGAGCATACGCGCCGTCTCCTCTGGCGTGAAGAAGCCGCGGTCGCAGAACACGTCGATGAAGTCGGCGAGATGCTGGCGACCCACTTCGGGTATCATCTCGTCGATGATGAGCTTTACATAATCGCTTTGCGTCATGCCGCGAGCCACGGCGTGCGCTCCGAGGAACGTAGACACAATCTTTGCCGGTGAAGCCTCCTTCATTCGCTGTATGACGCGCAGCATCTTCAGCTCGTCCTCGAGGTTCAGTCCGTAGCCGCTCTTTATCTCTATGCAGCCCGTTCCCTTGCGTATCACCTCATCGAGTCGCTGCATAGCCTGGCGGAACAGTTCGTCCTCCGAAGTGTTGTGCAGCAAGTCGGCAGAGTTGAGGATGCCACCTCCGCGCCGTGCTATCTCCTCGTAGCTCAGTCCGTTGATTTTGTCGACGAACTCGCGCTCTCTGCTGCCTGCGAAGACGATGTGCGTATGCGAGTCGCACCACGATGGCAGCACCATTCCGCCTTCCGCGTCGATAGTCTGGTCGAAGGTGCCCGTCGGCATACCGTCGGCAACACTACCGAACGCAGCGAAGCGACCGTCTTCTACGAGCAGCCACGCATCGTCGATAGTGTTGAACGCAGACATCTCTTTGCCCTGCAAGCGCAGCTTCGGAGCGTATTCGATGCCAGCGAGAGTTTTTATGTTCTTTATTAAAGTTCTCATTTTCAACTATAAAGCTACTTGCGTAAGAATTCTATTGAGTTGGCAATGTGCGGATACATCACCTCGTCGCGCACGATGAACGGCACCACCTTGCGGTAGCTCTCGAAGATAGCCTCTACAGCCGGCGACGACTTCAACGGACGGCGGAACTCAAGAGCCTGAGCCGCGTTGAAGAGTTCGATGGCAAGCACGCGCTCCGTGTTGAGTACCACCTTATACAGTTTGATGGCAGCGTTGGCACCCATGCTCACATGGTCTTCCTGACCCTGACTCGACGGGATGCTGTCTACAGACGACGGCGTAGCGAGCGACTTGTTGAGGCTCACCACCGAAGCGGCTGTGTACTGCGGAATCATGAAACCGCTGTTCAGACCCGGGCTTGCCACGAGGAAGCTCGGCAGACCGCGTGTGCCGCTGATGAGCTTGTAGATGCGGCGTTCGGAGATGTTCGAGAGTTCGCACATGGCTATCGCGAGGAAGTCCATCGGCATGGCTATCGGTTCGCCGTGGAAGTTGCCGGCAGAGATGATGAGGTCGTCAGCAGGACATACCGTCGGGTTGTCAGTTGCCGAGTTCACCTCGACATCAATCACCGAGTCGACATATGCGATGGTGTCCTTCACCGTGCCGTGAACCTGCGGAATACATCTAAACGAATACGGATCCTGCACGTATGACTTCGGTTTCTCTACAATCTCGCTGCCCTTGAGCAGTTCTCTCATGCGAGCCGCCGTGACGATCTGGCCCTTATGCGGACGCACCTGATGCACTGCGTCGGTGAACGGCGCGATGAGTCCGTAGTAGGCATCGAGCGACATGGCAGCAATCTTGTCAGCCCAATCGCTGAGGCGGTGCGACTGCAGCAGTGCCCAAACTGCGAACGCACCCATGTTCTGCGTGCCGTTGAGCAGTGCCAGACCCTCCTTCGATGCGAGCTGTATAGGCTGCCAGTTGAACTTGCGGAGCATCTCCTCGCCACTGATAACCTTGCCGTCGACCTCCACTTCGCCAAGACCGACGAGCGGAAGCGTGAGGTGAGCCAGCGGCACGAGGTCGCCCGATGCACCGAGCGAGCCCTGCATGTACACAACAGGATAAACATCGTTGTTGAAGAAGTCGATGAGACGGTTCACGGTTACGAGTTGGCAGCCCGAGAAACCGTAGCTCAGCGACTGTATCTTCAAGAGCAGCATAATCTTCACGATGTCGTTAGGCACGCGGTCGCCCGTGCCGCAGGCGTGCGACATCATAAGGTTAATCTGCAGTTGCGCCAGATCGTCGGCACCGATGCTCACGTTGCAGAGCGAGCCGAAGCCCGTCGTCACACCATATATCGGTGTGGTAGTCTCCGCAATCTTTCGGTCGAGATACTCTCTACACTCCACGATGCGTTTCTGTGCGTCGTCGCTCAGTTCTATCTTGTAGCCACCATACACCACCTCGCCAATGCGCTTGATTGACAGGTGTTCGGCTGAAATCTGATGTTTTTTCATTGTCGTTGTTTTTTTTAGTTGGTTGTTGAGGAGGGGGTGCTTGTTTAAGGGGGTGCACTTGTCTCAAGTGCACCAATCTGTCTGTTAGCACTATTCTTCTTGGTTGGTGCACTTCTTGCTCTGGCAAGCGGCAAAGCCGAGCGGAGACAAGTGCACCCCCTGATATTACTATATTAGATTGATAATCTCGTCGTCGACGATGCTCGGCATCGTAACCTGCAATCCGTGCGAGCGCTGCATCTCGCGCTCTATGCTATGTATAGAACCCTCGTTGCGTGCCCAGGCACGGCGAGCGATGCCGTTGTTCACGTCCCAGAACAGCATCTCGCTGATGTGTCGGTCGCTGTCCGCGCTGCCGTCTATCACCATGCCGAAGCCGCCGTTTATCACTTCGCCCCAACCTACGCCGCCGCCGTTGTGCAGCGACACCCATGTAGCACCGCGGAACGAGTCGCCGATGACGTTCTGCACAGCCATGTCGGCGCAGAACTGCGAACCGTCGTAGATGTTGCTTGTCTCGCGGAACGGCGAGTCAGTGCCCGACACGTCGTGATGGTCGCGTCCGAGCACGATGGGTCGTGTTATCTCGCCCTTGCGTATAGCTTCGTTGAACGCCAATGCAATCTTCGCGCGGCCCTCTGCGTCGGCGTAGAGGATGCGAGCCTGCGAGCCCACCACGAGCTGGTTTCTGCCAGCCTCCACAATCCAGTGGATGTTGTCAGCCATCTGTCCCTTTATCTCGTCGGGCGAGTTCTGCATAATCTCCTCCAGCACGCGTGCTGCAATCTCGTCAGTCTTGGCAAGGTCGGCAGGGTCGCCCGATGTGCAGACCCAGCGGAACGGACCGAATCCGTAGTCGAAGAACATCGGTCCCATGATGTCCTGCACGTACGACGGATAGCGGAACTTGCCGTCGGCTGTGCAGATGTCGGCACCGGCGCGCTTCGACTGCAGGAGGAATGCGTTGCCATAGTCGAAGAAGTACATGCCGTTGGCGGCGAGACGGTTGATGGCAGCCACCTGGCGGCACAGCGACGCCTGCACATGCTTGCGGAACTCGTCGGGGTTCTCAGCCATCATCGCCTTCGACTCCTCGAGTGTGAGGTCGGCAGGATAGTAGCCGCCTGCCCACGGGTTGTGGAGCGAGGTCTGGTCGCTGCCTATGTCCACGTGTACGCCCTCGTCGGCGAGACGTTCCCACAGGTCTACCACGTTGCCCACGTAAGCCATTGACACCGTGCGCTTCTCCTCCACGCTGCGCTTTATGGCAGGTATGAGTTCGTCGAGATTGTCGTGCAGCTCGTCCACCCAGCCCTGGTCGTAGCGCTTCTTTGCAGCCAGCGGATTAATCTCTGCCACCACGCTCACTACGCCGGCGATGTTGCCAGCCTTGGGCTGTGCGCCCGACATGCCGCCCAGACCCGACGACACGAACAGCATACCGCGTATATCCTGCGGTCCGCCCTTCTCGCTGCGCTGCTTGCGTGCCGCGTTCAGCACGGTGATGGTAGTGCCGTGCACGATGCCCTGCGGACCGATGTACATGTACGATCCGGCAGTCATCTGTCCGTACTGGCTCACGCCGAGAGCGTTAAGGCGCTCCCAGTCGTCGGGCTTCGAGTAGTTGGGTATCACCATTCCGTTCGTCACCACCACACGTGGAGCGTTCGGGTGCGACGGGAAGAGTCCGAGCGGATGACCCGAGTACATCACGAGTGTCTGTTCGTCGGTCATCTCGCTGAGATATTTCATTGTGAGTCGGTACTGCGCCCAGTTCTGGAAGATGGCACCGTTGCCTCCGTACACGATTAGTTCGTGCGGATGCTGCGCCACCTCAGGGTTCAGGTTGTTCTGAATCATGAGCATGATGGCAGCAGCCTGCTCGGAGCGGTGCGGATACTCGTCGATGGGGCGTGCGTACATATCGTATGTAGGGCGATAGCGGTACATATAGATGCGTCCGTATGTGTCGAGCTCGGCTATGAATTCCGGCGCCAGCTGCGCGTGCAACTGTTTCGGGAAGTAGCGCAGAGCGTTGCGTAGCGCCAGCTTCCTCTCCTCGTGGTTGAGTATCTCCTTGCGCTTCGGCGCATGGTTTATATTCGGGTCGTAGGGCATCGGTTCGGGAAGGAAGTCGGGTATGCCCAAGCGTATCTCTTCTGAAAAAGTCATAGGGTTAGGTTTTTAGGAGCCCCTCCCCATCCCTCCCCGTCGGGGAGGGGGTTGAGTTGGGTTATGGTTAAAGTCCCTCCCCATCTCTCCCCGTTGGGGAGGGGGCTGAGTTGGGTTATGGTTAAAGCCCCTCCCCATCCCTCCCCGTCGGGGAGGGAGTTGAGTTGGGCTATGATTAATAGTTTCGCTGCCAGCTCTCCCTCCCCGACGGGGAGGGCGGGGAGGGGCTATAGCTTCTCCTCCACGAGTTTCGTAATCTCTGCCTCTTCGCAGTTAGCCTTTTCGATGAGCTGGTTAGCCTCGGCGATGAGTGCTTCCGCCTTCTCGCGATCCTTCAGCGAGCCGGCGTTAATCTTCACGTTCATGCCTGCACCGAGCACCGCCGCACGCGCAGCCAATGCGCCCACGCCAGCATCCGACACGCTGTTCGGATTGCCCTTCTCAACCATCTTGCGGCAAACGTCGAACACCTCGAACGAAGCCTTCATCGTCTCCAGCGGCACCTCCGTAGCGAAGAGTGTAGCGGTCTGTATAGCCTCCGAGCGTGCTGCCTTCTCCTCCGGCGTGTTCTTCGGCATACCGAAGGCAGCCATGATGCGGTTGAACGCCTCTGTATCCTCGTCTACGAGATGGAGCAGACGCTCCTGTAGAGCCATGCCTTCCTCTGCAACGGCAGCGAACTCGCTCCACTGCTCGTCCCAACCCGGCTTGTGACTCGACAGGTTAGCCACCATCGTAGCTAACGATGCACCCAACGCGCCCATGTAAGCCGATACCGAACCGCCGCCAGGAGCCGGACTCTCGCGCGATGTCTCCTCGGCGAAGCCCTTCACGGTGAGGTCTACGAGCAGGTTCTGCTTCTCTTCGCCAGCCGCCATAACGTATTCTATAATCTTCTCCTCGGGCTTGAACTCCTTGAGGTCGGAGAGTCCGAGCGACTTGATAGCGATGTCGAGGATGTCCTTCTTCGGGATGCCGGCAGAGCGCTGCTGCTTGGCGAGGAAGTAGCGACCGGCTTCAAGCAGGGTGCGCTCAGGCACGAGTCCCACAATCTCGGTGCCCGTGACGCGCACGCCGCGGTTCTGTGCGCAGCGGCACACCTCGTCGAACGCCTTGTGCAGCGGCGTTACATTGATATTGGTGATGTTCATCGACACCTGAGCGATGCCGTACTCGTCGATGAACCAGCCGATAGCCTTCGTACACTTCAGCGTACCGGGCTTCATGATAGGCGTACCGTCGGCGTAGCAGAGCTTCTTGCCGGTGATGGGATTGCCCTCGCGCATCGGGCGGCCCTTCTCGCGCACGTCGAACGCAATGGCGTTGGCGCGGCGTGTAGACGTTGTGTTTAGGTTGAAGTTGACGGCGATGAGGAAGTCGCGTGCTCCTACTACGGTGCAGCCCGTGCGAGCCACCTGCTCGTCGAACGGACGTCTGCCGAAGTCGGGTGCCTCAGCGTCGTCGTCGATGCGCTCGGCGATACCCTCGTATTCGCCCTTGCGACACACGGCAAGGTTCTTGCGCTCCGGCTTGAACGCCGCAGCCTCGTAGCAATAGCACGGAATATTGAGTTCGTCGGCGATGCGCTTGGCGAGCTGGCGCGAAATCTCTGCGCACTCCTCAAGCGTGATGCCGCTCACTGGAACAATCGGCAGTACGTCGGTGGCACCGATGCGCGGATGTGCACCGTGATGCTGACGCATATCTATAAGTTGTGCGGCTTTGCCCACTGCTCTGAAGGCAGCCTCCACCACGTCGTCGGGTTCGCCAACGAAGGTTACGACTGTGCGGTTGGTTGCTTCGCCCGGGTCTACGTCGAGCAACTTTACACCCTTAACGCTCTCTACTGCGTCAGTAATCTGACGAATAACGTTCATGTCGCGGCCCTCGCTGAAGTTAGGCACACACTCTACAATCTGCTTTGTCTTTGCCATAGTGTAAGATATTATGTTAGTAGTAAATTTGTTTTAATGCAAAAGTATCAATGATACGGTTGCAAATATAGCAAAAATGGCAATTTGAAGCAAGCAAAAGGGTGCGAAAAATGCAAAAAGAAGTTCTACTAATAGCATCCGCACCGACCGACGCGGATGTCTGCACCGACCGACGCGGATGTCTGCACCGACCGACGCAGATGTCTGCACCGACCGACGCGGATGTCTGCATCGACCGATGCGTGCTATGAAAGTGCTACTATTGATTAGTTCTCCTTCCAGAACTGTGGAGTGAATATCACAAGAACAGTGAATATTTCAAGACGGCCGATGAGCATAAGCACAGAGCATATCCACTTCGCGGCATCGGGCAGGATGCTCCACGACATGGTCGGTCCGATTTCAAGACCGAGCGTCGGTCCGACGTTGCCGAGCGTACTCAGCGTGATGGTGATGGCGTTGGTGTTGTCGATGCCCATCGCAATCATCGAGAATGAGCACACGAGACACAGTAAGAGGTAGCTCGTGAGGAAAGCCAGCAGCGTTACGCGTTTGCTTTGCGGCACGTTCGCGCCGTCAATCTTTACCGGCAGAACGGCGTTGGGGTGGAGCATCTGGCGGAACTCGTTCTTTATCACCTTCAGAAGCATGACGCCGCGGATGCACTTGAAGCCACCGCCCGTAGAGCCCGAGCATGGACCGAGGAACATACACACGGCAAGCACCACCCACGTCACGTGCGCCCACTTGGCAGGGTCGTCTGCCAACAGACCCGTACTGGTGATGAACGACACGACGTGGAACAGACTGCTGCGCACGGCTGGTTCCAGCGCGTAGTCGTTCTTCCACATCAGTTCGAAGGCTATGAACGCAGCGCAACCTAACACCATGGAGAGGTACAGACGGCACTCGGCACTCTTGAGCAGCGTGGACAGCTTGCGCTTGGAGACGCTTATATATAATAAGGTGAAATTGACGCCCGCTACGAAGCAGAAGAACGTGAGGATATACTGCACGGCGGGCGTGAACACCGAGTAGTCGCTGTCTACCGCGAAGCCGCCCGTGGCAGCCGCCGTCATACTATAGTTGATGCTACGGAAAGGTGTCATGCCGGCAGCCAGCAGCGAACCGATGCAGAGCAGTGTGATGCAGAGGTAGACCACCCATATCCACTTGGCGTTGGTGCTGAGACGCGGGTGTAGCTTGGTCTTGATAGGTCCCGTGGCTTCGGCGGCGAACACCTTCACGCTTCCGCCTACAAACGAGGGCAGAAGGGCGATGGTGAAGAATACTATACCCAAACCGCCTATCCACTGCATGAACGAACGCCAGAACAATATGCCGTGGGGCAGCGTGGAGACGTCGTCGATGATGGTGGCACCGGTGGTGGTGAAGCCCGACATGGTTTCAAAAAAAGCGTCTGTGAACGACGGCAGGTAGCCGCCAATGAGGAAGGGTAGGGTGCCGAAGAGTGAGAACACTACCCATGTGAGCGTCACTACGAGATAGGCGTCGCGACGCGATAGTGAGTTGTCGCACTTGCGTCCAAGCAGACGCATCGTGAAACCTGCACTTGCCGAGATTGCTACAGAACAGGCGAAGGTGAACACATCTTCCTCCTCGTAGCCTATGGCGACGCCAAGGCACACGAGGAACATCGTTGTCTCGATGAAGAGCAGCGAACCGATGATTTTATATAAAAGCTTGAGGTTTATCATTACAGAAAGAACTTCTCTATTTTCTTCATGTTGACGTTGTGACAGAATACCATTACCGAGTCGCCTGGTTGTATCATCGTGTTACCAGACACGAGCAGACCTACACCGTCGCGCACCAGTCCGCCGATGGTCATGCCTACCGGCAAGCCGAGGTCCTTCACGGGCTTCTGCGTCACCTTCGAACCTTCTGACGGTATGAACTCCGCTACGTCGGCGTTGGCGGTCATCAGAAAGCGCACGTTGTGAACGTTGGCGTCGAGCATCATCTGGTAGATGTGGCTCGCCGCAATCGACTTCTTGTTGATGATAGTGCCGATGTCCAGACTCTCAGCCATGCTCACGTAGTCGATGTTCTCCACCATAGCCACCGTCTTGCGTACACCCATGCGCTTCGCCGTAAGGCAGGCGAGGATATTAGTCTCGGCGTTGCCCGTGAGAGCCACGAACGCCTGCGTGTTCTTGATGCCTTCCTCGACGAGAAGCGAGAGGTCGCGTCCGTCGCCGTTGATGATGAGTGCCTTCTCGTCTTCGAGTATCGAGTTGAGACGTTCGCAGCGTTGCTCGTCGGTCTCGATGATCTTCACGTCCATGTACGACGGCATAGTCTTCACCGTGCGCACCGCTGTCGCTCCGCCACCCATTATCATCACGTTCTTCACGTCGACGTAGTGCTCCTTGCCCACAATCTTACGGACGTAGGGTATGTACTGCTTGGTAGTCATAAAGTAAGCAAGGTCGTACATCTGCAGGCAGTCGTTACCGCCAGGGATGATGGTGTCGTCACCGCGCTTTATGGCTACGATGTGGAACGGGTCCTCCGGTCCGCATATCTCGCGCATCGGTCGGTCGAGGATGGTGCATGTCTCGCGCAGCTTCACGCCGAGCATCACCAGTGCTCCGCCATGCACGTCCCAGCGCTGGCGCACCCACGACATCTTCAGTCCGTTGTTGATGTCGGTGGCTGCAAGCATCTCCGGATAGATGAGTTTGCTCACGCCGAGCTGCGAGAAGAACTCCTGCAGGTCGGGCGCAATGTATTCGGCGTTGTCTATCTTCGCTACGGTCTTCTTGGTGCCCAACGCCTTTGCCAACACGCACGAGTTCATGTTCTTGCTCTCGTCGGGTGTCACGGCAATGAACAAGTCGGCTTTCTCCGCACCGGCGTTCTTCAGCGCCTCGATGCTCGTAGACGATGCCTCCATCGTGAGGATGTCTACGTCCGAACCGATATGTGAGAAGCGCTCCTCGTCGGTGTCCATAACGACGATGTCCTCATGTTCGCGCGAGAGCAGTCGCGCGAGGTGGCAGCCGATGGCGTAAGCGCCGGATATAATGATTTTCATATTCTTTTATTTTGATGTTGATGGGGTGGTGAGATGTTGTGATGGTGAGGTGTTGAGATTTGCGTAGGAGGGTATGGCATCTTGCCATACCCACGCAGTCAGTAGGAGTTTTGAATTTTGAGTTATGAATGTTGAATTCTACAATGAATAATTCCTCATCGGCGTAGCCGACCATTCTACATTCCTCATTCCACATTCCACATTCCTCATTCCACATTCTTTATTCGTGCTTTAATCGCCTCTACGTCAATGCCTGCAATGTGGTGCAGCTCCGGCACGGTGCCGTGCTCTATGAAGCGGTCGGGTATGCCCATGCGCACCACCTTTACCGGTTTGTCGTTGTCGCTCATCCACTCGAGCACTGCCGAGCCGAAGCCGCCCGTGCGCTGCGCGTCCTCGATGGTGATGATGCGCTTGAACTTCGCCGCGATGTCCTGTAGGAGCGCCTCGTCGAGCGGCTTGCAGAAGCGCATGTCGTAGTGGGCTACGCTGAGCGTGCAGCCCTCAGCGGCAAGCTCGTTGATGGCCTTCTCCACGTCGTTGCCGATGGGGCCGTAGCTGAGCACTGCCACGTCGTCGCCCTCGCGTATGCAGCGACCCTTGCCAACGGGTATCTCCTCCAGCGCGCACTGCCAGTCGTCGCGGCGCACGCCTCTGCCACGCGGATAGCGTATCACGACAGTGCCCTTGTCGGGCAGTTGTGCTGTGTACATCATACGGCGCAGCTCGCACTCGTCCATTGGCGAGCATAGCGTGAGGTTGGGCACGGGGCGCAATGCAGCGATGTCGAGCACGCCATGATGCGTGGCTCCGTCCTCGCCGACGAGTCCGGCGCGGTCGAAGCACAACACTAACGGCAGGTTCAGGATAGCCGCGTCGTGTACGATGTTGTCGTATGCACGCTGCGCAAACGCACTGTATATGTTGCAGAACGGCAACAGACCATCCTTTGCCATTCCGGCTGAGAACGTCACGGCATGACCCTCGGCGATGCCAACGTCGAAGGCACGGTCGGGCATCTCATGCATCATGATGTCGAGTGAGCAACCCGTAGGCATAGCCGGTGTGACGCCCACTATCTTCGGGTTCTGCTTCGCCAGTTCGACAAGTGTGCGTCCGAACACATCCTGATAGCGTAGCGGTTGCTGGGAGGTGTCGCCCGTTAGGCGTTCGCCCGTGTCGGGGTCGAACTTGCCCGGTGCGTGCCATATCGTAGCCGCCTCCTCTGCTGGCTTGTATCCCTTGCCCTTTACGGTGTGCAGATGCAGAAGCTTCGGTCCGCGCATGTCCTTCAGCTGATTGAGTATGCGCACCAGTTCCACCACATCGTTGCCGTCGAACGGACCGAAGTAGCGTATGTTCATGCCCTCAAAGATGTTCTGCTGATGAGCGAGTGCCGACTTGATGGCGTTGTTCAGGCGAATGAGCCCCTTGCGGCGGTCGTCGTTGAGATAACCTTTCGAGTGCAGCCACTTCGACGCACGGTCGCGCAGACGATTGTACGTGGCGTTCGTGTCGAGGTTCAGCAGGTATTTCTCCATGCCACCCACTGCTCTGTCGATACTCATGTCGTTGTCGTTGAGGATGATAAGCAAATCGTTGGGCGACGACGAGACGTTGTTCAAGCCCTCAAACGCCAATCCGCCCGACATCGCTCCGTCGCCAATGACGGCAACCACATGTCGGTTGGTCTCGTTATTCTTATGCGCAGCCACAGCCATGCCCAACGCCACCGAGATAGAGTTGGAGGCGTGTCCGCACGTGAACGTGTCGTACTCGCTTTCTTTAGGAGAAGGGAATGGGCGGATGCCGCCTAATTTGCGGTTAGTATAGAACTGGTCTTTGCGTCCGGTGAGGATTTTGTGTCCGTATGCCTGATGTCCTACGTCCCACACAATGCGGTCGTAGGGCGTGTTTAGCACATAGTGCATCGCTACAGTCAGCTCCACTACGCCAAGCGACGAAGCAAGGTGACCAGGATTGACAGACAATTCCTTCACTATGTCCTGACGCAACTCGGCACAAAGCTCGGGCAGTTGCTCAACGGGCAACTGTCTGAGGTCCTCTGGATACTGTATCTTGTCTAATAATTCCAAGTTGTCGGTGCTCATATATATATTGAAATATACTGAAATCTATTGAACTCTGTTAAATAGGTTTTGTTCACAGAAGGCACAATACCTCCTATTTAATGCAAAGTTACGTAAAAAAAGTAATGTAAGGATATTAATTGCACAAAAAAAGCATCCATCTGTGAAAGATGAATGCTTTGTGTTGGGATACCCGGACTCGAACCAGGAAAGGCAGGACCAGAATCTGCAGTGTTACCATTACACCATATCCCAATATGTGTTGCAACTTGTTCCCTTATTGCGAGTGCAAAGGTACGAATTATTTTTATAACAACAATGTTTTTCGTAAGTTTTTTTTAATAAAATCTAATAAAAAGCCATTTTCTATAGTTTTAAGTCGTTTTTTGGATAAATCGCTGTATCTTTGTACGGCTTAAAAAGCGCATATATAATATATATAATAATGTAGTCACATTAAATGATATATAATCATTAAATAAACAGAATATAAAATTAAACAAGAATATAGTAAATGGAAATTAAAGACAAGTTGGTAGAAGCCATCGTTAAGGGTATTCAAGAGAAGAAAGGACAGGACATAACAATCGCCGACCTACGTGGTATCGACGGCAATATAGCTAACTACTTCGTGATTTGCCAGGGCAACTCGCCTTCGCAGGTTGAGGCTATCGCCGATTCTGTGTGCGAGACAGCACGCATCGATGCTGGCGAGAAGCCGGTACACACCGTCGGATTGCCGCAGGCTTACTGGGTGGCAATGGACTTCGTTGACGTTATCGTGCATGTCTTCATACCTGAAGCACGCGACTTCTATAACCTTGAGACCCTCTGGGAGGATGCCAAGGTTATAAATATACCGAACCTCGATTAATAATAAAGATTATATGAACACAAACAATAATCCCTCAGAAGATAACAACCAACCGAAGATGCCGAAGTTCAATATGAACTGGATCTACACGATCATCATCGTGATGCTCGCCGTGCTGTTCTTCTCTGATGGAGGTAAAGGCTTCTTTGGCAGCCAGATGGCAAGCCAAGAGGCTACGTACACCAAGTTTCAGGTGTATGTAGACAAGGGTTATGCGCGTAGTGTGGTTGTGAACAAGGACAACGGAACGCTGCGTATGTACGTGCGTCCGGACAAGATACGTGATGTGTTTGGCAAGTCAGCGCAGCAGGTAGGTCAGAAACCGTACGTGGAAGTGACATACGGATCGGTTGATGGTGTCGACCAGTATCTCTCTGCGGCTATGAAGAAGGGTAAGATACTCGACTTTAGCTATGAGAAAGACTCCAACTCCGGACTCATGACGCTGTTCTACACCTTCGGTCCGATTATCTTCTTCGTCTTCTTGTGGCTCTTCATGATGCGCCGCATGGGCGGCGGCGGAGCTGGCGGCGGAGTTTTCAACGTCGGCAAGTCGAAGGCGCAGATGTATGAGAAGGGCAACGACCTCGGCATCACGTTCAAGGACGTAGCGGGTCAGGTTGGCGCAAAGCAGGAGGTGCAGGAGATTGTCGACTTCCTCAAGCAGCCGCAGAAGTACACAGAGCTGGGTGGTAAGATACCCAAGGGCGCTCTCCTCGTAGGACCTCCGGGCACAGGTAAAACCTTGCTCGCAAAGGCAGTGGCAGGCGAGGCAGGCGTTCCGTTCTTCTCTATGAGCGGCTCCGACTTCGTGGAGATGTTCGTCGGTGTAGGCGCAAGTCGCGTACGCGACCTCTTCCGTCAGGCTAAGGAGAAGGCTCCGTGCATCATCTTCATCGATGAGATCGACGCCGTAGGTCGTGCGCGTAGCAAGAACCCTGCAATGGGTGGCAACGACGAGCGCGAGAACACGCTCAATGCCCTTCTTACAGAGATGGACGGCTTCGGTACAAACAGCGGTGTCATCATCCTCGCAGCTACGAACCGTGCCGACATGCTCGACAAGGCGTTGTTGCGTGCCGGACGTTTCGACCGTCAGATAACGGTTGACTTGCCCGACCTCACAGAGCGTAAGGAGATTTTCCAGGTGCATCTGCGTAAGGTGAAGATAGACGAGACGGTAGACATCGACTTCCTCTCGCGTCAGACTCCTGGCTTCTCGGGTGCCGATATAGCGAACGTGTGCAACGAGGCGGCGCTCATCGCCGCACGCCATAATAGCAGTAAAGTAGGCAAGCAGGACTTCCTCGACGCAGTAGACCGCATCATCGGTGGTCTGGAGAAGAAGACAAAGGTGATGACTGAGGCTGAGAAGCGCACCATCGCGCTGCATGAGGCCGGTCACGCCACTGTTTCTTGGTTCTGCGAGCACGCCAATCCGCTCGTTAAGGTGAGCATCGTGCCACGTGGCAGAGCACTCGGAGCAGCTTGGTACCTGCCCGAAGAGCGTCAGATCACAACAAAGGAGCAGATGCTCGACGAGATGTGTGCACTGCTTGGCGGTCGTGCAGCCGAAGAACTCTTCACCGGACACATTTCTACCGGCGCTATGAACGACCTCGAGCGTGCTACAAAGTCGGCATTCGGCATGGTTGCCTACGCCGGCATGAGCGACCGTCTGCCCAATATCTGCTACTATAACAACCAGGAATATCAGTTCCAGCGTCCTTACTCAGAGACAACGGCTAAGATTATCGACGACGAGGTGCTGAAGCTGGTCAACGACGAGTATGCACGTGCGAAGACTCTGCTTAAGGAACATGCAAAGGGACATAACGAACTCGCCGAGCTCCTTATGACTCGCGAGGTGATCTTCGCCGAGGATGTGGAGCGCATATTCGGCAAGCGTCCATGGGTGAGTCGCTCGGAAGAGATAATCGAGGACAATACTCCTAAGCTTGAGGACATGCCCGAAGTGGTTCGCCAGGCTCAGAAGGAGCACGAGGAATCGTTGGCAAAGCAGGCTGCACTTCCTGCTGATGACTCGGCAGAGCAGCCGACTGACGACAATACAGAACCTACTGAGAAATAATAAACGTAAGCATTATGAGCGATAAAATGAAAAACTTGATTGTACGTACCATCACCGGTGTGCTCTTTGTAGCAGCCATTGTTACGTGCTTCTTGCGTCCGGAGGCGATGATACTTCTGTTCGCGCTGGTTACAGGACTCACCATCTGGGAGTTTACGGGCATTGTGAACGACATTGAGGGCGTCACGACGAACCGTCTTATCACAACTGTTGCTGGTGTGTACTTCTTCTTCAGCATCGCAGGCTACTGCTCGGGCATCGTGCCGTCGGCAGTGTTCATACCTTACTTGCTGACCATCGTCTATCTGTTTATCGCCGAGCTGTACACAAAGGCTCCGAATCCGATAAACAACTGGGCGTACACGATGCTTGCGCAGATGTACATTGCACTGCCGTTCTCCACTATCAACGTCCTCGCATTCCGTGCTACGGGCGATGGAGTGGTGTACAACTACCTCCTTCCGCTCAGTGTCTTTATCTTCCTTTGGACTAATGACACGGGTGCTTACCTCAGCGGATCGCTTTTCGGCAAGCACAAGCTCTTTCCGCGTGTCAGCCCAGGCAAGAGTTGGGAGGGAAGTATCGGTGGCGGACTCCTCGTGCTGGCTATGGCAGCAGCCGTAGGCTTCTACGAGACATCCGCTCTGCATAGCGGTGCAGCCGACGTGGCTCTCAGCATACCGCAGTGGATGGGCTTGGGTTTTGTTGTTGTCTTCTTCGGTACATGGGGCGACCTTGTTGAGTCGCTCTTCAAGCGCACCATCGGCATAAAGGATTCGGGCAACATCCTGCCCGGTCACGGCGGAATGCTCGACCGTTTCGACTCTTCGCTGATGGCGTTCCCTGCTGCAGTGGTATATCTGTACACACTCACGATTTTCTAAACCGTGAGTTGCGATTAATAAAAATCAGCAGACACTATTTGATAAATACTCGAATTAAATCGCCTGAGCGTCACAGTAATGATTGACGCTCAGGCGATTTTGTTGTTTATCGTTTGCCTGTCTCGCAAAAAAAGTGTAGATTTGCATTATAAAAGATATGGAGGAATAAATATATGGATACAGTCGTTTACACTCTTGATATACCCACAAGCGACACAAATCTTTTGAAATCTCTTTCTAAAAAGTTCGGTTGGGTAGTAAAGAAACAGAATACACAAAAGATTTGCAGGCTTGATGAAGCAATCGAGGCTGCAAAAAATGACATGCTATTCGAAACGAACAATCTTGACGTTCTTATGGATAGTTTGACGAAATGAAATATACGGTTAGATACTCAAACCTCTTTAAGAAGTCTTTTAAGAAATGCTTGAAAAGAGGTTGTAAGCAGGATGACTTCCGAAAGGTGTTGTCAATTCTTGCAGAATGTGGCAGTTTACCTCCTGAATATCGCCCCCACAAATTAAAGGGTAAATACAAGGAGTGCTGGGAATGTCATATTAATCCAGACTGGTTGCTTGTTTGGGAGCAGTGTGATACAGAGTTGATTTTAATCTTGGTTGATACTGGTACCCATTCCGATTTATTTGGATAACCAATAATACTAATTATGAACCGAACATTTCATAATAACGTCAGTCTGCAGGGCATTGCCACGATAGTGTTGTTGGCAGTTGTAGCTCTGTGGTGTTTTCTTGTGCGCAGCGGCATCACCCCTGCGTTAGGTTTCGTGTGTCTGTTGCTTGGCGCGGCAGGCGTCGACCGTTTGGTGAACACCACCTACACATTCACCGCTGACGGCGACCTCGTCATCATGCGTGGCAGACTCGGCAAGAGCATAACGATAGCTGTAAACGAGATAATCGTGGCGCGTGAGGTGCGCGGCACGCTGTTCACGGCACGCCACATCGTGATAGAATACGGTTGCGGAAATATAACGTATGCGCAACCGCAGCAGACAAGCGAATTCATCGAAGAGATACGGCGCAGACAAAGACAATATGAAGACAAGGATAATTAAGAAATGGACATCAACCATTACAAACAGGCATGAAAGACTATATATATAAATATGTATTGACACTCGTGGCGTTCTTCTTCGTTTCAGGAGCAACGGCACAGACAGATGTCGAGTTTGACGAAGACGACAGTTCGGCGGTTGCCGACACACTGATGCCCGACACGTTCAAGGTGGCGGAGCAGGCATTGCCGTGGAATATCGCCGTGGCAAAGCATCTGGACAACCTTCTTGAGCACGATATGTTTGAGACATCCACCGTCGGAATGATGGTGTACGACCTCGATGCCGACTCGGTGCTCTACAGTCACAATGCGCGTCAGCTTCTGCGCCCGGCATCGACAATGAAACTCGTCACGGCTATAGCAGCCATCGACCGCTTGGGCGGCAGCTACCAGTTCAAGACCGAGTTGTGCTACACCGGCGAGGTGAACGACCGCACGCTTACGGGCAATATCTACTGCGTGGGCGGTTTCGACCCACGCTTCAACTCCGACGATATGCGTGCCTTTGTTGAGGCTATACACAAGATGGGAGTCGACACCATACGTGGTAACATCTATGCCGACAAGTCGATGAAGGATGCCGATCAGTTTGGTGCAGGCTGGTGCTGGGATGACGACAACCCCGTGCTATCGCCGTTGCTCATCAGCAGGAAGGATACGTTCGTCGAGCGTTTTGTCAGCGACCTCCTTGCTGACAGTCTCGTTGTTGAGGCAAACGTGGGCGAGGCGCAACGTCCTGACAGTGCCTATTGCATCTGTCGCCGCTTCCACACCATCGACCAGATTCTGATGCGCATGATGAAGAACAGCGACAACCTCTATGCCGAGTCGATGTTCTACCAGTTGGCAGCATCTACCGGCACCAGGCAGGCTTCGGCTAAGCAGGCACGCAGCTTAATCAATAGGCTGATATCTAAGGTAGGACTCAATCCGAAGCGTTACGAGATAGCCGACGGTAGCGGACTCTCGCTCTACAACTATCTCTCAGCAGAACTCGAAGTTCGCCTTCTGCGCTATGCGTTTCAGAACAACAATATATACATGCACCTGCGTCCGTCGCTGCCCATTGCCGGCGAGGACGGAACACTGCGCAAGCGCATGACGGGCGTGTTCACCGCCGGCAACGTACGCGCCAAGACCGGCACCGTGCAGGGCGTGTCGTCGCTTGCCGGCTATTGCACGGCTGCCAACGGACACCGCCTCGCATTCTCCATCATCAATCAGGGCATACAGCACCACAGCAACGGTCGTGCTTTCCAGGATCGTGTCTGCACCGTGCTCTGCCAACCGTAGCCTTTTTAAAAGAAAACCGAATTGTACGCTATAAACTATAAGACACTCATCGTCCAGGCACTCGGCTTTGAGCCTACCGCCGACCAGCAGCACGCCATCGACACCTTCGCCGAGTTTCTCGCCGATCGTGACGACCATGCTACGATGCTGCTGCGCGGTTCGGCAGGTACGGGTAAGACGACACTCTCTGGTGCCATCGTGCGCACGATGCTCGCGTTGAAGCAGCGCGTTGTTCTGCTTGCGCCGACGGGTCGTGCCGCGAAAGTGTTCGCTTTGAACTCAGGCGTGCCGGTTTCCACCATCCATCGCCGCATCTACCGCCAGCAGTCGCTCGGCGGTTCGTTCTCGCTTGCTCCTAACATGATGACCGACACGCTGTTTCTCGTCGACGAGTCGTCGATGATAGCCAACGAAGGCTTGCGCGAATCGGTGTTCGGCACGGGCTGTCTGCTTGACGACCTCGTGCAGTTCGTCTATTCCGGTCGCAACTGCCGACTGGTGCTCATCGGCGACAAGGCACAGCTGCCGCCGGTAGGCGAGGAGGAGTCGCCGGCTCTCTCCTCAGCGTTCATCTCCGGCTACGGACTCACCGTCTACGAAAGCGACTTGCGCGAGGTGCTGCGCCAGAGCCAGCAGTCGGGCATACTCTACAACGCCACGGTAATACGCCAGATGATTACGCACGACGAGGCGACCGCCCTGCCCAAGATACGCTTCAGCGGCTTCCCCGACATCGTATGCGTGCCCGGCGACGAACTCATCGAGACGCTCGCTACGAGCTATTCGCAGGTGGGCATGGATGAGACGATGGTGGTTACGCGCTCCAACAAGCGTGCAAACATATACAATCAGGGCATACGCAACCAAGTGCTTTGGCGCGAGGAGGAACTCACATCGGGCGACTGGCTCATGGTGGTGAAGAACAGCTATTACTGGACCGAGCAGAAGAAAGCTGAAGACACGTCGGCACCGGCGTTCATAGCCAACGGCGACCGTGCCGTGATACAGCGCGTGCGCAACCGCCGCGACCTCTACGGCTTCCACTTTGTCGATCTCTGGCTGCAGTTCCCCGACTACGACAACTACGAGTTGCAGGTGACGGCGCTCACCGATACGCTTGCCACCGAGGCACCAGCGCTCACACGCGAGCAGAGTCAGCAGCTCTTCGACGAGGTGATGGCAGACTACGCTGATGTGCGCACCAAGCCCGAACGCTACAAGCGTCTGAAAGCCGATCCCTACTACAATGCGTTGCAGATAAAGTACGCCTACGCTGTCACGTGCCATAAGGCGCAGGGCGGACAGTGGGCGCACGTCTACGTAGACCAAGGCTATATGACCGACGAAATGCTCACGCCCGACTATATCCACTGGCTCTACACCGCCTTTACGCGCGCCACGGAGAAACTCTTCCTCGTCAATTGGCCTAAGACGCAGACGGAAGAGTAGCGGTTGTAACCATTCTTTTTTTATATACCTCGAAAAAACACAACTTTTTCTGTAGCAAACCCCACCTTTTGTGCGTCTAAAGAGCAGAAAAAGTAATAAACAACAAGCATATGAACACAACAGAGCAACAATTCTCGCAGCTTGTGAAAGACAATCGTAGCACGATATACGCCGTGTGCTACATGTTCTCCAACGATGCCGACGAGGTGGCAGACCTCTTTCAGGAGGTGCTTGTCAAGTTGTGGAACGGCTACGAGTCGTTCCACGGCAAGAGCGACGTCAAGACATGGATATACCGTGTCACCCTCAACACCTGCATCACCATCGACCGCAAGAAGCGAAGCCGCCGGAAAGCATTGCTGTCAATGGATGTCGACTATTTCAACGATGAGGAGAAGTCAACCGCCCAAGTGCGTATGTTGCATGAGCGCATAGCCCGACTGCAGCCGCTCGACAGAGCCATCGTGCTGCTATGGCTCGAGCAGATCAGCTACGACGAGATAGGCGACATCGTGGGCCTGAGCGCAAAGAACGTATCCGTGCGTCTGGCGCGAATAAGAGTGCAACTGAAGAATATGTCAAACGAATAAAAACAAGACCATTATGGAAAACAATAATCAAAACACCGAACTCGAGCTTATGCGCTCGCAGATGGAAGACTTCAAGGCGCAGCTCGACAAGCAGAAGATAGTGAACGAGAAGATGATTATAGGCTCGATGAAGAAGAGCATGTCGTGGATAAAGCGCTACGTCTACTTCGAGTGCAGCCTCGTGCCGCTCATCGCCGTGTCGGGGTTCGCTATCAAGGAGTACGCCCACCTTTCGTGGCTCAACTACGCCTTCCTCATGACTATGGTTATAGTAAGCGTCATAGCCGACTATCGCATCAACGTTTCGGCTATCAGCGATGCCGACTACAGTCGCAACAACCTTCTCACCACCATCAAGAAGCTCACACGCATGAAGCGTCTGCGCTCTATAGACATGATGATTGAGATACCGGTAATGGTTGTCTGGCTCTTGTGGAGCGGCATAGAGGCATGGATATATATGCCAGCCGACGCGCCCGACTTTGCGCGAGCTGCTGCATACGGCGGCATTGTTGGCGGTGTCATCGGTGGCGTCTGCGGTTTGATTTTCGCCTTCCGCATCTTCCTCAAGATGCAGCGCACGAACGACGAAGTGATAAGTCAGATTAACGAACTTAACGCATAAATTTCTCTCTCTCTTTCCTGCCCAGTACGTTGTGAAGTGTACTGGGCTTTTTTGTTTCTTAAGCCTTTTTGAATAGCCGCGCCACGAAGTTGGACCCTTCGAGCACCACCATGAAATTCCAGAAATAGAACATCTGCTCATCGTAGACATAGCTGAGCGCTGCGCCGAGGAGGCAGAAGACGAAGCAGGCGGGCGAATGTTTTTTAATTGCATCCATGCAGTCGTCTGTAGACACCTTGCGTCTGAAGATGCCCACGATGCCCACAACGAGCACTACGCCTAACACCACAGCCAAGCCGCACAAGGCGTACCAGTAAGCGTCCCACTTGCCCAACAGTGGCTCCAGCGCAAAGAACAAAAGAAAAAGCGCGTAGCCCGCGTTTGCCAATGATACTTTGTTTTTCATATTCTTATTACGGTTTGTTTAATTCTGCAAATTTAAGTAAAAGAGTTGTTACCGGCAAGCGCTGCACCGCATTTTTATCCGCGCCACCTTTGCCGAATGGAATTTTATTAATACATTTGCATTAGACATATAGATTATAAACAACAACGATATGAAGACACTCAAGACTATCCTTATGGCTTTGGCGCTCATCGCAGCTCCCGCAGCCATCCGTGCGCAGGCACCGACAGAAGCTCCTGCGGCTACGGTTACAGACCTCGACCAGAAGTACGCCACCGACCTGCTGAAGGCAGGCGCAGACGCGCCCGACATCACGCTGAACACCATCGACGGCAAACCTTTCGCGCTGAAAGACCTGCGCGGACGCTACGTAGTGCTCGACTTCTGGGCTTCGTGGTGCCCCGACTGTCGCAAGGACTCGCCGTTCATCATGCAGCTCTACAAGAAGTTCGGCGCCAAGGGCGTGGCTTTCGTAGGCGTGTCGTTCGACAAGAACCTTGAGTCGTGGAAGAACGGCGTGGCTAAGCTCGGCATCGAATACACGCAGGTGAGCGACTTGAAGCCGATGCGCGAGTCGCCCGTGGCTGAGGCTTACCACGTGAAGTGGATACCTACCGTCTACGTCATCGACCCACAGGGCAAGGTGGTGCTCGCCACTGTCGTGTCTGACAAGGTGAGTGCATATCTCCACTCCGTTTATCCTGACTGCGCCGAGTAGGATGTCGCTTACTATAGACATATTGCACACATGGTTCAGGCAGTTCAACGCCGATTATTTCGGCGATGAGCTGCCTGTGCCTCGTATTGCGCTGTCGAAGGCTCGCACCCGTCTGGGCACCATGTCGTGCCGCCGTGTGCGCAAGCTGCTGCGCTGGACGTACACCGACTTCATCATACGCATCAGCACATACTACGAGTGCTCGGAGCGCGAGTTTCAGGAGACGCTGCTGCATGAGATGATACATCTTTATATAGCGTATCACAACATCACCGATACATCGTCGCACGGCAAAGAGTTCCGTCAGATCATGCAGCGGCTGAATAGCGAACACGGCTGGCACATCACCGTTTCGACATCGATGCACAAGCATAAGCTCACACCGTCCAACCCCGATAACTCTCCTGCTTCTTTTCTTGTTCTTGCCCTTGTGCTTGACGATGGCACTCGGATGCTCTCGGTTGTTAATGTGCGTTCGGCACTGAAGGTAGATGCGTTGGCACGCCGCACACATCGCGTCGCCGACCATCGCTGGTATATGTCGCAAGACCCTTACTTCCGCGACTTCACCTGCGTGCGTTCTCTGCGTGCGCGCCGTGTTTCTATGGATGTATATAACGAAAAAACGGCTGCCATGCAGCCGTTAGCGTTGAAGGAACCGTAACCCTCCGCGCAAGATATTGTTAGAGATACGCCGTTGCGTATCGCTTATGGTGTTGTTGTAGCCTTTGCGTAGCAGACTGTGTCCCATACCTCTCCATTCAGATTGCAGACCGAACATGTCGAGCATGGTAGGGTAGAGGTCAATCTGGTTTATACTTCCCACGTAGAACATTTCGGCAGCGATGTGCGTGTTGGCTATTATCAGTGGCAGGCTCATCGACCAGTCGTCCATGCCCAAGCTGCCCTCCTTCGGTTCGTGGTCGGAGCAGACTATGAGCACGGTGTTGTCATACTGCCCACTGCGTTTTAGATAGGCTATGTAGCGTTCTATCTGCAAGTCGGTGTAGAAACACTTGTCGAGATAGTGGCAGAATTCTGCAGAGAAGCGACTCGGGTAGTTGAACGGTGACCTCACGGGTGTCTCGGCGAGGAAGTCGGTGTCGTAGCTGCCGTGCATGCTGAGCGTTAGTATTATGTTCATGTATGGTTCTTGCAGTTTTACGTTCTGCAGTCGGTTGAATATCTCCTCGTCTTGACACCAGTAACCGTTCTCGTAGTTGCCCAGTTCTATCGTATGGTCTATGCCGTAGCTGAGGTTAGCCTCGTTCTGATGCCAGAAGAAGCGGTTCGTAGGTATAGTGATATACGTGTGATAGCCCTTCTGTTCGTGCAGCAGTCGGGGCAGAGCCGCCACGCGGTTCTTTATGATGCGCTGCACCGACATCTCCGATTGGAGCGGCAGCAGTCCCGTGAAGTAGGAAATCTGCGCATCGCTCGACTCTCCGCCTCCGCGGTTAGATGTGACGTTGAGATTGTGGTAGTTTCTCGGATCTCTCATCAGCTCGTTGAGGCAGGGGGTCACCTCCTTGCCATCAATCTTCATCTGCGACGCCACCGACAGATACGACTCTACCATGATGAACACCACGTTCGGTTTACCCTTTACGTGTAGCGACTCGGGCAGCGGCTTAGCGTCTGCTGCTTTCTGCTTTATGAAAGCGCCTATCTCGCGCACTTCCGCGTCGCTCAGTTCTACGTTCTTCGATGCACTTGCTATGTTGCCGTACACCTGCCCGAGGAGTATACCGTTGCGCATGATGGCATATTCTTGGTTGAACATGAATTCCAGTTTCGTGTCCTCCCTGAAATCGATACTGTCTATCCATGCTTTCACGTCGTCAGCCGTGCGCCAGTGAACGGCAAGTTTCAGCGTGTAGAGCACGCAGGGCAGAACTATAAGTGTCAGCACCCAAAGCAAGTCGCGGCGCGTGCGCTTCGGTTCGATACGTCTAACGCCCCAACCGAACAGCAGTGTCGTAACCACGAGCAGCAGGTCGGTCCAGCAGAATGCGTGTGGCACGTATTGCATCCACCAAGAACCTCTGAAGTTGGCAGCCTCGTCGAGCACATCGGGTGTTATGTAGCGGTTGAAGAAGCGCGAGTAGACCATGTTTGCCACCACGAATACCATCAGTGTAGAGTAAGTGAGCACGAATGCCGACTTGCGCCTGCCCGCCGTGCACAGTAAGAATAACAGCAGTGTAGCCGCCACGTCTATCCATGCGCTCAGAAACGGTCGGGTGCCGCACCACTCGGACGAAATCTTAGAGAAGTAGACCTCGTAGTGCATGTAGCCCACGTTGATATACATAAGAAGGCACAAGAAGAGCATCAGAAGATGCTCTCTTGTGCCTTTTCTATTCAGGATTTCTGCTATATTTTTCAATATTTTGTTGGGTTGTTGCTTGAATAATGTCATTGGGCGGCGTTCGCAATCCGATCGGACGGCGGACGGAATCTGATCGGATGGCGGACGGAATCTGATCGGACGGCGAACGCGAGCGGTGGGATTACTTTGCAGGAACCTCTGCAAGAGTTTTCTTAACAAGCTCCCAGAACGGTGCGATTGTCTTGATGAGGCAACGCTCCGATGTGGTGTGAGGCGAGCGCATGGTCGGACCGAACGACACTACGTCGAGATGCGGATACTTGCCGAGGATTACAGAGCACTCCAAACCAGCGTGGTCTACCTGCTCAATAGCCTCCTCGCCGAAGAGCTCGCGGTAGTGCTGCTCCATGAGGTGCAGAATCTCGCTGTCTGTGTTCGGGTCCCAGCCGCCGTAGCTGCCGCTCATCTCCACCTTCATGCCTGCCATCGAGAATGTAGACTCGAGCGTGGTGGCGATGTACTCTTTCATGCTCTCGTTAGCCGAGCGTGCGAGCAGCTTGAAGTAAGCGTGACCGCCCTCGATGTCGATGATGGCGAGGTTAGAAGAAGTTTCAACCACAGACGGGAATACCGGAATCATGCGCAGCACGCCGTTGTGGCAGCCGTAGATAGCATCGAGCAGGTTGTCCTGAATTTCCTTAGGTGTCTCGAAAGCCGGTGTCTCCACGTCCTCGGTGAAGAACTGGATGTTCTCCTCGATAGTGCGGAACTCGTGGTTGAACAGCTTGCACCATTCCTCTACGTTCTCCTTCAGTGCATCCACATTCTCCTTCGGCAGTGTGAGCACCACCTCGCACTCGAACGGGATAGCGTTGCGCATTGTGCCGCCGTGCCATGTAGCCAGGCGTGCGCCGTACTCAGCGATTGCCTCGTGCACGAAGCGAGCCATGAGCTTGTTGGCGTTGCCACGACCCTCGTTGATCTCCAGACCAGAGTGTCCGCCCTTCAAACCCTTCAGCAGAACCTTAACGGCTGCGTCTTCCTTGTCGGTCTCCACCTCCTTGTAGGCGAGTGTGGCTGTGATGTCGATGCCACCAGCCGAACCTATCACGAATTTGCCCCATGTCTCAGAGTCGAGGTTGAGCAGGATGTCGCCCTGCAGCTCGTCGCATGGCAGGTCGTTAGCGCCGAACATGCCAGTCTCCTCGTCGGCAGTGATAAGACCCTCAACCGGTCCGTGAACCAGTGTCTTATCCTCCATGACAGCCATGATGGCAGCTACGCCGATGCCGTTATCGGCACCGAGCGTTGTGCCCTTAGCACGTACCCACTCGCCGTCTACGTAAGTCTCGATAGGGTCGGTCTCGAAGTTGTGTGTCGACTCCTTGCTCTTCTGCGGCACCATGTCCATGTGAGCCTGAAGGATGACACCCTTCTTGTTCTCCATACCAGCTGATGCGGGTTTGCGCATCACAATATTTCCGGCAGCATCCTTGAAGCCTTCCACGCCTACGCGTGCTGCGAAGTCGAGCAAGAACTGCTGTACTTTTTCAAGATGACCTGATGGGCGCGGCACCTGTGTCAGTGCGTCGAAGTTGCGCCAGATACACTCGGGGTTAAGGTTTCTGATTTCACTCATAATGTTAAGGTTTTAAGTATGATAATATGTTGAGGTGTTGAGTTGGGGTGTTGTTATGTTGAGGTGGTGAGATGTTGAGATATGTTGTTGTTATGTTGAGATGGTGACAAATGCATATGTCAACACATCAACATCACACCATCACACCACCTTTTGTCCTGGTAAAGGACAAAACGGTCCACGCATACACGCCAAGTGCTACGACGAGGAGCGTCTGTACGGAGTGGACGATGAGCACGAAGTTGAGCGCGTCCACGTCGCCAACGCCGTAGAGGATGAGCATCGTCTTCACCGCGAAGTGCCATGGACCTGCACCGTTAGGTGTAGGCACGATGACCGCTATGCTGCCCACGATGAACGTGACGAGAGCACACGCCATACCCAAGTGTGCCGTAGCCTCGAAGCAGAAGAACGTGAGATAGTAGTGGAGGAAGTAGCTCGCCCAGATGCCTACGGTGAACGCCACGAAGAGCCACGGGTGCTTCACGGTGCGTATAGACATAATGCCCTGCCAGATGCCACGTATCATGTCGCGCACCTTATTATATATGGCGAAACGTCGCAGCAGATACCATGCGAGTATGAGCACAGCTATCGCACAAACGGCAGTCACGGCGTAGCCAGCGGCAGAGAATTTAGAGAGGATTGACTCGAGGTTGGTGCCCGTCTCGGTAAAGAACGTGTTGAAGACGTGCAGTTGTAGAAAAAAGGTAGTGAGGGCGATGAGCATGACAAGAGCCGAGTCGATGGCTCGCTCCATGACCACCGTGCCCAATGCCTTCGGGAACGACACTCCGTCGTAGCGTCGCAGTATGCCACAGCGTGCGAACTCGCCGATGCGCGGCACTATAAGACTGACGGCATACGAGAGGAATATCGAGTTGATGCTCGTCGATGTGCGTGGATTCTCACCGATAGGTTCGAGAGTGAGGTGCCAGCGCCATCCGCGGAACATCTGCGCCAGTATGCCGAACGGGAACGATAGCAACATCCAAGTCCAGTTCATGCCGTGCATGAGCGTGTGAGCCACGGTCTTGAAGTCGAAATCGCGGTACATCCAGTAAAGGATAAGTCCGCCGAGCATTATCGACAGACTTACCTTTAATGAGTTGTTTATTAGTTCCTTTATTTCCAATGAACCCTTATTTATACATTGATTTTATAAAGTTAGGGGCGTTTAGAATACGAATGTGCGTATGAGATAGTAGCTTATGATACCTGCGATGTAGCCCACGAACGCTATCCATGTGATGCGCTTCATGTACCATCCGAAGGTAATCTTCTCCAAGCCCATTACTACCACGCCAGCAGCCGAACCGATGATGAGCATCGAACCACCCACACCGGCACAGTAGGCGAGCAGCTGCCAGAAGATGCCGTCGACAGCCATGTCGCCTGTAGGAGCAACCGGATACATACCCATGCAACCGGCAACGAGCGGAACGTTGTCGACGATGCTCGAAAGCACACCGATGATGCCCGTCACGAGGTAGTGGTTGCCGTCGAAGAAGGTGTTCAGACCGTCGCCTAAAGCGGTGAGCACGCCCACCTCAGAGAGGCACGAAACTGCCATGAGGATGCCGAGGAAGAACAGAATGGTAGACATATCTACGCGCGAGAGCAAGTTGGTTACGCGCTTCTGTGTGCCCTCGTCGTCGTGTCCGCGGTGCAAGTGGCGGTAGAACAACTCAGTGGTTGTCCACAGTACACCCAATACGAGCAGAATACCTACGAACGGAGGCAAGTGTGTGATACTCTTGAACACCGGCACGAACATCAAACCGCCTACACCAATCCAGAACACAGCCTTACGCTGACGCTCGGTGAAGTCGCCAACAGAAGCGTCAGCACCCTCCTTTATCTCCGGCATGTGGAGTTCGCCCTTAAGCTGATACTGCAGGATGAACGCCGGAATAATCATTGACACAAGCGACGGCACGAGTATCTCGCTGATTACTCCAACCGCTGTGATTAGACCTTTGTTCCAAAGCATGATGGTCGTTACGTCGCCGATAGGTGAGAACGCGCCACCCGAGTTGGCTGCTATGATGACGAGCGAGGCGTATATGAGTCGGTCGTTGCGCTCGGTGACGAGCTTGCGCAAAATCATGATCATGACGATACTCGTTGTGAGGTTGTCGAGTATGGCTGAAAGGATGAATGTCAAGAAGGCGATGCGCCAGAGAAGCGTGCGTTTCGAACTGGTTTTCATCACCTTGCGTACCCAGTTGAATCCACCGTTCTGGTCTACAATCTCTACGATAGTCATAGCTCCCATGAGGAAGAACAGCGTTGTAGAGGTGTCGCCCAAGTGCTCCTGAATGATAGAAGTCACTGCTGCTGCCATACCGCTAAGGTCGCCAGTGTACCCGTGTATAGCGGTGAGATACTGCATCGGGTCGAACATATAGAGCGTCCAGCACGCAACAAACATCAGCAATGCGATGGCTGCCTTATTCACTTTCAACAGGCTTTCGGTAGCTATACACGCATAGCCGAGCACGAACGCCACAATAATCATAATGGTTAGAGTAGTCATGAGTTTTTTTGATTGTTAGCTTTATTTTGTTGTTAATCTTTTTTCTTTCTTGACTTGATCACCTGGCGCTGTGTGATCACTCCGTCGGCATACTCCTTCGGCGACATGCCACGGTTGTTCTTAAAGCATCGGTTGAAGTAAGGCACGTCGTTGAAGCCCACCATGTAGCAGACATCGGTGATGCTGAGCTTACCATCGCGCAGCAGAGAGCACGCGCAGTCGACACGCAGCTTGTTGAGATAGGTGATGTAGGTCTGTCCCGTAGCCTTCTTGAAGAAGGTGCAGAACGACGAGCGGTTCATGCCCACGTGGTTGGCTATCATGTCGATGGTGATAGAACTTGCGTAGTTCTCCAGCGAGAACTCCTTCACCTTATTGATGCGGTCGGATGTGCGGTCGGTTTCGGCGAAACGACCGATTACTATACCATCGCTCTCGTGCTTAGAGAGCAGCAGGATGATGCGGAAGATGTATGGCAGCAACTCCGACATCTTCTCTGTACGCATACGAAGCATAATCTCGGTCATCTCTTCAAGCGTTTTGCCGCTGAATGTGATGACAGAAGAAACTGATTTGAGCTGCTCCAGGCGTTCCGTAATCTCGGGGAAAGCACTCGCACAGCGGTCGATAAACTCAGTCTTGAACGACAATGTGGCATATTCTATTCTGCCGCATTCGTCGGTATAATGGTTGTCGTATGTCCAACAATGGGGGATGTGCGGCGGAATAAAAGCAAGGTCGCCATCGCTAAATTCACTTGTTTCGTCGCCAAGAGTGCGTGTTCCCCTGCCGTGCACTACATAGGTGAGCTCCCATGTGTCTTGTTTGTGGAGGGATATAACGTCGCTCGGACTAATGGCGACACTGTCAAACTTGTATAAATTCATAATGTTAAATAATAGATACCTTGTTGTTGTTATTATATTAGAGTGCAAATATACGGCAAATAATCCATACTTTTGCATCTTCTTGGTGTTATATTTGCTTATTTAACAATAATAAACAAGCAAATATCATAGTTTAAAATGAATATATTTACATGATGTGGCAACTTGTAATGTTAATTGTTGAATAAATGTTAGCGGTGTAGATTTTTTTTTATATCTTTGTCTGAAGAATACTTAAGTGTAGATAAGTATAGACAAAAAGCTAACTCTATGAAATATTCCGAATACATAAAGCAGATAGAAATCGACTCGTTGTGGAGCGGTAAGCGTCACATCGTGTGGAATCTTGACCGTAAAGTGAATATCCTCAGCGGCATCAATGGTGTCGGCAAGAGTACTATATTAAATAAGGTGATTAGAGGATTGTCGGCAGGTGGCGAGTTTCCGAGCCACATGCTCAAAGGCGTTCGCCTCACCGTTGAGCCGGAAGATGCACGCTGGATACGCTACGATGTCATCCGCTCGTTCGACCGCCCGCTGCTGAACCTCGACGCTGTGGGCAAGTTGAACACCGCGCTGAGCGACCTCACCACCGAGCTCGACCTGCAAATCTTCTTCCTGCAGCGCAAGTATCTCGACTATCAGGTGAACATAGGCAACCGTATCATCGCCAGCCTGCAGAGTGGCGAGGCTGACGCAGCACTTCAGGCGCAGCAGATTTCCGCACCGAAGACCACGTTCCAGAACCTCATCGACGACCTCTTCTCGCAGACTGGCAAGAAGATTGTGCGCACGGAGAATGAGATACGCTTCTCGCAGATTGGCGAGACGCTAACGCCCTACCAACTATCGAGCGGCGAGAAGCAGATGCTCGTTATACTGCTCACCGTGCTCGTGGAAGATCAGCAGCCCTACGTGCTGTTCATGGACGAGCCGGAGGTGAGCCTGCACATCGACTGGCAGCAACGTCTCATCGACCTGATCCTCACGCTCAACCCCAACGTGCAGATTATTCTCACCACCCATTCGCCGGCGGTGATAATGAACGGTTGGGCTGATTGCGTGACAGAAGTGTCGGATATAACAGATTGAAAATGGGCAAGCGTCTTACAGATTGCATAACATCGCAATACATAGGAGCGGCAAACCGTCTGAACTCGAAGAAGGCACGCCGTCGCATCGTGGCTTACGTGGAAAGCTACGACGACATATTCTTTTGGCGCTCCGTTCTCACACGCTTTGAGAATGAGGAACGCTATTTTGAAGTGTTGCTACCTTCGCGTCTTGAGCACCTGGAGCGAGGCAAGAAGGCTGCGATAATGAGCATGATAGCTACGGGTGGAGTGGGCAAGAACATGATAGCGTGCGTTGATGCCGACTACGACTATGTGGCGCAGGGTGCTACGTTCTCGTCGAAGACGATACTCGAAAACCCCTACATATTCCACTCCTACGCTTACGCTATAGAAAACATGCAGTGCTACGCCCCGTCGCTGCACAACGTGTGCGTAGCCGTCACGCTCAACGATGCGCAGAAGTTCGACTTCGAAGCGTTCCTTGCCGACTTCTCCACAACCATCTTCCCGCTCTTTGTGTGGAACGTGTGGTCATACCGCAACGCTGCAGAACGTCGGTTCACCATCTCCGACTTCGTCCGGTCGATAGAGATGGGCAGTCTGTCGCCCGAGAACGCTTCGGCTGCGATAGCGCAGTTGCGTCGCCGTGTGGCTCACAAGGTGAAGATGCTGCAAAGCCAGCACCCAGGTGCTAAGGAGAGCTATCTGAAGGTGAAGGACTCTTTGCGCGAGCTTGGCATCGTGCCTTCCGAAACTTACCTATATATACAAGGTCATCACCTCTTCGACAAGGTGATTGTGCCACTGATGAAGAAGGTGTGCAACACGCTGGTGCGCGAACGCGAGCGCGACATAAGCAGGCAGAGCGTACACGCTACGCAGCAACGCAACGAACTCTCGTGCTATACGTCGAGCGTTGGCAGCGTGGAGTATAGTCTGCGCCGCAACGTGGGCTATGTGGCATCGGAACAATACCGCCGCATCGTCAGCGACCTTGAAAAGTTCCTCGACAATACGTCGGATGCTACAACATCACCAACTAATCTCAACACCTCACCATCTCAACATCTCACCCCCTCACCATCTCACCCCCTCACCATATAATAACATTAACAACAAATACATAAAATGAAGAAAACGACATTAGCTTTAGGCTTATGCCTCGCGCTTGCCACAACCGCAGGCGCACAGAAGCAGGGCGGCATCTCAGCCTCGATGCTTCAGCAGATTGAGAAATCGCAGGGTTCAACCGCTACGAACAAGGCTCTGTTCAACGCCGTGGCTTCCAACCGTATTGACAACCTCGCAAAGAACTTCTCAAACCGCAATACGTTCGACACACACTTTAGCGTAGAAACCACAAAGCAGTCTATCCACGACCAGAAGAGTTCGGGACGTTGCTGGATGTTCTCGAGCTTCAACGTGTTCCGTGCCGATTTCGCACGCCACCACGCCGACTCGCTTTCGGTAGAGTTCTCTCACGACTATCTCTTCTTCTACGACCAGTTGGAGAAGGCGAACCTCATGCTGCAGGGTGTCATCGACAACGCCAAGAAACCTATGGACGATGTTCGTGTACAGTTCTTCTTCAAGAACCCGCTTAACGATGGCGGCACATTCTGTGGAGCTGCCGACCTTGCTCCGAAGTACGGACTCGTGCCTAAGTCGGTGCAGCCAGAGACCTTCTCTGCCGAGAACACATCCAAGATTTCGTCGCTCATCTCCTCAAAGCTCCGCGAGTACGGCTTGGAGCTTCGCAAGATGGTGGCTGACGGCAAGAAAGCGCAGGCTATCGACGCACGCAAGACAGAGATGCTCTCAACCGTTTACCGTATGCTTGCCATGGCATTGGGCGAGCCGGTGAAGGAGTTCACATACCAGTTCCGCAACCGTTGTGGCGAGCCGGTGGGCGAACCGCGTCGCTACACTCCGCTTGAGTTCTATAATGAGACAGTAGGTCACAAGCTCGCTGGCACATTCATCATGGTTATGAACGACCCGCGCCGTCCTTATCACAAGACATACGAGGTGGAGTACGACCGCCACGTGTACGACGGTACCAACTGGAAGTATCTCAACCTGCCGATGGAGGACATAGCAAAGCTCGCCATCGCTTCGCTTAAGGATGGCAAGAAGATGTACTCGTCTTACGATGTTGGCAAGCAGTTCGACCGCGAGCTTGGCTATCTCGACACCGAGAACTTCGACTACGCTTCGCTCTTCTCTACAACATTCCCGATGAACAAGGCTGACCGCATCGCTACATTCGACAGCGGATCGACCCACGCCATGACCCTCGTGGCTGTAGACCTCGACAAGGACGGCAATCCGTTGAAGTGGAAGGTGGAGAACAGCTGGGGTCCGAACAACGGCGCACAGGGCTGCCTCATCATGTCTAACCGCTGGTTCAACGAGTACATGTTCCGTCTTGTAGTCGACAAGAAGTACGTACCCGAGAACTTGCAGAAGGAGTTCGAGCAGAAGCCGGTTATGGTTATGCCTGAGGACCCATTGTTCGGTGAGGACGATTAAACAGAACACTTATAATATAACAAAACAACAGAAACAAATACACTATGGAACCATTAAAGTTCAATGCACTCCTTAAGTCAACCATCTGGGGTGGTGAGAAGATTATTCCGTTCAAGCACCTCGACGTGCAGCAGGAAAACGTAGGCGAAAGCTGGGAAATCTCTGGCGTGCCAGGCAACGAGACAGTAGTTGCTAACGGCGAGTACGCAGGCAAGAAGCTCAACGAACTCGTACACGAGCTGAAAGGCAAGCTCGTAGGCGAGGCTAACTATCAGCGTTTCGGCGACGAGTTCCCGTTGCTCATCAAGTTCATCGACGCACGCCAAGACCTCTCTATACAGGTGCATCCTACCGACGAAATTGCAAAGCGCCAGGGCAAGGAGCGCGGCAAGACCGAGATGTGGTATCTGCTCCCGTCGGATGCAGACGCTACACTGCTCTGCGGTCTGAAGCAGCAGATCACTCCCACCCAGTACGCAGAGATGGTGGAGAACGACACCATCTGCGACGCTATCTCACGCTACGACGTTAAGGAAGGCGACTGCTTCTTCCTCCCCGCAGGTCGCATCCACGCTATCGGCACCGGCTGCTTCCTCGCAGAGATACAGCAGACATCCGACGTGACATACCGCATCTACGACTTCAAGCGCAAGGACAAGGACGGCAACTACCGCGAGCTGCACACTAAGCAGGCTGCAGAGTGCATCAACTACAACGTTGAGAGCAACTACCGCACAGAGTACACGCCGGAGAAGAACCAGGGCGTATCGCTCGTGCAGTGTCCTTACTTCAACACAGCCGTTTACGATCTCGACGAGCCGATGACTATCGACTACTCTGAGCTCGACAGCTTCGTTATCCTTATCGGCTTGAAGGGCGAAGGCACCATCACCGACAACGAGGGCAACGTCACAACGCTGCGTGCCGGCGAGAGCATCCTCGTTCCGGCTACAACCGAGACACTGAAGGTTGAGGGCAATGTCAAGTTCCTTGAGACATACGTGTAGTTGTAATAAACATTTAAATTCTTGATGTAAATCGGCATTTTTGCCTCATTCACTTGGGGGTTATAAATTAAATGCGTACCTTTGCATCGTAATATGTTAGAAGAAACCGATTTTCAACTAACTTATAACTGCTTATTTAGTTACAACTACTACTACAAACAAACACAAACGTGCCCCGATGAGATGTCGGGGCACGTTTTATAAACAATAATCAGTACGTGCAGTTGTAATTAACAACAGCACACACACATGCCCCCTTATTAAACTTGAAAATTTAATCAACTAAATAATTATCGCTATGAGATTAATCATTGAAAAGGACTACGACCAGCTCTCAAAGTGGGCAGCTGAGCACGTTATTGAACGTATCAACAAGTTCAACCCGACACCCGATCACAAGTTCGTTCTCGGTTTGCCTACAGGTTCTTCACCAATCGGTATGTACCGCGCATTGGCTGAGGCTTGCAAGGAGGGTCGTGTTTCATTCAAGAACGTCCTTACTTTCAATATGGACGAGTATGTAGGTCTGCCTGAGTCGCACCCGGAGAGCTACCACTCATTCATGGCTAAGAACTTCTTCGACCACGTTGACTGCCCGAAGGAGAACATCCACATCCTCAACGGCAACGCAGAGGACCTCGAAGCAGAGTGCGCTCACTACGAGCAGATGATTGAGGAAGCAGGCGGCATCGATCTCTTCATCGGTGGTATCGGTCCTGACGGTCACATCGCATTCAACGAGCCGGGTTCTTCACTCACATCACGCACACGTCAGAAGACTCTTACAACTGACACTATCGTAGCCAACTCTCGTTTCTTCGACAACGACGTTAACAAGGTGCCGACAACAGCCCTCACAGTAGGCGTTGGCACAGTGATGTCAGCTCGCGAGGTGATGATCCTCGTAAACGGTCACAACAAGACACGCGCGCTTCAGGCAGCTGTTGAGGGTCCGGTTACACAGATGTGGACTATCTCTGTTCTTCAGCTCCACCAGCACGGCATCATCGTAGCTGACGAGGCTGCTACAGACGAGCTCAAGGTTAGTACATACCGCTACTTCAAGGATATCGAGAAGAACAACCTTTAAAGAGTAAAAAAGGAATTTTAAAAGTAAAAGAGTAAAAGGGTAAAAAAGTAAAAAGAAAACATAGCTACATTCATAGCTTGAAAACCTTTTACTTTTTTACTCTTTTACTCTTTTACTTTTACCTTTCAAATACTTCTATGTTTTGAAACTAAAGAAAGTTCTTTTTACTTTTTTACTTTTTACTGTTTTACTTTTAAAACTATGGCAAATACATTAGAAATAAAGAAACTCTCAGCTACTTCTGTCAGCGCAGCAGACATCTGCCGCGTGCTCGATGAGGCTCACATTGGTTTTGTGGCTGTGGGCAACCACTGCTGGGCTGAGGCTTTCCCTTACCGCCCCACGATGGAGGTACGCATGGCTCACAACGGCAAGCAGCTGCTCATCAACTACCGCGTCACCGAGGAGTGTGTGCGCGCAGTTGCTCCACACGACGACGGTAACGTTTGGGAGGACTCATGTTGCGAGCTCTTCCTCTCGCCCGTAGCCGACGGCACCTACTACAACCTCGAGTGCAACGCAGCAGGCACCTTGCTCATTGGCTTTGGTGCCAAGCGCGAGGGACGCGAGCGTGCTCCGCAGGCAGTGCTCGACAAGATCGACCGCTGGTCTTCAATGGGACGCACTCCTTTCGACGACATCGCCGGCGAACGCATATGGCAGCTCTGCCTTGCCGTGCCTGTAGAGGCTTACTATCAGCACTCGCTCCCGTCGTTCGACGGCTTGAAGGTGAAGGGCAATGTGTACAAGTGCGGCGACAAACTGCCTCACCCTCACTTCCTCTCGTTCTTCCCCATCGACCTTCCGAAACCCGACTTCCATCGTCCCGACTTCTTCGGTAGCGTGGAGTTTGAATAATGCTGTCTAACTTTACTCCCGACGCTTGCCAGCGCGAGGTGATAGAGGCGCAGGGTGGATTTCATCTTGTGCTTGCATCGCCTGGTTGTGGCAAGACGCAGATACTAACAGAGCGCATACGCCGTGCCCACGATGTTGAGGGGGTGGCGTATGCCGATATGTTGTGCCTCACGTTCACCAACCGTGCAGCGCGCGGAATGCTCGAGCGCATCAATGCGAACATTGCTGACAGTAGTGTCGGCGACGTGTTCGTGGGCAATGTACACCGCTTCTGCTCGAAGTTTCTGTTTGGAAACGGACTTATAGCAGCCGAGTCGAGTGTCATCGATGAGGACGATGCCATCTCTATCCTTGCGCGATACATGGGCGAGGACGAATATTCGGTGCTTGGCGACTTCAAGCGCCGACGCGAATACTCCGTGATATTCCACCTTGAGAGCAGGATGCACCAGATTGCTATGGGGCATCCGAAGGCGTTGCGCACCAACACCGACTGCATCAATGCCGACGACGTGAAGGCGATGCAGCGCATCTGCAGCGTGCGTGGCTGCGCGTTCGACGCGGCGGCTATGGTCGACATATATAATAATGTGGAGACATATCGCGACCTGACCACTGCCGACACCGCCGACTATGGCGACTATCAGATAATACAGCGCCTGCTGCGCAAGATGCAGCTGGCGCAGCAGTATCATCAGTACAAGAAGCAGAACAACCTGCTCGACTTCCACGACCTACTGCTCTTCACCTATGATGCGCTGAATGCCGACGCAGCGCAGACCGAGTACAAACGCTACACGTGGGTGCAGGTGGACGAGGTGCAGGATCTCAACCAGCTGCAGTTAGCTATCATAAAGCTCCTCACCGCACGTGCCTACCGCACGGTGATGTTCCTCGGCGACGAGCAGCAAGCCATCTTCTCGTTCATGGGCGCGAAGCTCGACACGCTCACCGCACTCAAGCAGCAGTCGGCTTGCCAGCTGCATCACCTCTCGGTGAACCATCGCTCGCCGAAGTATCTGCTCGACATCTTCAACACCTTCGCAGCCGAAGAGCTGCATATCGACCCTGCGCTGCTGCCCGATGCCGGACTGCAGTTGCAAGCCCCTCTGCTCGGCAACGAGCTGGCGTTGCTCTACAGCGAGACCTACGAGCACGAGGTGCGCGACTGCGTGCAGTTTGTCGACCGTCTCCGCACAATGTTCCCCGAGTCGACCACCGCGCTCATCGTCAATGCCAACCGCGACGCAGAGGATATCAGTGGCGAACTCACACGCCGTGGCATCGGACACTTCAAGGTGTCGGGTTCCGACCTCTTTTCTTCGCCCGAACTGAAGCTGCTGTTTGCGCACCTCGCTGTGCTCAACAACGAGTTCAACTTCCTTGCGTGGGCACGCCTTGTGAAGGGGGTGGGCGTGTACGAGACGAATGCTTCTGCACGCAACTTCGTGCGTGCTCTGTTCGACCGTGCCATCCTGCCGTCCGACCTGCTGCGCTCTGCCGCAGACGAGGCTGAGGGGCAAAACGCCACCACCACCTATTTGCAGCGTTTTGTGCGCAGTTACGAGGCGGAGACCATCGTTGTGTTCGACACCGAGACCACCGGATTGAATGTCTTTGAGGATGATATCCTTCAGATTGCTGCCGTGAAGATGCGCAACGGCGTGGTAGTGCCCGGCTCCGAGTTTTGCGTGTACGTAGAAACCGACCGCGAGATACCAGCCATGCTTGGCGACATTGTCAACCCCATCATCGAGGAGCGCAAGCATCACACGCTGCTCTCGCACCACGCTGCACTACGTATGTTCATGGAGTATGCCGACGGATGCCGCCTGCTCGGACACAATGCCGACTACGACTGGCACATCCTCGACCATAACCTGCGTCGCTACGCACCCGAGTACGACCTGCACGAGTCGCACGCCGACTATCTCGACTCGCTTCGCCTTGTACGACTGCTGCATCCCGAGCTGCGCGAGCACAAGCTGAAGTCGCTGCTCACGGTGCTCGGCTTGGAGGGTACGAACTCGCACCTTGCCGACGACGACGTGAACGCAACGCGCAGTGTCGTCGTGCATTGCTACAAACAAGCAAAGGAAAGGGTAGAGGGGCAGCGCACGTTCCTCAGCGATGCCCGTGTGCGTCAGCGTGTCGATATATTGCGCCGCAATTACGGCGAGATATATCGCGCGGCTATCGCACGTCTGTATGTAAGAAAAACATACCCTGTAGGGAATGAAGCCATGGGTAGGAAAGAGGAGAACGTTGCGTTGGTTGCCGAGTTGCAACGCTTCTACGACGCGCTCCTTGCCGACAATATGATACAGCCTATTGGCGGCCTGCGCTACGTCACGGCTTATCTCTCTAAGGATATGATTGATAGTACAGCGGAGCCGTCGCTCTACGAGCAACTCTCCAACCACGCCATGGAGATAAGTACGCTGAAGGAAGCCGACCTCTGCGGAAGCAGTAGCATCGACGAGCGCATCTTCGTCACGACAATACACAAGGCGAAGGGTTTGGAGTTCGACAACGTCATCATCTTCGACGCTGTCGACGGACGTATGCCCAACTTCTACAGTCGCAACAATCCACGCCTCCTGGCTGAGGATGCACGCAAGTTCTACGTAGCCCTCTCGCGAGCGCGTTCTCGTCTGTACATATCGCAGTGCATACGTCGATACGATTATCGCAATATGCCGCATGACGTGTTCACGACACCATTCATGCGGCATATAGCTAAGTATTTTCAATCCAATATAAGTTCCACCGGGCAGTGATCGCTGCCGAACACCTCGTTATGTATAGCGGCACTGGTGATGCGCTCGCGCAGGCGTTCGGACGTGATGAAGTAGTCGATGCGCCAACCCGCGTTCTTCTCGCGCGCCTTGAAGCGGTACGACCACCACGAGTAGGTAGGGTCGTCGGGGTGCAGCGTGCGGAAAGTGTCGATGAAGCCTTCGCCGAGGAAAGCGGTCATCTTCGCACGTTCCTCGTCGGTGAAGCCCGCATTCTTGCGGTTCGTCTTCGGGTTCTTCAGGTCAATCTCCTCGTGCGCCACGTTCAGGTCGCCACACACTATCACCGGCTTCTTTGCGTCCAGACCCTTGATGTACTGCAGGAAGTCGTCCTCCCACTTCATGCGGTAGTCGAGACGGCGCAGTCCGTCCTGCGAGTTCGGTGTGTAGCACGTCACGAGATAGAAGTCCTCCATCTCAAGCGTTATCACTCTGCCCTCGTGGTCGTGCTCGTCAATGCCGATGCCGTACGTCACGCTGAGCGGCGTGTGTCGCGTGTAGATAGCCGTGCCCGAGTATCCTTTCTTCTCGGCATAGTTCCAGTAGGATGTGTAACCCTCAAATTGAAGGTCGAGTTGTCCTGCCTGCATCTTGGTTTCCTGTAGGCAGAAAAAATCCGCGTCAAGCGTGCGGAAAGACTCTTCAAAGTCTTTCTGCACGCAAGCGCGGAGTCCGTTTACGTTCCATGAAATGAACTTCATATAGTTCGTCTTTATTTTGTTGTGCAGGTCATCAGAACCTGGCGGAAATATATGTCTGAGATGAGGTTACTCTCCTTGTATTCGTCTACGCAGATGCCCGAGAGCACCATGTTATACTCGAATATCTTGTCGACAAAGTTGTTTGAAGCATAAGTGCCGATGTAGCCTGCGAGGTCGAAGATGAAGTACACGTCGTGCGCCTTGCCATTGTAGACGAAGCTCTGCTTGATTGTCTTCGGGTACACCGCAAATTTATAGCCATATTGATGTTGGTAGCTCGTATTTGGCACGAAGTATTTAGAGGTGAACTTCTCCACGGTGTTCTGCGACTCATGTATTGCTGTGCGCAGCGCAGCAAGCTCTTGTGCTCTTGTGCTGTTGTCGTTCTTCGGAATGAAGATAGCCGAGTCGAGTTTGCATACGGGGAAGTCGCGCATGGTGATGGTTGAGTCGGCGGTCACGTTCCAGCTGTAGTGCTTGATTGAGTCGTACTTCACAGCTTTGTTATAGTTCTGGTAGTAGAAGCGTACCACCGAACCGTATGTACCTGCCATCAATTTTTGATAGCTTGCCTGTTCTTCCTTTGTGGGCACCTTGTAGTCGTTGTCATCATTTAAGCATGATGAGAGTGCGAATGTTGCAACGAACAATGCCACAACAGATAAAATGAAGCTTTTTGTGGTTTTCATTTCTTTGAATTTTAATTGTTTTGTCGAATGTTTTTAAGCCGAACTAAGCCTCTTTAAGCCTTTCTAAGCCAAGGGCTTTAAGCCGAACTAAGCCTTACTATGCCTTCTAAGCCCTCCCCGACGGGGAGGGTTGGGTGGGGCTTCAGAACTTGTGCGAGTCGGAGTTGATGAGGTTCATAAACTCCTGGCGCGTCTTCGCCTGCTCGAATGCTCCCGAGAAGTCGCTCGTCATGGTTATGGAGCTTTGCTTCTCCACACCGCGCATCTGCATACACATGTGCTTTGCCTCTATCACAACCATCACGCCGAGTGGGTGCAGTGTCTGTTCGATGCACTCGCGTATTTGCTGCGTGAGTCGCTCCTGCACCTGCAGGCGATGCGAGAAGATGTCCACCACGCGTGCTATCTTGCTCAGTCCGGTGATGTAGCCGTTAGGTATGTATGCCACGTGTGCCTTGCCGTAGAACGGCAGCATGTGGTGTTCGCAGAGCGAGAACACGTCTATGTCCTTCACCACCACCATCTGGCTGTAGTCTTCTTTGAAGAGTGCGTCGGTGAGCACCTTCTGTGGGTCTTGCGAGTAGCCACGTGTGAGCACCTGCATCGCCTTTGCCACGCGCATCGGTGTCTTCTGTAGTCCTTCGCGTTCTGTGTCTTCGCCCAGCAGATTGATAATGCTTTTATAGTGTGAGGCAAGGTCGTCCAAGCCCTCTCTGAATTCTGGAGTATCCATGTATGAGTTTTGAATTTTGAATTTCTAATATGCAACTGAGATTTTTCCGCGCACGATGCACGCCTGCTTATATCCCAACTTCTTCACCTGCTCCAATATGGCGCTTGCCTCCTCGTATGTGCGGTAGTTGCCCATGCGGCATAGCCAGCGAGGCGAGTAGAAGTGTACGTATATCGGTTGACTGGGGAACGCAGCCTTCACCGCGTTGCCAGCCCGCTGTGCCTTTATCTTGTCGTTGCGTGAGTTGCCGCCGGCGAACACCTGCACTCGGTAGCCGTTCGTCTTGTACGCACGGCGCATCACCTTCTTGCTTGTGTCCACTTCTGGCTCCGTAGCGGTTGCCTCAGTGTCACTGCTGTGCTGCGTAGTGGCTTCGTGTCGCGGTGTGTGGTTGTGGGTTGCACCCTCGTGCTCTTGATGCTTGTTTGTCTTTACTGTGGGCTGCGTAGGTTTGTTTGCAGCCTCCTGCTGTTTAGGGTTTACGTTAGCTGTGTTCACCAGCTTGTCTATTTCCTCGCTCTGTGTCACAACCACGCTTCCCTTGCCTGCGGTCTTCTCTTGCAGGTGTTGGGTGTAGGTCTGTGCGTGTGCGATGGTAGTGATGCAGACGATGAGACATGAGAGAATAAAAAGACGTTTCATAGCTTTGTTGGTTGACGAGTTTACAAGTGAGGGGGTGGGTTGGCACCCCCTCGGTGTGTTACTTCTTCCAAGCGTCGATGATGCCCTTGAAGTCAGCGCACTTCAGCGAAGCGCCACCGATCAAGCCACCGTCGATGTTCGGCTTAGAGAAGAGTTCAGGAGCGTTGCTTGCCTTGCAGCTGCCGCCGTAGAGGATAGATGTCTCCTCAGCAGCCTCTGCGCCGTACTTCTCAGCTACTGTAGAGCGGATGTAAGCGAGCATCTCCTCAGCCTGATCAGAAGTAGCGGTCTTGCCTGTACCGATAGCCCAGATCGGCTCGTAAGCGATGATGATGTTCTTCCAAGCCTCTGCGTCGAGGTGGAATACTGAGCCCTCGAGCTCTGCCTTTACTACCTCGTTCTGCTTCTCTGCCTCGCGCTCTTCGAGAGTCTCGCCGCAGCAGAAGAGAATCTTCAAGCCGTTAGCAAGTGCCAAGTCTACCTTCTCCTTCAGAATCTCGGCTGTCTCGCCGTAGTACTGACGACGCTCTGAGTGGCCGAGGATAACGTACTGAGCACCTGTGCTCTTTACCATCTCTGCTGAAACCTCACCGGTGTAAGCACCCTTAGCCTTGTCTGCGCAGTTCTCAGCGCCGAGGCCTACTACTGTAGAGTCGAGTACGCCAGCTACAGAAGCCAAGTGGATAAACGGAGTGCAGATGATAACCTCACAGTTAGGTTTGTCTGCTACAAGTGCCTCGTTGATTTCCTTTGCGAGAGCAACGCCATCCTGCAGGTTCATGTTCATTTTCCAGTTACCTGCTACAATTTTCTTTCTCATTTTCTTTTCTGTTTTAAAAAGATTAAATATTCTGTTATTGCTTTGTTTGTTTCTGATCCATTTCGACCAAGCCCACAGTCGGTCGGCTAAGGTGAGTGCCGAGAGTGGCATGAAGAACGTGAGCAGCACGATGAGCAGACGCTCTGTGGTGCTGTCGTTCTGCGCTTTGCCTATTGTGAGCTGCTGCAGTGGGGCGGTGAGGTCGTCGGTTTGTGGCAGCGCGTTGTGGCTCCACTTGCCTATTATCGTGCCGTCCTTCAGTAGCATCAGCCCCGGGTTGCTGCGTATCATTGTCTTCAGCGTTGTCTCGTCGGCGTTGCAGAACTGGTATTCGGCTCCCGTGAGGTCGCGCCAGCGTTCTATCTCGTCGTTGGCTGATGCCGTCACGCAGTAGAAGTCGGCACCGTTCTCCTCCGCGTATTCGTATATCTGGTCGATGTCGCCGAAGTTGCTGTCGTCAGCCACTGCCAGTCGGGGCGATACGAGCAGGAAGGTGTAGCCCTTCTTCGTGAGCACCTGCTCGGTGATGTCCTCGCCCGTGTCGCATGAGGTCAGCGCGAAGTCGTGTATCGGTGGCTCGTATCCCTTCTTTGTCTGCACCGTTCGGGTGTCTACGTACTCCCATGTTGAGTCGGGATAGTTGTCGAGCGTGAACTCGCGCGTCTCGCCGTTCTTTCTCAGCAGGAACGTGCTCTCGAACTCCGGCTGTTCTGCGCCTTCGGGTATCTCCATGCCCTGCTTTATGTTCATGCCCACGTGGTAGGGCCGGAAGTCGAAGATGGGCAGCGTGTACAGGCAGTAGACGCTTGTTATGACGATGTACGCCACGGTGTAGTAGCGCACTATCCACTGGTTGGAGCGCGATATGAAGCGCGCCATGTCCACCGGTCGCCATGCCACGAGTGCGGCGCACGCTATGAGCACAATGTTCTTCAGCAGCGTCTCGCCGTTGGTCAGCTTCAGCGCGTCGCCGAAGCAGCCGCAGTCTTTCACCGGGTCGGCTACGAATATCCACAGCGTGAGCACCGTCATCGCCGCCATAAAGGCGAGCGTGATGCGCGATACGACGTGTCGGCGCACGGCGAACAGCATGAACACGCCCAACGCAAACTCCAGTGCACCCAAAGCTATCGCTATGCCGACGAGCACCCAGTCGGGCAGCAGACCGTTCAGCGACATCGCTGCAGCGTAGTCTTTCAGCTTGTAGAGCGTGCCTAACGGGTCGATGGCCTTCACGTATCCCGAGAAGATAAACGTGGCAGCGAGCACGAACCGGCAGACGTTTACGACCGTAATCCTTAGCTTCTGCATTACTCCGCCATCTTTATCGCTCCGAAGCACGCATAGTTGATGATGTCCATATAGTTGGAGTCGATGCCTTCCGACACGAGTGTCTTGCCGTCCAAGCCCTCAATCTCCTTTATGCGTTGTATCTTTGTCAGTATGAAGTCGGTGTAGCTGCTGATGCGCATGTCGCGCCACGCCTCGTTGTAGTCGTGGTTCTTGCGCAGCATCAGTTCCAGGCACTCCTTGGCGTGCACGTCGTAGAGCGCGATAGCCTCGTCGGGCGTTATGTCTACGGTGTCTACGAAGCCCTTCTCCAGCTGTATGAGTCCGATGATGCCATAGTTGATGAGCGCGATGAACTCCGGGCGTATGCCTTCGCCAACGAGCGAAGTGCCCGTTGTCTCGAGCGAGCGTATGCGCTTTGCCTTTATGAAAAGCTGGTCGGTGAGCGACGACGGGCGCAATATACGCCACGAAGCCCCATAGTCATGGAGCTTCTTCGCAAAGAGCGTGCGACACTCGTCCATCACTCTCTTAAACTGTTCTTCTGTCTTTGTAGTATCCATAAATCGGCACAAAAATACAAAAAACTTATGAATTGAGCAAACGTAGTCGTGTTTTTACTACTTCTGCGCTTACTTCTCCGTTTTGCTCTGTTCGTTCTTCTGTCGCATCCTTATCATCTTCACCACACCGCACATAGCGTCGTAGCGCGCCTGCAGCGAGTCGCGCTTCACGCCGAGCATGTTGCGTCGGTAGCGGTTGGTCGTGGTGTCGAGCTGCGCTATCGTCTGTTGCAGCAGCACGTCGGTGGCTGCCACGTCCGCCTGCGCCATCTTCAGCGATGCGTTCTGCCACACAGTGAGTGCCTCCTTGCGCACCTCTATGGCAGCAGGGTAGCGGTCGCGCAGCAGCGTGATGGAGTCGAGCGTGGCGCGATAGTTGCCACTCTCGTAGAGCGCATGTATGCGTGTGAGCATTTCGCGCGCCTGCTCGTCGTCGGTCTTGGCGCACGAAGCGAGCGCTAAGGCTATTAGTGTTATGAGTGTTAATTTCTTCATTGCTCGGCAAAAGTACAACAATTCTGCGTATTCGCGATGCAATCCATACCTTATTTAATTAATATTTAGACATACGAACATTATTAAAGAAAAGCCGAAGCGCTACATTTAGCGTCTGCGCCGACCGATGCGGACGTCTGCGCCGACCGATGCGGATGTCTGCGCCGACCGATGCGGATGTCTGCGTCGACCGATGCGGATGTCTGCGTCGACCGATGCGGATGTCTGCGTCGACCGATGCGGATGCTGTAATGTTAAAAATAAGGTGCAGGAACATTTTGTTTTGTTTTTCTTTTGTGCATAAAAAATAATTGCTTAATTTTGTCGCTCGTACTCAGACATACCTAAACAATAGTACAAACTACGTATAAATAACTAAAAATATATAACAATTTAATAGCTTAAATATGAAGACCTTTAGCTTAAACAAAATCATTGCAATCTTTGCATTGCTATTTTTTATCGGGGGGGTAAAACTTTAGCTCGAAGCGGAGACCCCAAAACACTCCCTATCGCAAACTATAGCCCAAACGGAAGCAAATTTTATTCCGATTTCACCATTGATTGGACAACGCAGAAGTTGCAGATTATCGTTGATGTTACTAATTGTACAACGGACGCATCGGGAAATAATCCAGACGATATTTTTGATCTTTGTCCGCAGACTACGTCTGATGTTGAATGGAATTCTCCTACACCAGTTGTACATGTCTATTGTGATGGTACACAATTGAAATTGCGTGGTAATAAATTTACTGGTAAAAGTGACCTTAAGCCGGATATAACTTTGGGTTCTTCTTACGACAAGACCAACATCACAATCGAGATTGATAACGAAAATGGTCTTACTGTTAATGGTAATTCAACCACACTCACAGCTACCTTCCTCACCGAACTGCTTAATAACTCGAACTTGACTTTTGCAAGTCAGGAGGGAAACGGCAGAATGCATGGTACTTATAAGTCGGTTAAGGTGGTGAGCAAGACCGCGCCTTCAGGAATCGTTACCTCAACAAACGAGACGACACCCGAACACGTATTCACGATGCGTAATGCTAATGGTGATTATGTTAACAGTAACCTGTATCGTACACTCGCAACTTCTGACTATGCCCAGTTTGCTTTCTATGAAGTTAGCGGTAAGGCAAACGCTTATTACATATATAACTATAGTGCTAAAAAGTGGCTTAAGTATACTACGAGTGCTACTTATACGGTAGGTAAGGACTTCGTTTCTAATGGTGAGAAAAGCGAGCGCAGCGAGTTCTACATCACTAATGCCGCAAAAGGCGGTGTAAACGGTGTGCAGATACAGCCTTACAATGCTGCTGGCAATGCTGCTAATAATTATTTGAACTTCTATGCTGGCGGTGATCAGAACACTAATCATACTATTGGTAACTGGACTGATAATGGAAGTAGTGATGCAGGTAGCCTTTGGGTGTTTACAGAGGTAGAGATTGCCAATAATAATGCTGTCATAACATCCACAACAATTCCAACAGGTACTTCTACAAACCTTACTTATAACGGTCAGACCACTTGGAAGGCAACTAAGAATACTCCATGGGAAATTACAACACCTATTGATTGGAATACACAGCAGCTCATTGTTACGGTTGACCTCAATGGAGTATATGCTAAGGACGCTGAGGCAAATCGTATGATACTTTGTGTGACTGGTGCTGACGATGAGCTTGGTTGGACTTTAAATACTGGACGATCTGTTTTCTATAATCAGAGCGCAACAAAAATACAGGGTTATGTTCTCGAAGGTGATAATGCTAATACAGACCCTCAACCTTATACCAACCCATTGGTGTTTAGATACACAAAGGATGGTCTGTACTTAGGCAACACATTGTCAAAACACAATGCTACTTGTTTGTCAAAACTCCTCTCGCAAAAGAATATAAAGATTGGTGTTGATAAAGAGGGATGTAGTGGTACATACACCATACAGTTGGCTTCTAATGACTATGCTCCTGCGCAAACTTATTCTGACAACATCTTGCGTGAGACTGCTACGGTGTCATTCAACGCACAGGACAATGTTGACGTGCAGCTTGAGCGCACGCTGAGCCCGGAATATTGGAATACGTTCTGTGTGCCGTTCACAATTTCGGCTGACGTAATAAAGGAGAAGTTTGGTGAGGGCACTCAGGTGTGCACCTTTGGTTCTATGGAGGGCACAGTGATGAACTTCGCTCATTCTACTACTATCGAGGCTGGCAAGCCTTACATCGTGAAGCCTACTAAGGAGGTGGTAAATCCTTCGTTCACAGGCGTGAATATCGAGGCGACAGCAGCTAAGCAGGTAGGTGCCAACGGCTACTTTATGCAGGGCATATACAGTGTGAAGACCGACCTCACTACCGATGGAACAAACCTCTTCCTCGGCGACGGTAACAAGTTCTATAAGCCATTAGGAACTACAACCGCAAAGATGAAGGGTATGCGTGCGTACTTCATCGTTCCGCAAGGCACCAATTTCGCAGCTCTGCGTGCTAACATCGACGGCGCAACAACCGCTATCGACGAGTTTGCCACTGTTGTTGAGCAGCCTACCGACAACCGCATCTACAACCTGCAGGGCCAGTTTGTGGGCACAAGCTTCGAAGGTCTGCACGGCGTGTATGTACAGAATGGCAAGAAAGTGCTGGTGAAGTAGTTTCTGCCTGATACAATAAAAAATACCTAATACAATAAAATCATGACTAAGAAAATCTATACCGCCCCTAAGATAAACATTGTAGAAATGAGCTGCACAACAATCATGGCTGGCTCTGGTGTTCAACTTATGGAAAATGGAACGTCAGGCCCTTCTGCTGATTATGGTGACGAAGTGCAAGCAAGCGAATCTTGGGCTGCACACTCTGCATCAAGAGTCTACTTCGATAGCTGGACTGACGACCCAGACGATATCTAAACAGTTCGCCGATTGAGCAACGACAATAAACATAAATACATCAACAAAAAAAGCGAGGCTTTCGAGCCTCGCTTTTTTTGTTGCGTATTGGTTTGAAAAATGTCTCGATGTTAGATGAAGATGTACTTCATAATGAACAGCGCAGCCAGCACATAGAGCGTGGGGTTGAGCTTCTTCCAGTTCATGCAGAGCATGTTGATAAGCACGTACGAGATGACACCGCAGAGGATGCCGTCGGAGATGCTGTACGTGAGCGGCATCATCACGATGGTGATGAACGCCGGTATCGACTCGGCATAGTCGTCGAGGTCGATGTCCTTCACCGGCGTGAGCATGAACAGACCCACGATGACGAGCACCGGAGTGGTTGCAGCAGCCGGTATGGAGAGGAACAACGGAGCGAAGAACATAGCCACAGCGAAGCACATAGCCGTAGAGAACGCCGTGAGACCGCTGCGTCCGCCCTGCGCCACGCCTGCCGCACTCTCCACGTAAGTGGTAGTGGTGCTTGCGCCGAGGCACGCGCCAGCCATTGTGGCTACGGCATCAGCCATAAACGCCTTGTTAAGACCCGGTATGCGTCCGTCCTTCTGCATCATGCCCGCCTTGGTGCATACGCCTACGAGCGTGCCCATGGTGTCGAACATGTCGATGAAGAGGAAGGTGAACACCACCACGAGCATGTCGAGCGTGAAGATGTTGTGAAACTCGAACTGGCAGAACAGCGGAGCCACCGACGGCGGAGTGTCTACAACGCCCGAGAAGTGGGTCACGCCCATCGGTATGCCGATGAGAGCTGTGGCGAGGATGCCGATGAGCAGCGAGCCCGGCACGTTCTTGATGACGAGCACCGAGGTGAGCACGATGCCGATCACGCCGAGCAGTGCGGTGCCTTCGGTCATGGTGCCGATGGTGACGAAGGTGGCAGAACTCTCGACGATGATGCCGGCGTTCTTCAGTCCGATGAAGGCGATGAAGAGTCCGATGCCGGCACCTATGGCACGCTTCACCGATGCCGGTATGGCGTCGACGATGAGTGTGCGCACCTTTGTCAGCGTTAGTACGACGAAGATGAAGCCCTCGATGAGTATCGCGGTGAGCGCAAACTGCCATGAGTAGCCCATGGTGAGGCAGACGGTGAACACGAAGAACGCGTTCAAGCCCATGCCCGGTGCCAGTCCGAAGGGCTTCTTGGCGTAGATAGCCATGGCGAGTGTGCCGATGATGGCTGCGAGTGCCGTTGCGGTGAACACCGCGTTGGTGTCCATGCCCTTGTCAGCGAGATTGCTGAAGATGCTCGGGTTGACGGCAAGGATGTACGCCATGGTGAGGAAGGTGGTGATGCCAGCCATCACCTCGGTCTTGATGTTGTGCTTCGACGGGTCGAAGCCGAAAAGTTTTGAAAGCATTGTTTTTGATTTTTATAAGCCGAACTAAGCCTTTTTAGGCCTCTTTAAGCCGTAGCTAAAGCTTAACCGAACTAAGCCTTTTTAGGTCTCTTTAAGCCTTGGGGTGTGAGTTTGAGAGCCCTCCCCGACGGGGAGGGTTGGGAGGGGCTTTTTACTTTTTTACTCTTTTACTTTTTTACTTTTAGAAGTCCCACTTCATACCCAAGCATGGGCGGCACTTAAATCCGCCGGTAGAGCCGAAGTTGTTGGAGAGTTCGATCTCTGTGCCGAGGCTGAGGTTGTTGCATCCGAAGTGCTGACCAACGTTGTACCAGAGCTGCGGCTCGGTGATGAACACGGTGCTCTTCTTCTTGCAAGAACCATCGGCTTGGAAGTCGACAGCGTGATTCTCCCACCAGAAGTCGGCGAAACCGTCGAACTTCAAGCCCTTCACACCGAAGAGGTCGTTCATAGCCCACACCACGGTGAACTGCATAGGCACGCTTTGCTTGTTCTCCCATATATACTTATAGAGTGCTTTGAGGTTGAGCGTGTTCTTGAAGTCCTTGCTATGGAAGAAGTAGTCGACACCTGCGAGCATAGCGTGGTTGATGGGGTAGGCTGCTGTGATACCGCCGTTGTACTCCACCTGCAGCGAGAGGTCTTTGATAGCCGACTTCTGCCAGAAGTTGAGGCAGCGTGCTATCTCGAGGTATGTGCCGCCGGGGGCTACGTTCTTGCCACCTTTCAGCTTGTCATAGTTGAAGTCGTGGTCGATGAAGAAGTAGGTGTTACCCCACTTGTCCTGCTTGAACATCTCAAGCGTAAGCGTTACAAACTCGCGGTCGCTACCGAAATCGTAGAACAACTGTGCGTTAACCTGTGCCTTTGCCTTTGTTGCACCGAGGCAGAGCATGGCAATGAGGAACAGTGTAGAGGCTGTCTTTTTGATTTTCATTGTCTTTTGATTTTATACAATAATATTATTAATAAGAAATTTAGTGCTATCCTAAATTGAACGCAAAGGTACAAATTTTCCGTCAATACACCTTAAATTCTGTAAAAAACCGTAACTTTGCACTTGATTTGCAAGTTATAATCAGGATTTTATACGTATGAAGCTATACACAGATGCCGAATTGGCACAGATTCTCGACAAAAAGATATTTCATAAGATAGGCGAAGTGGCAGACGCGATGGGCGTAGAGTGCTACCTCGTGGGCGGCTACGTGCGCGACATATTCCTTGAGCGTCCGACGAACGACATCGATGTGGTGGTCGTGGGCAGCGGCATCGAGGTGGCAAAGGAGCTGCAGAAGGCGCTTGGCAAGAACGAGAAGACCGGACGCTGGCGCGCCCATCTCGCCGTCTACCGCAACTTCGGTACGGCGCAGATAAAGTTCTACGACACCGAAGTGGAGTTCGTGGGCGCACGCCGCGAGAGCTACGACCGCGGTTCGCGCAAGCCCGTGGTTGAGGACGGCACGCTCGAAGACGACCAGAACCGCCGCGACTTCACCATCAACGCCATGGCGGTATGCCTGAACAAGGCACGCTTCGGCGAACTGGTCGACCCCTTCGACGGCATCTACGACCTCGAGGACGGCATTATACGCACACCGCTCGACCCCGATATCACCTTCTCCGACGACCCGCTGCGCATGATGCGCTGCGTGCGCTTCTCGGCTCAGCTCAAGTTCTTCATCGACGAGGAGACGTTCGACGCGCTCGGACGCAACGCCGAGCGCATAAAGATAGTGAGCGGAGAGCGCATAGCCGACGAGCTGAACAAGATAATGAAGACCCAGCAGCCCTCGCGCGGCTTCGTGGAGCTGCAGCGTTGCGGACTGCTGCAGCTCATCATACCCGAGCTGAGTGCGCTCGACGTGGTGGAGACACGCAACGGCAAGGCGCACAAGAACAACTTCTACCACACGCTGGAGGTGGTGGACAACGTGGCGAAGCGCAGCGACAACCTCTGGCTGCGTTGGGCGGCTCTGTTCCACGACATCGGCAAGACGCGCTCGAAGCGTTGGGAGCCCGCCACGGGTTGGACGTTCCACAACCACAACTACTTGGGAGCGAAGATGATTCCGGGCATCTTCCGACGCATGAAACTGCCGATGGATGCCAAGATGAAGTACGTGGAGAAGATGGTAGACCTGCACATGCGCCCCATCGTGATAGCCGATGAGGAGGTGACCGACTCGGCTGTGCGCCGTCTGCTCAACGACGCTGGCGACGATATCGACGACCTGATGATGCTCTGCGAGGCTGACATCACGAGCAAGAACGAGGTGCGCAAGAAACGCTTCCTCGAAAACTTCCGCATGGTGCGCGAGAAGCTCACCGACCTGAAGGAGCGCGACTACAAGCGTCTGTTGCAACCCGTCATCGACGGCAACGAGATTATGCAGATGTTCAACCTGCCGCCATGCAGGCAGGTGGGCGAGCTGAAGCAGTATCTGAAGGACGCTGTGCTCGACAACCGTGTGGCTAACGAGCGCGAGCCACTCATGCAGCTGCTGATGAAGAAAGCCGAAGACATGGGGCTTACGCAGTAGTTTAGCACCGATGAAGTGCCACTTTCGCATTGACGAAGTGGCACTTTTGCATTGGTAAAGTTGCACTTTTGCATTGGTAAAGTGCAACTGCAGCATTGACAGAGTACAACTGCAGTATTGGTCAAAATAGAAACTAATATATTGAATAACGCGTAACGAGAAATAAAAGTTGTTAAATGTACGCGTGTTGTCGTTACAACTTATTTACATATTTAGTAACTTTGCACACAGAAAACTTAAACGTGCGGTTTAGTTTTCTGACTACACTCATTCAAAAGCAAATAGTAAAGTACATATATATTAATAAGGTAAAAATATTTATTAGAAATAGGTATGAAAAAAACAAAGATTTTATTGGTTGCAGCCTTAGCTGCAGTGCTCGCCTCATGTGGTGGCGGAAAGAGTGGCGGAAAGCCTAACTTCGGCGACAACGAATACGCTGTGCGCACAGTTCAGGGTCAGGATGCAAATTTGCAGACCACCTATCCGGCATCTATCAAAGGTGTGCAGGACGTGGAGATTCGCCCGAAAGTGTCTGGCTTCATCACAAAGCTTTGCGTGAAGGAAGGCCAGTCGGTTAAGGCAGGTCAGCTGCTGTTCGTCATCGACAACGTGACATACGCCGCAGCTGTACGTCAGGCAAAGGCATCAGTGAACGCCGCTAAGGCACAGCTCAACACCGCAACCCTCACATACAACAACTCGCAGAAACTCTTCAAGAACAACGTAATCGGTTCGTACGAGTTGCAGTCGACAAAGAACGCCATGGAGAGCGCAGCAGCCCAGCTCGCTCAGGCAGAGGCAGCATACGTATCGGCTAAGCAGAACCTCAACTTCTGCTTCGTGACCTCTCCATCTAACGGCGTTGTAGGCGACCTGCCTTACCGCGTAGGTGCTCTCGTAAGCGCATCGTCGCAGCAGCCCCTCACAACCGTGTCTAACAACTCTACAATGCAGGTCTACTTCTCTATGACAGAGAAAGACCTTCTGGAGATGAGCAAGACACAGGGCGGCGTACACGCTGCCGTTGAGAACTATCCGACTGTGAAGCTGCAGCTCGCCGACGGCTCTATCTACGAGCATCCGGGCAAGGTGGCAACAGTGAGCGGTGTTATCGACCCGACAACAGGTACCGTGTCTATGCGTGCCGACTTCCCCAACCCTGAGCACGTGCTCAAGAGCGGTGCGTCAGGCTCTATCGTTGTGCCTCACGTAGCCTCTTCGGCTGTTATCATTCCGCAGGACGCTGTGGTTCAGGTGCAGGACAAGTACTTCGTTTACGTAGTAGGCAAGGACAACAAGGTGAAGTACACACCGGTGACCGTAAACCCGCAGAACGACGGCAAGAACTACATCATCACCTCTGGTCTTAGCGTAGGCGACCGCTTCGTTGTGAACGGCGTGTCTTCGCTGCAGGACGGTATGGACATCAAGCCGCTAACAGAGGCTCAGTATGCTGAGAAGCTGAAGAAGACAGAGGAACTCGGCGAGGCTCAGGGCGACCTTGGTAAGCTGAAGAAGGCATTCGGAAAATAAAGAATTCAGAAGTTAAGAGCTCAGAAGTTAAGCCAATAGCACATATTAAGAAGCTTGACATATGGCTTAACTCCAGTATTCTTAACTTCCTAACTCCTAAATTTTAAACAAATGAAATTAGATAGATTTATCCTACGCCCGGTACTCTCCACCGTGATTTCTATCCTGGTGGTCATCCTGGGTGTGTTAGGTTTGGTGTCGCTGCCTATCGAGCAGTACCCGAACATGGCGCCGCCTACCATCATGGTGGATGCAGCCTACACCGGTGCCAACTCACAGACCGTGCTCAACTCGGTGCTCGCACCACTTGAGGAGTCGATCAACGGTGTGGAGGGCATGACCTACATGACATCTTCTGCCACCAACGACGGTTCGGCTTCAATCACCGTATTCTTTAAGCAAGGTATGGACCCTGACATGTGTCAGGTCAACGTGCAGAACCGCGTGTCGCAGGCATCAGCATTGCTGCCAGCCGAGGTAACCAAGGCTGGTGTGACGGTGATGAAGCGCCAGTCGTCAACCGTTATCCTCTTCGGTCTTACAGCCGATGACGACCGCTACGACGACGAGTTCCTCGCCAACTATGCCAACATCAACGTCGTTCCGGCTATCAAGCGTGTGAACGGTGTGGGCGAGTGCCAGTGCTTCTCGCAGAAAGACTACACCATGCGCCTCTGGATCGACCCCGTGAAGATGAAGAGCTACGGCTTGATTCCGACCGACCTCACCGGCGTACTTGCACAGCAGAACATAGAGGCTGCGCCAGGTTCGGTAGGCGAGCAGTCTGACAACCAGTACCAGTACACCTTCCGCTACAGAGGTCGTCTGCAGACGCCAGAGGAGTTCGGCGACATGATTATCAAGTCGACAAAGGACGGACAGACCATCCGTGTTAAGGATGTAGCCCGCGTGGAGATGGGTGCGCTGTCATACACCGTAGAGTCGAAGAACAACGGCAAGCCGTCAGTAACAATGATGGTGACACAGACCGCCGGCTCTAACGCTACCGAGATTGCCACAAACATCAAGAAGCTCCTCAAGGAGCAGGAAGCAGCAATGCCTCCAGGCATCCACTTCGACATCATGCAGGACGTGACAGAGTTCCTCTTCGCCTCAATCGAAGACCTTATCAAGACACTCTGCGAGGCGTTCATCCTCGTGTTCATCGTGGTGTACATCTTCTTGCAGGATACTCGCTCTACGCTCATCCCGTTGATTGCGGTACCCGTGTCGTTGATCGGTACATTCTTCTTCCTCTATGCGTTCGGCTTCTCGCTCAACCTGCTTACGCTTGCCGCCCTCGTGCTTGCCATCGCCATTGTGGTCGACGATGCCATTGTGGTCGTCGAGGCAGTACATGCCAAGCTCGACCTCGGCTACAAGTCGGCTAAGCTCGCGTCAATCGACGCCATGAACGAGATTTCGGGTGCCATTATCTCAATCACCCTCGTTATGGCTTCGGTGTTCATTCCGGTGTCGTTCATGGGTGGTACGTCAGGTGCGTTCTACCGCGAGTTCGGTATCACCATGGCTATCTCTATTATCATCTCGGCACTTAACGCCTTGACCCTCTCGCCAGCCCTCTGTGCTATCTTGCTGAAGCCGAAGGACGAGGAAGGCAAGGAGCGCAAGATGTCGATGGTAGACCGCTTCCACGCATCGTTCAACGCCGCTTACGGCAAGGTGCAGGAGAAGTACACCAAGGGTGTGCGCCGCCTCGTAGAGCGTCCGTTCATCGCTATCGGCACGGTGGTAGTGGCTATCGCTGCAATGGCTGTGCTCATGGGTACGACAAAGACAGGTCTTGTGCCTGACGAAGATACCGGCACCGTGTTCTGTACAGTGTCAACACCTCCGGGCACCTCTATGAAGAAGACCAACGAGGTGATGGACCAGGTAGACCGTATGCTCGCTACCAACCCGGCTATCGCCAGTCGTATGCGTATCACGGGCTACAACTTCATCGCAGGTCAGGGCTCTAACCATGGTACATTCATCATCAAACTGAAGAGCTTCGAGGAGCGTCAGAAGGCAGAAGGACCGCTGAAGTACATCGGCGTACACAACCTCGGCTCTACAATGGTGCTCGGTATGATATACAAGCAGACCGCAGCCATCAAGGGTGCGCAGATCCTCGCCTTCCAGCCGCCTATGGTGCAGGGCTTCTCAGCAACCAACGGTATGACCTTCTCTATGCAGGACCGCACGGGTGGCGATGTGAACAAGTTCTTCGACATCACACAGAAGTATATAGCTGAGCTCAACAAGCGTCCGGAGATTTCGAACGCCATGACCTCGTACAACACAAAGTACCCACAGTACAAGATTGATGTTGACGTGGCTAAGTGTAAGCAGAGCGGCATCGACCCATCGACAGTGCTCACCACAATGCAGGGCTACTACGGTGGTATGTACGCTTCGAACTTCAACGCTTACGGTAAGCTCTACCGTGTATATATCCAGTCGGCACCGCAGAATCGTGCAGACCTGAAGAGTCTGGACAACATCTACGTGCGCACCTCGGCAGGCGAGATGGCTCCTATCAAGGAGTACGTGAACCTCAGCCGTGTGTATGGTCCGCAGGAGATTGACCGCTTCAACCTCTTCACCTCAATCAACGTGAACGCATCAGCAGCTGAGGGCTACTCAACGGGCGACGCTATCAACGCTATGGCAGAGGTGGCTAAGACCTCGCTTCCGGCAGGCTACACCTACGAGTTCTCGGGCTTGACACGTACCGAGCAGGAGTCGTCTAACTCTACAGCTATCGTGTTCGTGCTCTGCTTGACCTTCGTTTACCTCATCCTCTCGGCACAGTATGAGTCGTATGTTCTGCCGTTGTCCGTAATCCTCTCCATCCCGTTCGGTTTGGCAGGAGCCTTCCTCTTCACCAATATGTTTGGTAAGAACAACGACATCTACATGCAGATTGCGCTCATCATGCTTATGGGTCTTCTCGCCAAGAACGCCATCCTTATCGTGCAGTTCGCCCTCGAACGCCGTCTGACCGGTATGGCTATCTCTTGGTCGGCAGTGCTCGGTGCTTCAGCCCGTCTGCGTCCTATCCTTATGACCTCGTTGGCTATGATTATCGGTCTGTTGCCGTTGCTCATGCCGTGGGGCGTAGGCTACAACGGTAACATGACACTCGGTGCGGCAGCCGTAGGCGGTATGCTCATCGGTATGCTCTGCCAGATTATGGTAGTGCCGGCGTTGTTCTTCATCTTCCAGACACTGCAGGAGAAGATTAAGCCTATCGAGTTCGAGAACGACACAGCAGATGTAGACACCGAGATACGCCAGTACACCAACCCGTACGTGGCAGGTGCGCTGCAGGATCAGATTGAAAAGACTTCAAAATAAGACAGATGAACATGAAAAAGTTAATGCTTCTCGCCGCTGGCGCATTGCTGATGACCAGCTGCGGAATATATAATAAGTACGAGCGTCCGGAGGTGAACACCACGGGCCTCGTGCGCGACGTGCAGAGCAACAGCGACACACTCGCAGTAAGCGACACCACAAGCTTCGGCAATCTCGCTTGGCGCACCGTGTTCACCGACCCACAGCTGCAGTCGCTCATCGAGCTTGGCTTGCAGAACAATACCAACATGCTCAACGCCGCGCTCAACGTGAAGATGGTGGAGGACCAGCTCATGGTGGCTAAGCTCGCCTTCGTGCCCGGTTTCACCTTCTCGCCGCAAGGCACAATAGCTTCGTGGGACGGCAACCCCGCTACGAAGACCTACTCGCTGCCTATCACAGCGTCGTGGAACATCGACCTCTTCGGCAACCTTCTCAACCAGAAGCGTTCGGCACAGATGGCGCTGCTCGCTACGAAGGACTATCAGCTCGTAGTGCAGACAAAGGTCATCTCTAACATTGCCAACATGTACTACACACTGCTCATGCTCGACAAGCAGCTGCAGGTGGTAGAGAATATGACAAAGCTCACAGAGGAGACGCTGCGCATTATGAAGCTGCAGAAGGACTTCGGACGTGTGCGCGAGACATCAGTGCAGAGTGCAGAGTCGAACTTCTACTCGGTTCAGGCTCAGGGCACAGAGATAAAGCGTATGATACGCGAGACGGAGAACTCGCTCTCGCTGCTGCTCGGTCAGCAGGCGCAGACCATTGCACGCGGCACACTCGAAGAGCAGTCGCTGCCTACGGAGTTCTCTACCGGCATCGGCTTGCAGCTGCTCGCCAACCGTCCTGACGTACACTACGCTGAGATGTCGCTCGCGCAGTGCTTCTACGACGTGAACACCGCTCGCTCACGCTTCTACCCGAGCATCACAATCTCGGCAACGGGTGCCTTCACCAACTCAGGCGGTATGGGCATCGTGAACCCAGGCAAGTGGCTGCTCTCGGCAGTAGGCTCGCTCGTGCAGCCTATCTTCGCTCACGGTCAGCTCGTGGCTGGCTTGAAGGTGGCTAAGTCAAAGCAGGAGCAGGCTTTCAACACATGGCAGAACGCAGTGCTCTCAGCCGGCTCGGAGGTGAGCAACGCCCTCGTGCTCTACAACTCATCGGCAGAGAAGAGCGCACTGGAGGCTAAGCAGGTGGAGAGTCTGAAGAAGAACGTGGAGTACAACCAGATGCTCTTCAACGACGGCTCGGCTACATACCTGGAAGTGATCACCGCGCAGCAGAGCCTGCTCAATGCAGAGCTCTCAAAGGTGCAGGACGACTTCAACAAGATGCAGGCTGTGGTTAACCTCTACTATGCGCTTGGTGGAGGAAGATATTAAGAATGTTGAATGTTGAATGTTGAGTGTTGAATTATTCAAAACTCAAAACTCACAACTCAAAATTTAAGAATTATGATTAGTGAAAAAGCATATATAGCTCCGGGTGCTAAGATTGGCAAGAACGTTACAATCTATCCGTTCGCCTACATCGAGGACGACGTAGTGATTGGCGACGACTGCATAATCTATCCTTACGTGAGCATCATGCGCGGCACCGTGATGGGTCGTGGCAACAAGGTTTATCAGAACACAGTGCTCGGTGCAGAGCCGCAGGACTTCAACCATAAGGGTGAGGCTACACGCCTCGTCATCGGCGACGAGAACATCTTCCGCGAGAACGTGGTTGTGAACCGCGCCACATACACCGACGGCGAGACACGCATCGGCAACCGCAACTTCTTCATGGAGGGTGTGCACATCTCGCACGACACGAAGGTGGACGACTATGTTACGTTCGGCTACGGTACGAAGGTGGCAGGCGACTGTGAGGTTCACAGTGCCGTTATCTTCTCTTCTGGTGTCATTGTCAACTCGAATGTGCGCATCGGTGGTGCGTCGATGGTGACGGGCGGTGTACGTATCTCGAAGGATGTGCCTCCGTTCATCGTGGCTACTGACAACCCCGTGCGCTACGCCGGTGTGAACGAGTCGCTGCTGAAGTCGTCGGGCACAAGCGAGAAGGTAATCAACCATATCGCTAACGCTTACCGCCTCGTGTTCCACGGACAGACAAGCGTGTTCGACGCAATCAACCAGGTGAAGGAGCAGGTGCCTGCTGGCAAGGAGATAACGGCTATCGTGAAGTTCCTTGAGAGCACTAAGTTGGGCATCATCAGCAAACTGTAAACAATGGAGACATCAAAACACCACATATATTTCATACCTTTTATATATTAGTGTTGTTATTTCAATGAAAGCGGCAAGGTCGACGGGATGTCAACCTTGCCGCTACTTTTATGTTTAGGCGTTGAGTAAAGCATCCGCGTCGACCGATGCGGATGTCTGCGTCGACCGATGCGGATGTCTGCGTCGACCGTTGCGGATGTCTGCGTCGACCGTTGCGGATGTCTGCGTCGACCGATGCGGATGTCTGTATCGACCGTTGCGGATGTTAATAACCGACACTGCAAGGAAAACCTTCGGCCATTACGCGGTCGCGAATGTCGTCGAGTTCCTCGTGCGTAGCCTTGCTTAGTGTTGGGCAGGGCGTTTCGCGGTCGATGGTGTATATCATCACTGCGCTTGGTCGGATGCAACGCAGAGTTTGAAGCCATGCAGACACGAAACCGTCGGAGGTGTTGTCCACGCTCTCGCCGTTGTCGTCGGTGCCGTGCATGAATATGGTTTGCACTATACAGTGCCCATTGAACGATGCCATCTCCTTGACGATATTCTCAACGTTGTACGATGGTTGCGTAGGGCGGTCCACCTTATTTATATATGCAGGGTCGACCGTGTCAAGCTTCATAATGTTGTTGTCTGCGAGCAGTAGGGCGCGGTGCACGTCGGGGCGGTGAGCCAGCGTGGAGTTGGTGAGCACCGACACCTTAGCCTCGGGGTAATAAGCATTGCGCAGACGTATCGTATCCTCGATGATATGGAGGAAGTCGGGATGCGTGGTCGGCTCACCATTGCCCGAGAAAGTGATCACGTCGAGTTTCGCACCTGCCGTGTGCATCTCCTTCAGTTTCGCCTCCAGACGCTCCGCAATAAGCTCGCGCGAAGGGCGTGGCAGGGTAGGGCGGCGCGTGCAGTTGTAGCCCACCTCGCAGTAGATGCAGTCGAACGTGCAAATCTTTCCGTCGCTCGGGTTGACGTTCACACCGAGCGATATGCCAAGACGTCGGCTGTGTATCGGTCCGACGATTGGCGAAGGATAGAGAATTGTTGCCATGATGTGTGCTTTTTGTTCACATCAAAGGTAGACAGATTGTTTTGTTTATGATGTGCGTATGGTGTTAATTGACGTTAATCCCTCTTTTGAACGGATATTTTTTTGTTATTTTGCAGGAAATTTGGTATAATATAGCCTTTTCGGAATGAGAAAGAAAAATAAGAAGACCCGCAGTCGTCACGGATTGCAGGCGGTAACGTTGTGCATTAGCACCGCAATGGTGCTTGTTCTGTTAGGTTTGGTGGTGTTCGCAGTGTGCACCGCTCGTAATCTTTCTGCTTTCGTGAAGCAGAACATCGTGGTTACGATGATGCTTCAGGACGATATGACCTCTGGCGAGGCGCAGCAGTTCTGCACCAAGCTAAAGGCTCGCCCCTACATCCATACGCTCCAGTATATCAGTAAGGAGCAGGCTCTGCGCGAAGGAATAAAAGAATTGGGAACCGATCCGCGTGAGTTTGCCGAGGCAAACCCTTTCCTCTCTTCGGTGGAGGTGACTCTGACGTCCGACTATGCTAACAGCGACTCGCTGAAGTTTATCTCTAAGGAGCTGAAAGCCTACCCGAAGGTGAGCGAGGTGAAGTATCAGAAGGACCTCATCGACAGTGTCAACGCGAACATTGCGAAGATAAGCATTGTGCTCTTGGCACTCGCCGTGTTGCTCACGATAGTGTCGTTCTCGCTTATCAACAACACCGTGCGCCTGAGCATCTACGCCCGTCGCTTCTCCATACACACGATGAAGCTCGTGGGTGCGTCGTGGGGCTTCATCCGTGCGCCGTTCGTGCGCCACTATGTGTTGCTCGGCTTGCTCGCTGCGCTCATTGCCTGCTGCGTGTTGGGAGGCGGAGTGTACGCACTGTTCATGTACGAGCCTGAGGTGCTCGACCTCATCACATGGGAGGTGCTCGCTATCACTGCCGGCACGGTGGTGGTGTTCGGCATCTTCATCACGGCTATCTGTTCGATAATATCGGTGAACAAGTTCCTGCGCATGAAGGCAGGCGATTTGTATAAGATATGATGTTGAGATGTTGAGATGTTGAGATGTTGAGATGGTGACATTACTTATATTATACATATAGACACTATTTGATAGAATATATTCATTCAATTTAAAATAAAGACAAAGTGGATAAAAGAAATTACGCATTTGGCAAGATTAACTTCATTCTGATGGTAGTCGGAATGTTGATTGTCATCCTCGGTTTTATACTCATGAGCGGTGGCGGAAGCGACGAGCATGTTTTCGATAACGACATCTTTAGTGTGCGTCGCGTGAAGGTAGCACCTGCTGTGTGCTTCCTCGGCTTCATCTCTATTATTTATGCGATAATCAAGAAGCCGAAAGACGAATAACTCTTCAGGGGTGCTTTCAGGGGGTGCAGTTGTCTCAACTGCACCAACATAGTGGCAGGTGCATTCTGTTGGTGCCTTCAAATTTATTGGTGCAGTTGAGACAACTGCACCCCCTGAAAGACAACTGCACCCTCTGAAATCCCCCCAACAATTAATAATTAATAATTAAAAATTAATAACTAAACAAATGGATTGGTTACAAGCCTTAGTCCTTGGTATCATTCAGGGACTCACAGAATATTTGCCCGTAAGTAGTAGTGGACACCTCGCAATCGGCTCGGCACTCTTCGGCGTGCAGGGCGAGGACAACCTCACGTTCACCGTCATGGTGCACGTGGCGACAGTGCTCAGTACGCTCGTAATACTGTGGAAGGAAATCGACTGGATACTGAAAGGACTCTTCAAGTTCGAGATGAACGCCGAGACGAAGTACTTCCTCAACATCGTTGTCTCGATGATACCAGTAGGCATCGTAGGCGTGTTCTTTAAGGACTATGTGGAGAAGATCTTTGGTTCGGGTCTGCTCATCGTGGGCTGTTGCCTGCTCCTGACAGCAGCGTTGCTCACCTTCTCCTACTTCGCTAAGCCACGTCAGCGCGAGAATATCTCGATGAAGGATGCCTTCATCATCGGCTTGGCGCAGGCAGCAGCCGTGCTGCCCGGTCTCTCACGCTCTGGTTCCACCATTGCCACCGGCATCTTGCTCGGCAATAAGAAGGAGAAACTCGCACAGTTCTCGTTTCTCATGGTCATCCCGCCCATTCTCGGCGAGGCACTCCTCGACGTGCTCAAGGCGGTTAAGGGCGAAGAAGCGTTCGGCGATATAGAGACACTGCCCCTCATCGTGGGCTTCGTGGCAGCCTTCGTAAGCGGATGCATCGCCTGCAAGTGGATGATAAACATCGTGAAGCGAGGCAAACTCGTGTGGTTCGGTGTCTACTGCGCAATAGCAGGAGCCGTTACGATAGCTTGCTCATTACTATAAAAGAAGAAGACAATGAATTTCACCAAAGGCGAAGTCATCGCCATAAACAAACCCCTTGGCATGACCAGCTTCTGTGCCTTGGCAATAGTGCGCAAGCGCATCTGCGTCCGCCTCGGGGTGAAGAAACTGAAGATAGGTCATGCCGGAACACTCGACCCTCTTGCCACTGGCGTGCTCGTGCTCTGCACCGGCAAGTTCACGAAGCGCATTGAGGAGTTCCAGATGCACGGCAAGGAATACACAGCCACCATTCAGCTCGGAGCCACTACGCCCAGCTACGACATGGAGCATCCGGTGAACGCCACTTACCCCACAGACGGCATCACACGCGAGCGCATCGAAGAAGTGTTGAAGCAGTTCGTGGGCGATATAGAGCAGGTGCCACCGACATTCTCGGCGTGCAAGGTGAGCGGACAACGCTCCTACGACCTGCGCCGAAAGGGTAAGGACGTGGAGCTGCAGCCGAAGCAGATACACATCGACGAGATAGAACTCACGGCGTTCGACCCCGAAACAATGCAGATGTCTGTACGTGTGGTCTGTGGCAAGGGTACATACATACGCGCCTTGGCACGCGACATCGGTCGCGCACTCGACTCGGGCGGCTACCTCACAGCACTCTGCCGTACACGCTCCGGCGAGCAGCGCGTGGAGAACTGCATCGAGCTTGACGGCTTTGAGGAGTGGCTTGCCAATCAGACAATAGAAACCAATGAAGATGAATAAATAAACAACTACAATGAAGTTATCACAGTTTAAGTTTAAACTACCCGAAGAGCTGATAGCTCTTTATCCGCATAGCATTTATCGCGAGTTTGAAAACGACAACGGCGAGAAGGAAACCTTCCGCATCACACGTCGCGACGAGTGCCGACTGATGGTGTTGCACAAAAAGTCGCAGACCATCGAGATGTACAAGAAAGATGACAAAGGCAACCCTATCGAGGGCGAATACCTCGATTTTCGCAATGTGCTCGACTACTTCGGCGAGCACGACACATTCATCTTCAACGATACAAAGGTGTTCCCGGCGCGCCTCTATGGCACAAAGGAGAAGACCGACGCAAAGATAGAGGTGTTCCTGCTGCGCGAGCTCAACGAAGAAATGCGTCTGTGGGACGTGCTCGTAGAGCCGGCTCGCAAGATACGTATCGGCAACAAGCTGTTCTTCGACGATTCGGGCACAATGGTGGCTGAGGTTATCGACAACACAACCAGTCGCGGACGCACACTGCGCTTCCTTTACGACTGTCCGCACGACGAGTTCAAGCGCGAGCTCTACGGTCTGGGCGAGGCTCCGCTGCCACGCTACATCGTAGACCGCCGCCCCGACAAGCGCAGCACAGAGGACGACTTCGACGACTTCCAGTGCATCTTTGCTAAACATGAGGGTGCGGTCACGGCTCCTGCTACCGGCTTGCACTTCTCGCGCGAACTGATGAAGCGCATGGAGATACGTGGCATCAACTTCGCATACATTACGCTCCACTGCGGATTGGGCAACTTCCACGACATAGAGGTGGAGGACCTCACAAAGCACAAGATGGACTCGGAGCAGATGCGCGTCGATGCCGACTGCTGCAAGTTGGTGAACGACACAAAGCGTGCCGGACACCATGTGTGTGCTGTGGGTACAAGCGTGGTGAAGGCTACGGAGACAGCCGTTGGCACTGACGGTATGCTGAAGGAGTACGATGGCTGGACCAATAAGTTCATCTTCCCACCGTATGACTTCGGACTTGCCGACTCGATGATCTCTAACTTCTATCATCCGTACTCGACACTCCTCATGGAGACCTGCGCCTTCGGCGGCTACGACCTCGTGATGGAGGCGTACAACCTCGCTGTGAAGCACGGCTTCAAGTTTGGTTCTTACGGCGACGCATTGCTCATCGTAAACGATTAAGCGCAGAGTATGCACACCGTGTACCTCTCTCTCGGCTCCAATCTCGGCGACCGCAAAGCTACGATGCGTCGCGCCATCGGCTTGCTCAACGAACGTGCAGGCAGCGTCGACCGCCAGTCGTCGTTCATCGAGACCGAGCCTTGGGGATTTGAATCGACCAATAAGTTTCTGAATATGTGTGTGCGTCTGCTCACTACGTTGTCGCCAGAGCAATTGCTACTGGCTACAAAGCAGATAGAACGTGAGTTGGGCAGAACACAGAAGTCGGTGAATGGGCAGTATCACGACCGCCCTATCGACATAGATATACTGATGTACGACGACGTACATCTTGACTCTGACGACCTCACGCTGCCGCATCCGCACATGCTGGAGCGCGAGTTCGTGATGAAACCGCTTAGCGAAATACTCTCGGTTGGGAGTTGAAGAGATATGCAGGGATGGAAACAATGTCTACATACCGTCTTTGCAGCTTGTACGCCACCGAAGGCGCAGCCTCTGTTGTTGCGCCTTCGGTGGCGTTTTTTTATAGACGTGCAGACGTAAGTTTCACGTTTTGTTATGTATGGCGTTCGAAGATGGAAAGCGTTAATTCGTAAATAAATTAAAAAATAAAATAACTTTTGTTTGGCGAAAAACTTCATAATCTGTATATTTGCAAAATATTCTTCGCATATATTAATAATCTAAATAATTGAGTATGAAGAAATCTATACTTTTGACAGCGGCTCTTGTTATGGCTACAACAGCTGCCAACGCACAACCATTCGTTGAGGGCGTTCCGTTTAGTGCACGTCAGTTCGGCAAGCACCTTGTGCCAACACTTGACGCACAGGCTCAGCCTTCAAAGCTGCGCGCAGAGAAGAAGTCCAACTATTACTTGCGTCCTGAGGGTGCTTTGTTCCAGGCTTCTGACAAGAAAGGTCAGATTTGGGGAACAGTGTATATGTATGTTCCGGGTGCTTACGACGTAAAGTTCAAGAAGCAGGGCACAGATGCCTATGTTTGGCATCAGAACACATTTGACTATTACGGTGATGTAACTGTTAACGATTGCTCAAGCAAAACAGATTATTATTATAATATTGATGCAAACGGCGACTTCACGATGAAGAGCTTGTTTGACGGTCGCGATGCTCTCCCGACACTTGTTTGCAATACCGACTCGTTCCTGCTTGCTTCTGAGAATCCTTACTTCGGCAATGCGGGCGACCCTGGCAAGCACGAATCATTGGCTTTGAAATTCTATTATCCGCGCTTGTATTCAGGCATCGACCAGGACAACCGCCGCGTGGCTCCGCTTTCTTACACAATGGACCAAGTCAGCGAAGTGTTCTTCGGCGGTATGGATAACAAGTATGTATACGGTTCGGGTACATTCACGCAGGGCGATGCCAAGTACACAGCTACCGGCGTTTATCAATATTTTGACAAACCGATGGCTCCGCTGGTCGTAGAAGATATCTTTATTCCGGTTATCTCTAAGGGTTATTATCCTGTAGCAAAGGGCAAGGAACTGCGTTTGCAGATTCACGACGTGATAGAGCAGGACGGCAAACGCATTCCTGGCGAAAAGATTCTCTACGAACTCACAGCTACTGAGCCTGAGACTATCGACGTAGGCAGTATCCCGTATGACGATAACACAAGCTACAACGCCTTCACACTCGTGTTCACAAAGAAGAACGCTGAAGGCAAGGCAGAACGCTTCGTTATCGATCAGCCGTTCTATGTAGTAATCGACGGACTCGACAAGGAAGGCATCGACTGCGGTTTTGAGATTAGCGAGTTACCTTATTATTATAATGACTTCGACTCAGCCGTAGGTATTTGGAAGAAGGATGGCAGTCCTGCGTTCTTCAGCCTCTATAAGGACGTTGCTCTGAAGGTGTCGTTCTCTGCTAAGTACGACTACTGCAACCCGATGTACTACGTCATCAACGGCCGTGAGGAGAACTACGGCATTGTGAAGATGGACGACGACGGCACAAGCGGCAAGACTCTCATTCCTGGCGATTTGGTGTTCGCTGGTCCGGCTATCAAGACTAACGACAGCTGGTTCGACGCCAACAACGACCCCAACTACACCGTAACTTGCGATGCCGATTGGGTGAAGTCAATCACTCCCGACACAAAGACATGGGCTGAATACGACATCACAGTGCTCAAGGTGGTATGCGACCCACTGCCAGAAGGCGTAAGCGGACGCAAGTGCGAACTCCACGTGCAGAGCAAGACCTGCAAGTCGACATATCCTATCGAGGTTCTGCAGGGCGACGCTACGGCCGGCATCAACGGCGTAGCAGTGAACGTGGCTCGCGACGGCAAAACATACAACCTCAGCGGACAGCGCGTAGCTCCTGATACAAAGGGTATCGTGATACGCGACGGCAAGAAGTACGTTAACAAGTAGAAATCCTGACAAGCTATATCGTAATTAGAGGGGGATAGTTTATTCTATAACAATCCCCCTCCTATAAAACAAGGTGTTAATTAGAGAGAGTTTATTGATTGTATAAATAACTAAAAACAATACGACTATGAGAAAAACGCTTCAAGTATTATTCTCGGCATTGTTGGCAGCTACCACGCTAGCTCCGTCGACAGTGAAGGCACAGACTCCGTCAACTGGCGGACCGTACGATGTTCCGTATTCATGTCTGTGGAACGATCAGAAAGTATTAGTTAATAAAGAGTGGACCGTTGAGGACAAGAACAACGACGGTATCACATGGGGATTCAGTAATGATGTGCCCGGTAGCTTCATCAGTTATATCGGCACAGCGCAGAAGCAGGATGCCGACGACTGGCTTGTGAGCCCGTACTTGGCATTCGAGGCAGGCAAGACATATAAGGTTGAGACCGGTGGCTTCAAGGCTATGGGTGGTTCGCAGAAGTTGGCTGTGGCTATCGGCACAGGCGACGACCCTACAACATACAAGGTGATAGGCGACTACACCATTTCGGCTACATACGGCGGAGGTGGTGCCACACCAGTTGAAGGCGAGTTCATTGCTCCTACAACCGGCAAGTATCGCGTAGCATTCCATTGCACCAGCAACCAGCGTGCATATCTCCTGCTCCTTCCTGTGAAAGTATTTGCTCAGGCTGCCTTGGCAGTGCGCCCGGCAGCTGTAAACGACCTCAATGTAGAGGTTGGTGCTAAGGGAGCGGTGTCGGCTAAGGTGTCGTTCACAATACCTTCTACTGACTATGCTGGCAATGCACTGACAAGTCTAACCCGTGTGCAGCTTTATCGCGACTATGTGGTTGTGAAGAACTTCGATTCACCGAAACCTGGTGAAAAGGTCGTATGGCAAGACGAAGAGGTGCTTACTGGCGAACATACATATAGCGTTATCTCTACAGCTAACGACTTGCGTAGCGACGAGGTTGCAAAGAAAGCATACGTAGGTTACGACCGTCCGCTTCCTCCGCAGAATATAAAGATACACGACAACCTTGATGGTACAGCAGCTATCACATGGGATCCGGTTTCTGAAGTAGGTATGCACGGCGGTTATGTAGATCCGAAGACTGCAGAATACTGCGTATACACTCTTGAGTATGGTTATCTGAGAGAAGTAGAAATGGGTTTAGCTGAGACAAAGTGTGTTGTAGAAAAAGTTAACTACGACGGCGCTCAGAGTGCTGTGCAGTATGCACTTCTGACCTACGTAGACAGCCCGACATCAGACACAGCCGTAGTCAGCGACTATGGACGCGAGGCATTCCTTATCGGTCAGGCACACGAGGTACCTTACTACGAATCGTTCGCTAACAAGAGTCTTCAGAAGGGGCCGTGGGTGATTGACGCCAACTGTACGGGCAAGTTCGGCCTTTCAGAGGATGCGCAGGATGAGGACGCCGGTTCGCTCGTTTTCAACCCGTCAACAGGCAGCACTTTGGCTTGCATCCAGGGTCCGAAGGTAGACATCGCCAATGCGGGTAATCCGCAGATTGTGTTCTGGTACTATGCATATCCAGGCACCGACGGCAAGATAACCGTGAAGGTGAACCGCAATGGTCAGGAAATGGTAGAGGTCGGAACTGTAGATTATAGCACGCTTAGTGGCAAAATGGGTTGGCGCTCTGTAGCTATGGATCTTAAGTCGGTATCTACTGTCGGTGTTAAGAACGGTTACATCCGTCCTTATTTCTACGCCGAGGGCTTGTCAACCAGCATAATGATTGATAACATCAAAATCTACGATGCTATCGCAAACAACCTCGCTGCCGATATTGATGCACCTGCACACGTGCAGAGTGGTAAGGCTGCTCAGCTGAATGTGAAGGTTACGAACCTCGGTACAGCAAAGGCAAGCGGTTACAAGGTACACCTCTTTATCGACGGAAAGAAGTTTGAAACTGAAGAAGGTGAGGACCTTGAGCCTAACGCAGTAGCTACATACGAGTTTGCATACACACCGAAGCTCCATGTCGGTAAATTCACCGTGAGAGGCGAAGTAGAGTGGGCTGCAGATATGTTCCAGGACAACAATAAGTCGATAGACTATACGGTTGAAGTAGTGTCATCTCCGCTCCCAGCTATCAGCGACCTCGCTGCTACCGATAAGGGTGTGCTCACATGGTCGGCAATGGATGTAGACGGTGTCAAGGTAACAGACGACTTCGAGTCGTACACACCATGGTCAATAGCACGCGTTGGCGACTGGACACTCTACGACGGTGACAAGGGTACGGTTTATACATTCGGTGGTATTCAGCACCCGAACTCAGGCGTAGCACAGGCTTACATCGTGTTCAACCCGTGGCAGGTGAGTGGCATCACAGGCAGCAACTGGCAGATGTTTGCAGACATCTTCGCGCCTCATTCAGGCAAGCAGTCGATGATGTCTACTGGTACAACAATCGATACCGGTACACCGACCAACAACTGGCTAATCACACCGGAACTCTCCGGCGAGGAGCAGACCATCTCGTTCTGGGTGAACGCTCCTGGCGACGAGGTAAACCGCGGTGAGCAGTATCCGAACTCTGGTCCGGAGACATTCGACATCTACTACTCAGAGGACGACACCAACGCCAACTCGTTCATTAAGATCAACAAGGACTCTTATGAGGCTGTTTACAAGTGGACAAAGTATGATATCGCCGTTCCTGAGGGTGCCAAGTATTTCGCTATCGTGCACACCAGCACAGGTTCGCTGACATCTTACAACTATGAACCCGACCGTCTCTGCGTTGACGACGTAACATATCGTGCTGGCGGTTTGCGCGTAATGGGTTACAATGTTTACCGTGACGGTGTTCTCGTGAAGAAACTCGACGGCAAGACAACCACTTGGACTGACGAAAAGTACACCGATGATAACGGCTACGGCGCAGGCAACCACAAGTACAACGTAATCGTAGTTTATGCAAACGGCGAGTCGAACGTGTCTAACACAGTCTGTGTAGGCGACCCTGCAGCAGGTGTTGACTCAGTTGTTGTGAACGGCGTTAAGACTAACAATCGCGTCTACACCATCAACGGCAAGTACGTAGGTAACAGTCTGAAGGACGTTAAGCAGGGACTCTACATCCAGAATGGTAAGAAGGTCGTAGTGAAGTAATTTGTAAAAAATAGTTAACGTTTATACTAAATGCGAGTGCAAATGGTCTGACTTCCAATAAAAAGTCGTACCTTTGCACTCGCATTTTGCACAAATAACAATTTAATTTTTAAAAGTCTATGTATTTAGATCAGGCAAAAAAACAAGAGATCTTTGGACAGTACGGAAAGTCTAACACTGATACTGGTTCAGCTGAGAGCCAGATAGCATTGTTCTCATACCGTATTTCCCATTTGACGGAACATCTTAAGAAGAACCGTAAAGATTATACTACCGCACGTTCTTTGACACAGTTGGTAGGAAAGCGCCGCGCATTGCTTAACTATCTGTACGACCGCGATATCAATCGCTACCGTGCAATCATCAAGGCTCTCGGCCTCCGTAAGTAATTCGCACAAAGAAACAGATCCCGTGTATTCGACCGAATGCACGGGATTTTTTTGTTGCATCTGTGGCAGTGCCTGTTTTTTTTAGTTGTTTGGTTCCGAACTATTTACGTTAATAGTTCAAAAACGCCGCTGCTTATACATTTGTCTGAAAAAAAAGTAGTAACTTTGCAGAAGTTTTTTAAGGTATATAAAATGCAAGATATTAGAAACATTGCGATTATCGCCCATGTCGACCATGGAAAGACCACGCTTGTCGACAAGATGATGTTGGCGGGCAAACTGTTCCGTGACGGCCAGGATAACAGTGGCCAGGTATTGGATTCCAACGACCTGGAACGCGAACGAGGAATAACCATCCTTTCCAAGAACGTTTCAATCAACTGGAAAGGCACAAAAATCAATATTATTGACACCCCGGGTCACTCCGATTTCGGTGGCGAGGTAGAGCGCGTGCTCAACATGGCAGACGGTTGTATTCTGCTCGTTGACGCATTCGAGGGTCCTATGCCGCAGACACGCTTCGTGCTGCAGAAGGCGCTTCAGATCGGTCTGAAGCCGATCGTTGTTGTGAACAAGGTTGACAAGCCCAACTGCCGCCCTGAAGAAGTGTACGAAATGGTGTTCGACCTCATGTTCTCACTCAACGCTACCGAAGACCAGCTCGACTTCCCCGTCGTTTACGGTTCGGCAAAGAACGGCTGGATGGCTGAGGACTACAACGCCCCGACAGACAATATCGACTATCTGCTCGACAAGATTGTAGAGGTGATACCTGCGCCGAAGGTGCTTGAGGGCACTCCGCAGATGCTTATCACCTCGCTCGACTACTCGAGCTACACAGGACGTATCGCCGTAGGACGTGTTCACCGCGGTACGCTCAAGGAGGGCATGAACATAACCATCTCTCACCGCGACGGCACTCAGGAGAAGACACGCATCAAGGAAATACACGTGTTCGAGGGAATGGGACAGAAGAAGGTAGACGAGGTTCACTCTGGCGACATCTGCGCCATCGTAGGTTTGGAGCGTTTTGAGATTGGTGACACCATCTGCGACTTCGAGAACCCAGAGCCGCTGCCTCCTATCGCTATCGACGAGCCTACCATGAGTATGCTCTTCACCATCAACGACTCGCCGTTCTTTGGTAAGGAAGGCAAGTTCGTAACATCACGCCACATCAACGACCGCTTGCAGAAGGAGCTTGAGAAGAACCTTGCGTTGCGTGTGCGTCCGTTCGAGGACACCACCGACAAGTGGATCGTAAGCGGACGCGGTGTGCTCCACCTCTCTGTGCTCATCGAGACAATGCGTCGCGAGGGCTACGAGCTTCAGGTAGGTCAGCCGCAGGTAATCTACAAGGAGATTGACGGCGTGAAGTGCGAGCCTATCGAGGAACTGACAATCAACGTGCCTGAGGAGTTCTCAAGCAAGATGATTGATATGGTGACACGCCGCAAGGGCGAGATGACATCTATGCAGACCCTCGGCGACCGCGTAGACATCGAGTTTGACATACCGTCGCGCGGCATCATCGGTCTGCGTACCAACGTGCTTACTGCGAGCCAAGGCGAGGCAATCATGGCTCACCGCTTCAAAGAGTACCAGCCGTACAAGGGCGAAATCACACGCCGTCTTAACGGTTCGATGATTGCGCTTGAGACAGGTACAGCCTACGCTTACTCTATTGACAAGCTGCAGGATCGCGGCAAGTTCTTCATCGATCCAGGTGAGGAAGTGTACGCAGGTCAGGTAGTGGGCGAGCACGTTCACGACAACGATCTCGTAATCAACGTTACGAAGGCAAAGCAGCTCACCAACGTTCGTGCCAGCGGCTCTGACGAGAAGGCGCGTGTGATACCGAAGGTGGTGATGAGTCTTGAGGAGTGCCTCGAGTATATCAAGGGCGACGAGCTCGTGGAGGTAACTCCGAAGAGTATGCGTATGCGCAAGATTATCCTCGATCATCTCAGCCGCAAACGCAGCAACAAAGACTAATTTCTTGTATCGAAATATATACAACGACGGGTGTTCCAAGACTGTGAAGTCATGGGACACCTTTTTTTGTATCAAATGCTTGTTTGTATGGAATTAATTTATTACATTTGCGGCATGGGAATAGAAAAGATACGAAAAGTCATATATACTGACGAATTCATGGATTACTACTGGTCTCTCGATGCCAAATTGAGAGAAAAGTATTCGTATATAGTGAACATAATTGAAACTCAGAAGGTGGTGAATGAGAAGTTTGTAAAGAAACTTGTCGGAACTCCTTATTATGAGGCACGTGTGTCGTTCGGTTCAAACGAGTATCGTTCGGTTATATTTACTATTGACAAAGAGAGCTTTGTTGAGTGTACCCGTTTGTTGTTTGTAACGGGATTCTTGAAAAAAAGTACGAAAGATTATAGGAAAGAGATAAGTAAAGCAGATAGGATAATTAAAGAGTTGGAGGATTAACTATGATAAAGATTAATGAAGAGAAGTTGGCACGACTTCACACCGCAGATGAAATATTGGAGAAGGAATACGGTGCACCCGGCACCCCTTCGCGCGATGCTTTCGAGGCGCGTGCCAAGGCGTGGTACTACGCCGAGTTGTTGAAAGAAGAGCGCAAGCGCCAGAAGCTTACGCAGCAGCAGCTTGCCGACAAAATTGGCAAGAAGCGCGAGTACATATCTACCATAGAGCGTGGCAACAGCGACATGCAGATGTCTACGTTCCTGCAGATAGCCTCTGCGTTAGGACTGCGTTTCTCGCTCGTGGTGGGCTGATAAAAGTTTAAACGTGGTGGGCTGACGGCTGCTCAGCAAAACTGCGCTGCAGAACACAATAATAGCGGCTATTCGGCGTTTATTATTCAGAAGTGAAAACGTAAACGAACAGGAAAGAAATGAAGAAAAGAACTATATTGTTGGGTCTTGCCGCAGGCGTACTGCCGGCAATGGCGCAACCGAAGGTCGGCACCGTATCCGTGCTGCCTCGTGTGGGCGTGGCGCTCGCCAATCTGCCTGGCGACAAAATGTATATAGCCGGTGGAGTCGGCGACAACATGACTTACTCGGCACGCTACAAGGCAGGCCTGATGGCAGGTGTCGACATCGACTGGCAGTTCATGCCAAACCTCTCTGCCACTATCGGTGCGCAGTACGTGCAGCAAGGCGCCAAGTATGGCAACAACGGCTACAAGGTGCAGGTGACGGAAGGCGTGTACAAAGGCACTGGCTACAGCGACTGGAGTACGCAGCTCCATTACATCAACGTGCCCCTGATGCTCAACGCCTACCTCGGTACGGGCTTCGCCATTAAAGCCGGTGTGCAGATAGGCTTCCCGCTCTCGGGCAAGATGAAGTACACCGAGCAGCAGTACACGATGACGAAAGACGACGTGAAGTACGAGAAACCCGAACACGTGAAGTACGACCTGAACTCAACGCTTACAAAAGTAAACTTCGCTATTCCCGTCGGAGTGAGCTATGAGTTCTCTAACGTAATCATCGACGCACGCTACAACATCGGACTTACGCAGTTCCAGAACATTGACGGCTTCAAATCGTCGAAGAATAGTGTCTTCACGTTCAGTGTGGCTTACCGTTTAGGGTTGTAAGTATTACTATTCTGACTCGCGTCGACCGATGCGGATGTCTGCGCCGACCGATGCGGATGTCTGCGTCGACCGATGCGGATGTCTGCGTCGACCGATGCGGATGTCTGCATCGACCGATGCGTATCACCATAACTTAGCATTGAACAAAGAAAATGAAACGTTCATTTGAACCAAAAATAATAGTCTGCTGCGTCATTATCGTAGTGGGCACATACATACTCTCACGCTCATGGTCAATGACCATTGGCGTGGCTCTGCTGCTCTACGCCCTCGATGCGCTACTCACCGCTTGGGTGAAGAAGAAGGACGAGCAGTATTACGGAAAAAAGAAGCAAGAAGAACAAGAAGATGGAGAAACTCATTAAACTATATACAGAATGGAGTGGGGCGGAACCCGTCAGCACCGAGCAGCTCGCCGGAGCAGGCAGCAACCGTCAGTACTACCGCTTCACGGCTGAGGACGGCACGACCGTCATTGGTGTCGTAGGCACCAGCCGCGACGAGAACCACGCCTTTATCTATCTCGCCGAGCACTTCGAGCAGCGCCAGTTGCCAGTGCCGCACATACTCGCACAGAGCGCTGACGGACTGCGCTACTTGCAGACCGACCTCGGTTCTACCTCGCTTTTCGACGCAATACGTGGCGGTCGCGAGGCAGGCGGCAGATACAACCAGCGCGAGAAGCAGTTGCTGAAAGCCACAATACGCCAATTGCCGAACATACAGATACGCGGAGCACGCGGACTCGACTGGCAGAACTGCTATCCGCAGCCCGAGTTCGACGAGGACAGCGTGCTCTTCGACCTCAACTACTTCAAGTATTGCTTCCTGAAACCTTCGGGGCTCGACTTCCACGAACTGAAGCTCGAGGCAAACTTCCGCCTCTTCGCCAAGGATCTCACGTCGGAGAATATCGACTCGTTCCTCTACCGCGACTTCCAGGCGCGCAACGTGATGCTCGATGCCGACGGCAATCCGCAGTTCATCGACTTCCAGGGCGGTCGACGCGGTCCGTACTACTACGACCTCGCCTCGTTCCTCTGGCAGGCATCGGCACGTTATAGCGACAAGCTGCGCCGCGAGCTCGTAGCCGAATACTACGACGCTCTGCAGCAGTACACCGAGGTTCCCTCGCTGCGCCACTTCGTCAACCGTCTGAGTCTCTTCGTGCTCTTCCGCACGCTGCAGGTGCTCGGCGCATACGGCTTCCGCGGCTATTTCGAGCGCAAGAAGCATTTCCTCGACTCCATACCGCCGGCTATGGACAACCTGCGTGCGCTGCTGAAATTAGGTGAGCAGGTGTTCCCCTATCCGTACATGATGGACATGCTGCGCCGACTCACCGAGATGCCACGCTACGCACACATCGAAGAGCCGGCAGTATCGCGTGCCGATGGATACAAGACCACCGACAAGAATGTCTACGAGGCGCATCCTCAGGACGGACCTGCTACGTTCTCCAAGTACGACGGCAAGGGTCCGCTGCGTGTCCGCGTGTTCAGTTTCTCGTTCCGCAAGGGCATACCAGCCGACGAGTCGGGCAATGGCGGTGGATATGTGTTCGACTGTCGTTCGACGCACAACCCCGGACGCTATGAACCATACAAGAAGCTCACCGGACTTGATGAGCCCGTGATACGCTTCCTTGAGGACGACGGCGAGATACTCACCTTCCTCGATAGCGTCTACAAACTCGCCGATGCTCACGTGCAGCGTTACATCGACCGTGGCTTTACCGACCTTATGTTCTCCTTCGGTTGCACCGGCGGACAGCATCGCAGTGTCTACTCGGCGCAGCACCTTGCAGAACATCTGCACGAGAAGTTCGGAATAGAGGTGCACATCTGTCACAGAGAGCAAGGCATAGAGCAGACACTTCTGTAGATTTATGCTACATTCCTTTTGCTGTTTGACGGATTTTGAGTAATTTTGTAGGCAACATATTTATAACGACATCTATGATGCAAGCAATGATATTCGCGGCAGGATTGGGCACACGCCTTAAACCGCTCACCGACACTATGCCAAAGGCGTTGGTGAGCGTTGGTGGTGAGCCGCTCCTGAGGCGCGTAATACATAATCTATCAGTGGCAGGCGTTGACCGCATTGTTGTCAACGTACACCACTTTGCGCAGCAGATAATCGACTATCTTAAAGAAAACGACAACTTCGGGCTCGATATACGCATCTCCGACGAATCTGCCGGACTGCTCGAAACGGGCGGTGGCATAAAACATGCCGCGCCACTCTTCGCTCCCGAAGCCCCGATACTAATACATAATGTGGACATTCTGAGCAATGTAGACCTGCGCCGCTTCTATCAGCGTGCCGGCGGATTGCTCAAGACAGACGGCTTGGCAAATGTAACGGCGGATGCTCCCGATGCTTTAGTTGGAGCAACGGCAGATGTTCCAGATGCTTTGCTCCTCGTTAGTCAGCGTAAGACGCAACGCTACCTGCTCTTCGACGACACGATGCGCCTTGTCGGTTGGACTAACATCGCCACGGGCGAAGTGAAGAGTCCGTACCCCGACCTCGACCCTAAAGCGTGCCGCATGTATGCCTTCGCCGGCATCCACACCCTCTCGCCACGAATGATTCCTTTAATGAATCAGTTCCCCGACCGCTTCAGCATCATCGACTTCTACCTGCAGACTTGCGCCACGCACCGCATCGAAGGCTTCGCAAAGGACGACCTGCAGCTGATGGACATCGGTAAGCTCGACACGCTGGCGCAAGCGGAGGAGTTCCTGGTAAAAGTAAAAAGCCCCTCCCAACCCTCCCCGTCGGGGAGGGCTTGAGGATACTCAAGGCTGAAAAAGTTCTAAAGAGAAAAGTCTCCCCTTGGCTTAAGAAGGCCTAAAGAGGCTTAGTTCGGCCTATCCCCCAAGGGCTTAGGAAGGCTTAGTTCGGCTTAAACGCTGCCTGCCTTCGGCTTAAACGCCACCTCCCCTCGGCTTAAACGCCGCCATGAGAAGAATAAGAAACATCAAATACAAACAATAAAACCAACCAAAGTAATGCAACAGAAGATAATTATTCTCGATTTCGGTTCGCAGACCACGCAGCTCATCGGCCGCCGTGTGCGCGAGCTTGATACCTTCTGCGAGATTATGCCCTACAACAAGTTCCCGAAGGACGACCCCTCTGTCATCGGTGTCATCCTCAGCGGAAGTCCCTTCTCGGTACACGACAAGGAGGCATTCAAGGTAGACCTTAGTCAGTTCGTAGGACGCATCCCAGTGCTTGGCATCTGCTACGGCGCACAGTACATCTCTTATGCTGGCGGCGGCAAGGTGGAGGCAGCCGACTCTCGCGAGTACGGACGTGCCAACCTCGAGCACTTCGACGCTGAGAACCCCTTGTTCAAGGGCTTCGTTGAGAACTCGCAGGTGTGGATGAGTCACGGCGACACCATCACCGCCATCCCCGAAGACTTTAAGTGCATCGCTTCTACAGCCAACGTTAAGTATGCCGCTTACGCTTCTACAAAGCAGCCGGTGTGGGCAGTGCAGTTCCACCCAGAGGTGTTCCACTCGCTGCAGGGCACACAGCTCCTGAAGAACTTCGTGGTAGACATCTGCGGAAGCCGTCAGGACTGGAGTGCCGACTCGTTCGTAGAGACAACAGTAGCTGAGCTCAAGGCGCAGCTCGGCGACGACAAGGTAATCCTCGGACTCTCGGGCGGTGTCGACTCAAGCGTAGCAGCCGTGCTCCTCAACAAGGCTATCGGCAGCAACCTCACATGTATCTTCGTCGACCACGGTATGCTCCGCAAGAACGAGTTCCGCGACGTTATGGAAGACTACAAGTGCTTGGGCTTGAACGTTATCGGCGTAGACGCAAGCAAGAAGTTCTTCTCCGACCTTGCTGGCGTTACCGACCCCGAGCAGAAGCGCAAGATTATCGGTCGCGACTTCGTTGAGGTGTTCAACGCTGAGGCTAAGAAGCAGACAGGTGCAAAGTGGCTCGCACAGGGCACTATCTACCCCGACCGCATCGAGTCGCTCAACATCACGGGCAAGGTAATCAAGAGCCACCACAACGTAGGTGGTCTGCCTAAGGAAATGAACCTCAAGCTCTGTGAGCCATTGCAGTGGCTCTTCAAGGACGAGGTTCGCCGTGTAGGTCGCTCAATGGGTATGCCCGAGCATCTCATCACACGCCACCCGTTCCCAGGTCCAGGCTTGGCTGTGCGCATCCTTGGCGACATCACTCCCGAGAAGGTACGCATCCTCCAGGATGCCGACGATATCTATATCCGCGGTCTGCGCGAGTATAAGACAAAACTCTCTGGCGAGGACGCACGCCGCGTACTTGCTGCCGGCGTTCCTGCCGACATGCACGACGGCGAGATTGAGGTATCGCTCTACGACCAGATTTGGCAGGCAGGCACAGTGCTCCTCTCTACAGTACGCTCTGTAGGCGTAATGGGCGACGAGCGCACATATGAGCACCCCGTTGCTCTCCGTGCCGTAACCTCTACCGACGCTATGACTGCCGACTGGGCTCACCTGCCTTACGACTTCATGGCTAAGGTGTCTAACGAGATTATTAATAAGGTGCGTGGTGTGAACCGCGTATGCTACGATATCTCGTCGAAGCCACCATCAACAATTGAGTGGGAGTAAACCATTCCTGATAGAGTAGGAATAAATTGTTCCTGATAGATAGGCTGACAGATTTAGCTCTTAAAAGGCAAATCTGTCAGCCTTTATTGTGCTCGTAATCTGAGAGTTACGGCTGCACTGATAGATATGGCAGATTTTTTTTATAACATTTTACTCTGTACATATCTTTAAATCCCCAACTTCTCTATTTTGTTATATATCGTCTTGCGGTCGATGCCTAACAGGCGGGCAGCCTTTGCTTTGTTGCCGTTGGTCTGTTGAAGGGCGGTAATGATGCGCTGACGTTCCGTGTCTTCGTCGTGCAGTTGCAGGACATTGTCGGTGCGTATCTGTCCCATCGCCTGCGTCAGTTCGGCGGTGGTTATCTTGTTGCCGCGTGTGAGCAGCACCGCACGCTTCACCACGTTGTTCAGCTCGCGCAGGTTGCCGGGCCATGAGTGAGAGGCGAGCAGTTCTGCTGCTTCCGAATCGAAACCCTCCACTGTGCGATTCAGTTCTTCGTTGGCGTGGCGAATGAAGAGGTCGGCAAAGAGGAAGAGGTCGCTGCCACGCTCCGAGAGTTTTGGCATGTAGATGGTGAACTCGTTGATACGGTGGTAGAGGTCTTCGCGGAACCGTCCTTCGCCCACAGCCTCCTCAAGGTTCTCGTTTGTGGCGCACACAAGACGTATATCGATAGGTATCTCCTGCGTTCCGCCAACGGGGCGGATGCGACGCTCCTGCAGCGCACGCAGCAGTTGTACCTGCACTTCGTAGCTCAAGTTGCCCACCTCGTCAAGGAACAGCGTTCCGCCGTTAGCCATCTCGAAGGCTCCCCGTTTATCGGTGTCGGCACCTGTGAAGGCTCCCTTCTTGTGTCCGAAAAACTCCGATGCAGCCACATCGCGTGGTATCGCCCCACAGTCGAGTGCGAAGAAAGGTTTGTCGGCGCGTGCGCTGAGGTCGTGAATACGGTGAGCCACGTACTCCTTACCCGTTCCCGATGCACCGAGGATGAGCACCGACATAGGTGTGGGAGCCACCAACTCCACGTAGCTATATAGCTGGCGCGAGGCTTCGCTCTTTCCCTCTATGTGGCGGGGAGCAGTGAGTTTTGCGCTCGGCTCGTAGAGACGCTTGCCAGAGCAAGAATTTTGAGTTTTGAGTTTTGAATTATGCGCCGTTGGCGCATTTTGAGTTGTAGAGTTTTGAATTGTGGAGGAGGCTTGCTGAGCGTTCTGCTCCATCGCATCCTTAATCTTCTGCAGCAGGATGTCTGGCTGCACGGGCTTTGCGATATAGTCGGCAGCACCCGACTTCATGGCGAGCACTGCGTTCTGCACCTCCGCATAATTTGTCATCACGATAAACGGCGCATTGATGTCGTGTTCGTGCATCCATGCGAGCAGTCGAAGCCCGTCGTGGTCGGGCAGACGGAGGTCGGAGAGTACGAGGTCAACCTCTTTGCCGAAGGTTCCTGTCAGCAGTTTCACAGCAGCACCTACCGATGTCGCTTTCTCTACCTCAAATCCCTTTCGGCGCAGCCATGTCTGTAGCATTGTGCCGAACGCAATGTCGTCTTCTACAATCAGTATATGTTGCATAGTATATTCTTGAGTTTCTCTATCAGTTGTTTTGTCAATCTTTCGCGTTCTTGGTCGTTAGGGGGTGCACTTGTCTCAAGTGCACCAACCAAGTTGTCGTGTTTACTTTGTTGGTGTGCTTGTTGTTTGCTCTGTTGGTGCACTTGAGACAAGTGCACCCCCTGGAGGGGGGCGAGCCATTCGTTCTTGCCTGGTTCGAGCATTTCGAGCAGTGGCATCGCTTTGTGTACCGCTTTCGCAATGCGCTCCGGGTCTGAACCGTCGCCAATCATCTCTAAGTATTCCTCTATCGACTTGCGTATGTCGCCTATGATTTGTCGCTCTGCTTCAGGGTCACCATCGGTGAAGGGGAGGAGGGCGGTTCGGAGTTTTGAGTTTTGCGCTCGGCTCGTAGAGACGCTTGCCAGAGCAAGAATTTTGAGTTTTGAATTATTCTCGGCTTCGCCTGCGGTTTTGAGTTTTGAATTCTCGGATACTCTTACTGCTACGCCCGTGAGTTGGCATATTGTGGCGGCAAGTGTCTGCACCGCGAATGGCTTGAACAGACAGGCATCGAAGCCGTCGCTGCGTAGCTGTGGCATGATGCTCTGCTCGTGCGCTGTCATTGCCACGAACTTCGTAGTGCATGATCGTTGCTGAACCTCGGCGTTATTGCGTATGCATCGCATAATCTCGCTGCCGTTCATCTCCGGCATCTCTATGTCGGTGAACACGATGTTGGGAGCCGACTCCGTGGCAATGGCTATTGCCTCGCTGGCGTGTATGGTCATGGTGGTGTTGAAGCTGATGCCCTCAATGCGTTGCAGCATCTCCGTGAGGAGCTGACCCTGCAGGCGGTCGTCGTCTACTATCACCACGGACAGAGTGGGGTGTTGAGATTTGTCTTTAGGAGGTGCACTTGTCTCAAGTGCACCAATCAAACTGTCACGTTGACTTTGTTGATGTAATTGTTGCTTGCTTTGTTGGCTTTGTTGGTGCAGCTGAGACAGCTGCATCCCTTGATTGGTGACAATCTTCACGGGCAGACTCACGGTGAATGTCGAGCCCTTACCCTTTGCCGACTGCACGTTTATTTCGCCTCCGAGCAGTGTCACGATCTCGCGCGTGATGGTCAGTCCGAGTCCCACACCCTCCTTGCCTTGTGCGCCAGGCAGACGTGTGAAAGCGTTGAACACCGTTTGCAGTTCGTCGGGCGTCATGCCGCATCCCGTGTCCTTCACGCTGATGCAGAGTTGTCGGTTTGCGATGCTCACGCCGACACGTACCTCGCCCTTGTCGGTGTATTTGATGGCGTTGCCCACGAGGTTGTTCACAATCTGTTTGATGCGGAATGCGTCCGATCGGCAGAGCATTGACTCCGTCACTTGCACATCAGTTGCCAACTTCAGCTTCTTTTCCATAGCTAATGGCTGCATCTGCGCCACACACTCGCTGATGAGCACAGCCGGTGCGAAGCTCACCTCGTGGCGTTCCGCCTTGCCGCTCTCCAGCTTGTGATAGTCGAGCAGTGCCGACACTAATTGCAGCAGATGTTTCGCCGAGCCCGATATGTTCTGCAGATATCCCACCGCCTTCGGTTGGTCGACGTATTCGCTGAGCAAGTCGATGAAGCCGGCTATAGACGCAGCCGGAGCCTTAATGTCATGCGTTATGGTGAGCAGCAGCCGCTCACGCTGCTGCATGATGCGCTCCGTTTCCGCTTTCGCCTCGATGATGCGCTGGCGGTCGCGGCGTTCGCGCTTTATGTCGCGCAGGATGTACACTACGAGTATCGCCGCCGAGAGGATGGCGAGCAGACCCAACACCGCTATCCTCACAATCATTGCACGCCGCGAACTCATCGCTTTGCCCACAACACGCTGCAGTGCGTTGTGCTCATCGCTCTGTATATCCTCAATCAGTAGCCATGTGCGCTTCGTCAGCTGAATGCTTACTCGCTGCAACTGCCTGTTGCGCGAGCTGATGGCATTCTGCTTCCTATCGCTTGCGCGTTGTTGCTCGCTGTGTATCTCCGCGAGTACGTTAGCCACAGAGTCGGCAATGTTCAGACGGTGGTTTATGGTGGCGGTAGACGGCTGATGCGTCAGTCGGGTGGTGCTCACGGTGTCGGTGTGCTGTTTGCGGAAGGCATCGCCTAAGCGTCGGAAGAAGCCACGCTTCGTCTTCACTACCTCATATACCGTCTCGTGTTGTTCGTGGCGTTCCTTCGTCTGCGGACTGATTACTATAGAGTCGCGTCCGCTATGCAGTGCCTCTAACTTATTGTTGTAGTAGATATCGCGGCAGTCGTTGTTCAGTTCCTTCATAACGAGCAGCGTGTTTTCGCGTTTCGCCTTTAGTAGCGTAATGAGCGAGTCGAGGCGTTGCTGCTTCAGCGTGTCCATAAGCAGTGGGCGCAGCCTCATGGCGTTGGCAGCCGAACTGCTAAGAGCCTCGTCGAAGCGCTGCCACTTGCCGGCATCGCCGAGCAGTACAGAGCGTTCGGCATTGGCGGTCTCGAGCATCGTGAACACGAGCGAGTCGACAATGTCGCGGCGAGCCATCAGCCGCTCCGATGCCTCGTTGACGGCAGACAACGAACGTGTGTTGTCGTAAACCATCCATGTGGCTGACACCAACACGACAGCGAGCAAGGCGTATCCTACAAGTATTTTTATTCTGGTGCTGAACATATATGTGCTGTAATATCTTATTCTTATATATTATAACGCAAAATCTCTTATTTTATTTTACGAAAAAAGCCTGCACCATTCTTGTTCGCACAAGAACGATGCAGGCTAAAAAAGGATTTAGTGTTGTTTTATGTCTGAAATCATTACCTTCTCTTCTCTTCTTTACACTACAGCCGGTGCCTCTGTACCTGTTGTATCAGTGTCGGTAGAGTCAGAGAGCACTACGCTTGAGAAGAGCTGTGCGGCAGGGTCGACAGAGTCGGTAGAGTCGGAGAACATTGCTTCTGTCTGCTGGTCGTCTACCACCGGAGTGTCGGGAGTCTCCACAACGGTTGTGTCAACCGGCATTCCCAAACCAAGCTCTGCCTTAGAGCTACCTGCAAATACGTTGCTTACTGATACCGTTACGAAAGCTGCGAGAGCTACAAAAACTAACTTTTTCATATGCTTTAAATTTTAAATTGTTAATATTGCGTTTATCTGTGGAACTCTGTTTCGAACTGTTGTTCGTTGCGTCGTTCACTAAATAAAATGCAATCGGTGTGCCAGAAAAAGTGTGGTTTTGCGTAAGTGGTTGAATATCAGTTGTTACCGTCTGTTTAGATGTGTTGGCATGGTTTGATAAAATGTAGAAAAGTGTGGAACAGTTGTAGAACTATTCCACACTTTTATGTAGACAATGTATGCGATTATTGCAAGACAAACTTGAAGGTCTTCGTAGTAGAAGTTGTCTTTACGCTGAGCAGATATACGCCCTTAGCCAACTGCGGCATAGGGATGGATAGTGTCTCGCCGGCACAGCGGTTGCCGAGCTCTTTGGTGAAGACCGTGCTGCCCGTCATGCTTGTGAGGCTCAGCGTAGCCTTCGTATTGCGTGCGAAGCCCAAGAGGATGTTGCCGTCGGCGATGCGTATGGTGCCATCAAACGGCATGTCGATGCGCTCGCAGCCCGCTGTTTGCTTCTCGATGCACTGGCGCAGTCCGTCGAGCGCGTTAATCTTGCCGTATCCCCAGTTGCTGTCGGGTGCCGTAGTGGTGAAGTTGTCCTTGCGAGCCGTAGCCTGCACAATCTCGTGCAGCTGTTCGGGCGTGAGCTGCGGATAAGCCTGCAGCCATGTAGCCACGATGCCTGCCACGAACGGCGATGCCATCGATGTGCCCTGCATGTAGCCATATTGGTTGTAGCGACCGAAGTTCTCGTTGTACTCAGCGTACATCAGATTGCCAGATGCGTCGTTGTTCGACACCGCCGAGATTATGAAGCAACCAGGCGCAGTGATGTTCGGCTTCATGCGTCCGTCGACTGTTGGTCCGTAGCTCGAGAACGAGCTGAGGTCGCCTATGGTCTCCTGCAGCGTAGCCTGTTGTCCGCTGTTCGTGGTGTACTCGTTGCGTGTGGTGTACGAGCCGACGGTGAGGATGCGCTTGCCCGTTCCGCCAATCTCGCAGAGCGTAGACGAAGCGGCATCGGGAGCCGAGAAGCCCTCCATGTCGCGCGACTCCAGTGCGAGGTACGTGTTGTCCGACCAGATGTTCACTCTGCCCGCTGTCTTCGGCGTGATGGTGAGTGCTATGGCGTAGTTGTTGCGGATGCCGGTGAGTGCGGATGTGAGCACCACGTGCGGTTTGCCGTTGAGCGGACTAACCTCCGATGCCACCTTCCATGTGCCCGTGGCGTACTTGCCGAACGATGTCTCCGTCAGTCCATCGGCAGGGTAGACCGTAGTCGATTCCGCATCCTTCTTGTTTACCGTGCTGAAGGCTGCGATGTCTACGGTGAAGTCGGTGCCCTTCTCGCCCCATATCTCTATTGTGCCGCCCGAGACAGAGTTGGACGGCGCAATCTTGTATTTCGCGAATGTGCGCAGCGGAGCGTCAGCTGTAGAGGCGAAGGTATGGTCGATGTGGAACGCGTCGGTGCGGTGATTGCCTGCAGCACCCACGATGAGACGGCCAGGTCCCTGCATGGCATCGGTCATGGTGTCGAACGTCGAAGTGCCGTCGTGCGGTCCGTCCTGATTACCCAAACTGAGGTTCACGACGCACGGTTTGCCCACCTCGTCGGCATAGTCGAAGATGTACTGCACGGCGTTGCTGATGTCGGCGTTGGTGCTCTCGTTGAGGTCGAGTGCCACGAGCACGATGTCTGCGTCGGGCGCGTTGCCCACGTAAGCCCCCTCCTTGTATGCGTCGCTGCCGGCAGCAATGGCTGCCACGTGCGTGCCGTGCGAGTTGGTGTCGCTGTCGCCCTGCGCCTTCTCAATCAGCTCTGGTGTGTTCAGTTCGATGCCGTAGCCGTACTTCGTTGGTGCAGTAGCACCGTCGAGCGTTTGGGTGCCTTGCTCCCAAACACGTTTGATGCGCAACTGTCCGTCGTCGGGACGGCGGAACGCAGCGTGCATGTAGTCGAAGCCTGCATCAACCACGCCCACCACTACGCCCTCGCCGGTGTAAGCCTGCGGCAGCGAGGTGCCCTTGTGTATCTGGTCGGTGCCAGCCTCCTGGCGTGCGAGGTTGAGCATCTGGCTTGCGCCCGATGTCAGCTGTATGTACTCTACACCCTCCTGCTTAGCCAGCTGCTGAAGTGCGTCGATTGAGAGGCGTACTGTTGCTGTGTTGGCGTGCAGAGCAACCGGTGTCAGCCCCAGTGCCTGCCACGATGTGCGTGCTGGGTCGATGGTTACGTATAGAGTCTTGAGATTTGAGTTCTGGGCTTTGAGCTTTGAATGGTGCGCCTTCTGCTCGTTTGTGTTTGAAAGCGCTACGGCAGTACGCGGCGACAAGGATGCTTGCGCCCACATGGAGGTGGGCGCGAGCAACATAGATGCACCTATTATATATATGTATGGCTTGCGCATGATACACCTTGTTTTATTATGTGTAATACGGTCTATCTCACCAGTATCTTCTTTGTGGTCTGCTTGCCACCGGCTACAACCTTCACGATGTACACACCCTTGGCAAGAGCGGCGTTCTCCACCTGTGCACCTGCGAGGTTATATACTGACAGACGGCTGTAGTCGCCCTCTACGCACACCTTACCATTGTTCACGAAGATGTTCAGAGTCTGCTCTGCTTCGGGTTCGTTGATGGCTGTAGCTACATTGAAACCACCCTGCTTGTACGATTCGCCGAGGCGTGCCTTGCAGCAGTTGTAAATAGTGTGCTTGGTGTTGTCGTTCTGGTCGAACGAACCCATATAGGCTACTACACTCATGTCCTCAAGCACAGCCTTGATGTTGTTCTTAGTCTCGTTGGCATAATAGCTCGAGTGGATGCTGTCGGGTATGGTGATGGTCTTCTCCCATGTGAACATCTGTCCAGCCTTCACGTCATTCACGAGCATACCCCATGCGTTGCCTGTCACCGTTCCGCGGAATGTGTGGTTGTGAGTATAGTTGTCTCCAGCATTTGCTTGTGATGCAATTATGCCGTCCTGCACGAGGAAGAGGTTGAAGATAGACTGCTTTGAAGGCGCGTCGGTGTGTGCCAGTATCTGCAACTTAACTTTCAGCTCGCGTGTGCTCTCGTTCAATTTTGTTTCGAGGTTGAATGAGACGTACGGCTTTGTTGTCGCTGCGTTATAGATAGTAGAGAGAACATTGTTTGTAGATGTCGCTTGTACGATTGGTGATGAACTAATATTGGCGTAAGTGTGGCGGTTTACCATAGCTGCAGGAGCGAACGTACCTCCACTTCCTGGGTAGAAGAACAGGTAATTAATGTCTTCTTGCATCGTGAATATGTCGGGGTCGTAGCCACTGTGGTGGGCTACCTCAATTATGTCTTGTTTTGAAGTCTTTATGGCATCTGCGATATTCAGATGACCTCTAAAGCATTGTGAACAGGTCTGACTTGTGAATGATTCGAGCAGCAGTGAGCGTTCCATGTTCTTCGGATAGAAGAAAAGTGACGCAGTAAGGCTGTTGTCGGAGGTGTCACTCTCTTTGTCAGCTCCGTTCACGTTGGCTATAGTGACGTTGATGTCTCGCTTGCCCTCTTTGCTTGTGTCTAAGTCTGTGAGGTCGAAGCTGTAGCCCTCCTTCGGCTCGATGTTGAGGTCGGCGAAGTGTTTTGTGGTTGTCTTGCCATCAACATCAATGATGGCATCGAAACTGTTGATTGTGGTTGTGCCTGTGTTGACGAAGCATGGCGTGAGTTTACATTCTTCGCCAGCTTTATAATATCCGTCAAATTTGCTGCGACCTACGATTACGTCGGTGTAGTCGTCCGCATTCTCCGCATTAACGAAGATGAGCGCGCTACCACGGTCCATGCCGTAGGTGTCAACCCATGTGCCATTGTTGTATGCAAAGTTGCAGCCCTCAATGTCGTACGATTTGTCCGATATGAGAAGGTTGTATGTTGTGCCAATTTCAGCTGTGTAGCCGATGTACAGACACTCCTCTTCGCCAGTGATAGTGTATGGCTTGTCGAGTGTCCATTTTACCTTTGTGAGTGATCTCTTTACCTCCAGTGTACCCTCGGCAATCGGTGTGCCGGTGAGTGTGGTGGCGAGGAATACGTTTATTTTGTTGTCTGTCGTATTCTTGCTGCCTACTACAAACTCTGCAAAGTCGATTGTCTTGCCCTTAAGAGCTTGCAACTTGGCGTGGCTGAAGCGTATTGCTTGGCCCTGCTTATGGCTGCTGCCGAGGCGGAATGTGTTCAATTTATTAATGTCGTCTTTCGAGTAGCCAATGTTTGTGGCGTTGATGCTTCCTGCGAAAATCAGTAGGGAAGCGATACTGAGTAAGATTTTTCTCATGTTATATATTTTTTTGTTTATTATTTATTTGTTAGTTACGTTATTTTTAAAAAGTGGGTGGTAAAAGTATTATATTATAGGTGTCGTACCACTTATTGCTTGCAAATGTACGGTTTTTTGCAAATGTACGCAACAATTTCGTAGAAAATAGATGTAAATAGTCTTGGCTTTAAAAAATTAATATTATCTTTGCAATAAGATTGGCTGCACCTCAGCATAACATTCAAGCAAGCTTGATGTTCTGCATTCGGTTTGCACAATCTTTGCACGTAGTAGACAAGTGGACATATCAATTCGTCAACTTGTCAACGAAATAATTAATAATCAATAAAAACACAGTATTATGGAAAGACGTTTACTTTATTCGGTTGCAGCCTTGGCGATGATGCTTGGCTCGTCAACACAGTCTTTTGCACAGAACGTAGAAACCCAGAATCGCTTCTTGGTAAAGTCGGTTACGCTTGGTAGTCAGATGGGTGATGTGCCCGAAGATCTTGACTCGAAGCGCGAGTATTATTACTACAACACCGACAACAAGCTGGTAGGCAGTTCAACCTTTGGTCGTAAATATACCGACGAAGGCTATTCTGACGAGTTCTCGTTGACCAACATCATTAAGTCTGTCTTTGATGCTGATGGCAAGATGACAAACAAGGACTCGTATCAGTGGGGCGACTATGATGACGGCGATTTCGCTTTCCATAAGACATACAACTGCGAGAGCTATACCTACGATGCTCAGGGCAGACTGGCTACCGACACCACATCAATGCGCATCAACGAGTACACGTACAACGACGATGGTACGTTGGCTAAGGTTACGTCTTACAGCAAGCAGACAAAGAAGCTTGCACAGGAGATAACCTATAGTTACGAAGAGGGTAGAGCTACTCATTATTCTTCTACCGGAAAGTACTATGAGTTTGAAGCCGACCTGAAATACGATGCCGACGGCAATAAGATAGAAGAATATCAGTACACCGTGTCGGGTGAAGTGAAGAAGCCAAAGCAGCGCGAGGTATGGACATACACCGACGGCGTGCTCACGCTTCATATGAAGTATCGCTACGATAGTAAAGGTACTGAAATACCTGATACGAAGACCGAGTATGTTCCGGTGGGTGGAAATATGAACCTTATGGATGTCAGCGAATACTCTTATAATGCCACTAAGGAGCAATGGAACAAATGGGGTCTTACCGTGCGCAATACTTATCGCAACTTCAGCGGATTGAAGGACGCTACATCAATGATGCTGCTCTCGGCAACACTCGACAAGACACTCAATAACACCATCAACCTCAAGTTTACCACTCCGCAGGCAGGACTCGTACACGGTTGTAAGTTTGTTGTATATCGCGACTGTGTGGCTCTCGACACTCTCGAGCTATCCGACGTTATGGACCCTGCAACCAAGCAGTGCACATACCAGGACAAGGAGCTGAAGAATAGCACGTACACCTATTTCGTTCAGCCATTGTTCGCTCTAACAAACGGCGAGATAGCAAACGCTACTGCCGACTCAGAGTGGGTGGGCTTCTACAGCACAACACCGATGGACGTGAATGTGGCTCTCGCAAAGGAGCTTCCTGCCGTTACCGATCTTAAGTTTGTAAGTGGTGAAGTGAAGAGAGTTGGTTCTATTGTGAGTCCGATGGTTGAATACTACGCCAACCTTGAATGGAAGAACCCTGAAAATCTTGAAGAACTTGGTTTCGTAAAGAATAGCCTGGCTTTCGTAGGTAAAGGCTTGGCTGACGTAGAGACAAAGGATCCGACAGTGAATACTGCAAAGGTGCAGATTATGGACGATGAGGTAGAGCTTTATGTTATCACAAGCTATAAATATGGTAAGGCTTACTCTAACTCCATCACCGTGAAGATTACAGATATTGAGGTCCCTGACGGAGTGGACGCTGTGTCTGTAGACGGTGCAGTGAAGGCTACCTTCGCACATAATCTTGTTCAGCTCAGCGATGCTGCAAACGTATCTGTGTACTCAGCTACTGGCGCAAAGGTGTATGCTAAGCAGAACGTAAGTAGCGTAGACCTCGCACAACTTCCTGCTTCTATATATATAATATGTATAGAGAAGGGGGGCAAGCAGAACCTCTACAAGTACAACGTAAAGAGATAAAAACTCATATTTTGAAACCAAAGGGAGCGTGCCTCTAAACTTGCTACGCTCCCTTCACTATGAATATAACCATAATAGATAATAAATGAAGACAAAAGCATTACTTGCATCGCTACTCTTCAGTGGCGCAGCTTTCGCACAGACCGCACCATTCGTGATGGTTACACCCTCCGACTATAACATTATGTCAGCTTCACCTAATGGTAAGTGGGCTTGTGGCATGTACTACGATGCCAGCAATGAAGCATACGGCTTCCGTTGGAACCTTGAGAGCGGTGAGATTGACCTGCTCAACCCCTCGTCGCCATCGCAGGCGTATGGCGTTTCTAACGATGGTATCGTAGTAGGTGTGTACACCGACAATAGCTTCAAGAAGAACGGTGCATCAATACAGCTCGCCGGCTATTGGAGCAACAACCGCTGGAACCGCCTTGAGATGCCATCCGATGCAGTAAACAGCAGTGGCGCAGCTGGCATATCGCCCGACGGACATTATATCACTGGTAACGTGGCTGTAGGCAGCAACTACTCGGGATATGTGTGGAAGGACGGTAAGATATTCCGCCAGTTGAAAGAGAACAAGAAGATAGCAATGCCTTACGCTATATCGCCCGACGGACAATACGTGACTGGTTGGGTTATGAACAAGAACCGCCAGGCTTGTTTCTGGGGACCCGACGGCAACTTTACAACACTCTCCGACCAGCAGTCGCCGTTCTGCGTGGGCAAGAAGTTCTCGCCCAACGGTAAGAAATTGCTTTACTTTGGTGGTTGGCAGACCGACGAAGAGGCAGGCGGAGCAGACAAAATACACGGTGCATGGGCAATATATGACATGGAGACGGGCAATAAGAGTGCAATACTTCCTGCAGGTACTAAAGATGACCTCGACTTCTTCGACATCAGCGATAAAGGCACCGTGATGTGCGAGGACAACAATTTGGGTTATATATACCAGAACGGAAAGGGCACCTTTGCATACAAGTATCTGAAGGAAAAAGGCGTGAACCTCGCCGACTATCATGTTTTCGTCAATCCAGACTCGCCGAAGGATTCGGAAGGCGAAACCCTTTACAACGTGACTCGCGCCACTTCCGTGTCGGTAAACGATTACATCATGGGCTTCCTCTTCTACAACGACAACAAGGATTCGGACGGCAACTATGCCATTTCGTCGCAGTCGATGATTGTGAAGTTCGGCAGTCCGATGTTCTCGGCCATGCCTCCGGTGAGCATTAAGGCTCAGCAGTTGTCTGGTCTCAACACGGTGAAGATTACATGGAAGCCGAACGTTGCAGCCACCGGCATAACCGGATACAAGGTGTATCGCGACGGCAACAAGGTGAGCAGCGATGTTGTTACCGCTGAAGGATTTGTAGATGCTGATGTGCCAGTTGGCGAACACAAATACCAGATTACGGCAATGTACGGCGATGTTGAGTCGGCTGACAGCGAGACAGCTACCGTTACCGTGCAAGCACAGAAAGTCTCTAAGCCGACAGGCTTCTTTGCGCAGCAGCACGGCTACAATTCTGTTTTCTTGGAGTGGAACAACCCAGCTACCAACTTCGGACAGCTCACCTACTTCGCTCCAGACGATGCACAGCTTGAGACCTTTGGTCTGTCGTACGCTAACCTCAGCTACGAGACAGCCATCGCTTTTGATGCAGTAACACTCAGTGCATACAAGGGACAGAAGCTCACCTCCGTAGGCTTCTATCCGATGGAGGCTCAGGGCGGTTGGACAATCAATCTCTACACTCGTGATGCAGCCGGCAAGCTTCAGAAGTTCTACACACAGCCCGTCACGCAACAGTTGAACTATGGCGAGCGCAATGTCGTTACGCTCACAACACCGCAGGACGTGCCGGCAAACGAACTGCTCGTGTCTGTAGAGGTGGCTGTGACAACAGCATCGAAGCGCATCTCGGCTCTCGACAATGTTCATGCAGTGAGGGGTAAGTCTGACTTGCTGCGCGTTACTACCGACGACGACTTTGAATCGATTGGCGACATCATGGAGGCAGAAAACGTTCTCTATGCTGCTTCATGGGCTATTGATGCTACGGTAGCACCAGCGGGTGCCGACCTCACGAAAGACAATGTAGCAAGCTATAATATATATGTAGACGGCAAGAAGGTCGGTTCGTCTGACGCGAAGACATTCACCGTTGCTTCGGTGGAGAAGGGTACACATGCGCTTGGTGTGAGTGCAGTGTATGCTAACAGCGTTGAGTCGGAGCAGACCATCGTTCAGCTCGATGTGACACCCGACGACAGTCAGCTTCAGGCTGTAAGTGGAGTGGAAGTAGCTCCTGTTTCGGCTTCGGCTATAAAGGCTACATGGCAGCAGCCACTCGACCGTGATGTTGTTAAAGTGCAGTATTGCTCAGGTTCGCCATCAAGCCAGAGCGTCACCGCACCTGCCGACAACAACTACGGCTTGATGGTTGGCGCTGTATATCCTTCGAAGACATTCCGTGGACGCACAGGCTACGTGATGAAGAAGGCGCGTTTCTATCCGCTTACAGATGCAACATACACCATATACGTGTATAAGGATGACGAGATAATCAACGAGACAGCAGTGGAGGACTACACTGTGGGTAAGTGGAACGAAGTGGAACTTTCAGCACCTATCGTGGTAGAGAACGGAGCTTCTTATCGCTTGGCTGTCGACTGCTACGATGTTGTGCCGAACAAGCCTGCTATCGCTTTGGATAGCAATGCGCCGATGGAAGGCTACTCGGATATCTATACGCTTGATGGCGAGTCGTGGAGTTCGATCACATCTACTGGTGTCTCTGCCAACTGGATGATTGGTCTTGTACTCGAGACTGCGCAGCCTAAAGTACTGCCTATCGATGGTTACGATGTCTATATCGACAATGCGAAGAAGAATACAGAGAAAGTGACTGAGACAACATTCACTCACGACTTCGGAACTGATGACAAGCAGCAGCACACCATCCGCGTTGACGTTTACTATACAGTGAAGTCGAAGAGCGTGAAAGGTGGCGTGACCAAGTTCCTCATCGCAGTTGCTGGCATCAACGAGAACACTGTAGGACGTATCGAAATGCGCCAGGGTGAGAACGAACTCACCGTGACTGGCGAGAACGTAGAGTCGGTGGAACTCGTGTCTGCTGCTGGAGCAGTAGTGGCAAAGGCAAAGGGCGACACCGTTTCGCTCAACGGCGTGCCTGCAGGCATGTATGTGGTGAAGGCTGTTGTGGCGGGTGAGACCGTGACACGCAAGGTTATGCTCACTAAGTAGTAAAAATAGTACTCACTGAATAATTGTTTTTAAGCAGTTTAATCACTATTTTCGTACACTTATGCTATAATTGAAGACGTTTGTGTCCATATCGACAAAAGTGGGGTTGTGTATTGCGTAATTTATGATTAATTTTGCATCGACAACAATAGAGTTAAACTTAGATTTGACCAACACAAACTCTTCTATATATATAAACAAAAAGAACGCTGGCAAGTAATGTCTTGTCAGCGTTCTTTTATACTTTTAAGATAAGCGATGTGTGTTGTAACGTATTGTTTGTCAGCGTGTTTTTAATCTTTGGTACGTTGGTTTATCTCCTTTCTTTTAACAAGTCGCGAATCTCTGTGAGCAGCAATTCTTCCTTGGTTGGCTTCGGTTCTTCAGGTGTGGGTTCTGGCTTAATATCCTCTTCCTTCTTCTTTAGGTTTGCCAGTTTGTTTATGCCCTTAACGAGGAGGAACACGCAGAAGGCGATGATGGTGAAGTCGATGATGGTTTGTATGAATGCGCCGTAATTGATGGTAGCAGGTTTCATCGTTTCCATGCCGAGATCTACTGCAGGCAGCTCAAACTTCAAGTCGCTGAAGTTGACACCACCGATGAGCCATCCGATAGGAGGCATGATGATATCATTAACGATAGAAGTAACAATCTTTCCGAATGCACCGCCGATAATCACACCGACAGCCATATCGACAGCATTACCCTTTACGGCGAATGCCTTGAACTCATTTAGTATTTTTCCCATAGTTTCTGTTTGTTAATTGTTTAATTCCTAATGTCCGATTGTATGTTTCTTGTTTCTAACTATCTTATTTTGCAAAGTGTATATAGCAAACTGCGCTTATTATATATAATGTATATAGCCCAGTGAAATTATATAGCGATTTTTTAAATAATTTAATACCTCTATTGGCTGCAAAATTAGAAAATAATTATTAACTTTGCGCTCGATAAAGAAAAAAATGCTCAAAAGTATTGCTTTTTGAATGTTTAAGTTCATTGGCAAGTACTGTGGAGCTTGAAAGTAAGATTTATTTTCAACCATTAATTAAAATATTAAAAAATGACAAAAGTTGCTATTAACGGCTTCGGCCGTATCGGTCGTCTGGCTTTCCGTCAGATGTTTGAGGCAGAGGGTTATGAGGTGGTTGCTATCAACGACCTTACATCTCCAAAAATGTTGGCTCACCTTCTTAAGTATGATACAGCTCAGGGTGGCTTCGCTGGCAAGTTCGGTGAGGGCAAGCACACTGTAGAGGCAACAGACAACTCTATCATCGTTGATGGTAAGGAAATCACTATCTATGCTAAGCCAAACGCTGCTGAGCTTCCTTGGGGCGAGCTTGGTGTTGACGTAGTACTCGAGTGCACAGGTTTCTACACATCAAAGGAGAAGGCTTCTGCTCACATCGCAGCAGGTGCTAAGAAGGTTGTTATCTCTGCTCCTGCTGGTAACGATCTCCCAACTATCGTTTACAACACAAACCACAAGACTTTGACTCCAGCCGACACAGTTATTTCTGCAGCTTCTTGTACAACTAACTGCTTGGCTCCTATGGCTTACGCTTTGAACAAGTATGCAGCTATCCAGTCAGGTATCATGTCTACTATCCACGCTTACACAGGTGACCAGATGATTCTCGATGGTCCTCAGCGCAAGGGCGACCTCCGTCGTTCACGTGCAGGTGCTCAGAACATCGTTCCTAACTCTACTGGTGCTGCTAAGGCTATCGGTTTGGTTATCCCTGAGTTGAATGGTAAGTTGATCGGTTCTGCACAGCGTGTTCCAACTCCAACAGGTTCTACAACTATCCTCGTTGCTGTTGTTAAGGGTAAGGACGTAACTGTAGAGGGTATCAACGCTGCTATGAAGGCTGCTTCTAACGAGAGCTTCGGTTACAACGATGAGCAGATTGTTTCTTCTGATATCATCGGTATGCGTTTCGGTTCACTCTTCGATGCTACTCAGACAATGGTTAGCAAGATCGACGAGGATACATATCAGGTACAGGTAGTTTCTTGGTACGACAATGAGAACTCTTATACTTCTCAGATGGTTCGTACTATCAAGTACCTCGCTGAGTTGAAATAATTCGTTGACTCGATTTACGACAACATATATAAGCCTGGCATTGTAAAATGCCAGGCTTTTTGTATCAATACCCCTCCTGAAACCTCATTTATGAGTTTCTAACTCCATTTCTTCTATTTCTTTTTTTAGCGGTATCAGAAACTTTTTGTAACTTTGCCAGCATGAAACAAACGATGATAACGATATTGGGTCCTACGGCAAGCGGAAAGACTGCTGTGGCAGCAGCACTCGCATTGCGCACTGAGGGCGAGATAATCAGTGCCGACTCGCGCCAGGTGTACCGCCGCATGGATATAGGTACGGGTAAGGACCTTGCCGACTACGTGGTAGACGGCACACCGATACCGTATCATCTTATCGACATAGCCGAACCAGGCACAAAGTACAATCTGTTCCAGTATCAGCAGGACTTCCACGTGGCATACGACGACATCCGTAGCCGAGGCAAGCAGCCGATACTCTGCGGAGGCACGGGGCTATACATTGAAGCCGTGTTGAGCGGTTATCAACTCTCACCAGTGCCGCAGAATCAAGCGTTGCGCGAAGCACTTGTCGACAAATCGCTTGCAGAGTTGACGGCAATGCTCGTAGAGCTGAAGCACAAGAGTGGCTCGACGATGCACAATCAGACCGACGTCGACACTGCCCAGCGCGCCATACGCGCCATCGAGATAGAGACATACAATCTGGAAAACCCTACACCCGAACGGCAGTTGCCGCCAGTCGACTCGCTCATCGTGGGCATAAACATCGACCGCGACCTACGCCGCGAGAAGATAACGCGTCGCCTCAAAGCACGTCTCGACGAAGGCATGGCTGATGAGATACGTGCGCTGATAGACGAGGGCATCGACCCCGAAGACCTTATATATTATGGTTTAGAGTATAAATATATCACAGAATATGTCGTGGGCAGACTCTCTTACGAGGAGATGTTCCGACAATTAGAGATAGCCATACATCAGTTTGCGAAGCGACAGATGACGTGGTTCCGCGGAATGGAACGTCGCGGATACACCATACATTGGATTGATGCAACGCTGCCGATGGAGCAGAAGGTGGAGCAGATATTAAAATTACAAACGATATGATTAACGACGACCGTTGGGGCATACTCTACTGCCCGAAACATGAGACATTCAACTCCGGCAAACGCTGGGAGAAGATTGAGCGATGCCTGAAGGCAAACGGCATCGAGTACGACTACTTGCAGAGCGAAAACTCGGCAAGTGTGGAGCGTTTGGTGAAGATGATGATCAATAACGGCTACAAGACAATCGTCATCGTGGGTGGCGACTCGGCTCTTAACGATGCCGTCAACTGTCTGATGCTCACCGAGAAACGCATACGCGACAATATAGCACTCGGCGTGATACCCAACGGACTGATGAACGACTTCGCCCACTTCTGGGGATTTCGCGAGAGCGATTACGAGCAGACAATCAAGTGGCTCAAACAGCGTCGCGTGCGCAAGATTGACCTTGGCTGCATACGCTATACCAACAAGCATGGTGAGGCATGTCGTCGCTATTTCCTCAACTGTATCAATATCGGACTCATTGCCGCAATAATGAACCTGCGCCGACAGACACGCCATTACTTCGGTTCGCGTACACTCTCATTCATTTTCTCGTTCATACTCATGATATTCCAGCGTCTGGAGTACAAGATGCACTTGAAGATAAACTCCGACACCGTGAAGCGCAACGTGATGACCGTATGCATAGGCAATGCCCCCGGATACGGACAGACACCGAACGCCGTGCCGTACAACGGACTACTCGATGTGAGCGTGGTTTATCACCCCGGCATGACGCAGCTCATTGAAGGTTTCTATCTCTTCGTGCGCGGAAAGTTCCTCAATCATCGCAGCGTTCATCCGTTCCGTACACGCAAGGTCGACGTGCTTGAGGCACATAAAGCACTCGTGGGTATCGATGGCAGACTGATGAAAACCCCCGTCGGACCATTCTCCGTGAGTGTGGAGCAGGAGGTTATCAACTTCTTAATACCCGAGTAAATACAAACGTTTTCACAGTTAAATCCTCACATTTTGCTGACAATAGGGCAAAATGTGAGGTTTTTTTTAAATAGTTAATGTTTTATTTTGTGCATAAACATATTTTTACTACCTTTGGTTTCGTAAGGTAGCAATGCCTTTTTTGAAAGACTACTACACTTATTATAGCTAACTAATAATGAACCTTAATCATAAATCTATGAGTTATTTGAGATTCGAAAAAGCTCTGATGACAAACCTCGAAGAGTCGGTGCCACGTGAGTTGTTGCGTACAAATCGTTCGGGAGCATACTCTTGCTCTACCATTGTCGATTGTAATACGCGCAAATATCACGGCTTGCTCGTCGTACCCGTACCGGAACTTGACGACGAGAACCACGTGCTCCTCTCGTCACTCGACCCCACGGTTATACAGCATGGTGCTGAGTTCAACCTCGGTTTGCACAAGTATCAGGGCAACAACTACAGTCCGAAAGGTCACAAATATATACGCGAGTTCGATTGTGACAAAGTGCCGACAACACTCTACCGCGTAGGTGGTGTTGTTCTTAAGAAAGAAGTGGTGTTCCAGCACTACGAAGACCGCATCCTTATTCGTTACACCCTTGTTGATGCACATTCTGCAACGACACTCCGTTTCCGTCCGTTCCTTGCTTTCCGTAGCGTGCGCCAGTTTACGCACGAGAATTCAGTGGCTTCACGCGAGTACACAGAAGTAACAAACGGCATCAAGACCCGTATGTACGCAGGCTACCCCGAGCTTTACATGCAGTTCAGTAAGAAGGTGGAATTCGTCTTCCAGCCCGATTGGTATCGCGGCGTTGAATATCCGAAGGAGCAGGAGCGTGGCTACGCTTCTAACGAGGATCTCTACGTACCAGGCTACTTCGAGATGGATATCAAGAAGGGCGAGAGCATCGTGTTCTCGGCATCTACATCAGCTTGCAAGACAACCGGTCTGAAGAAACTCTTCCAGGATGAAGTGGACGAGCGTTCACCACGCGACAACTTCTTCCACTGCCTCGTGAATGCCGCACACCAGTTCCACAACCGCACAAAGAAGGACGAGCGTTACATCCTCGCCGGCTATCCTTGGTTCAAGTGTCGTGCACGCGATACGTTTATTGCCCTGCCCGGTCTCACGCTCTCAATCGAGGAGGAAGACTATTTCGAACTCGTGATGGAAACAGCCATGCGCGGACTCTACGAGTTTATGGCAGGCAAGCCACTCACAGCAAAGATTTATGAGATAGACCAACCTGACGTACTGCTTTGGTGCGTATGGGCAGTGCAGCAGTATGCTAAGCACGCAGGTCGAGAGAAATGCAACCGCAAGTATGGTAAGCTGCTCTATGACATCTTACATTATATTATAGACAACCGCCACCCGAACCTCAAGCTCTGTGAGAACGGACTCCTTTACTCGGAAGGCAAGGACAAGGCAGTGACATGGATGAACTCTACAGCAGGCGGACGCCCCGTCGTACCGCGCACAGGCTACATCGTAGAGTTCAACGCTCTGTGGTACAACGCGCTGAAGTTCTGCGCTTCTATGGCAGCCGACTATGGCGATGCAACAGAGGCAGCCGACTTCGAGCGGTATGCAACACTCTGCGGTAAGTCGTTTGTAGAAACCTTCGTCAACGAATACGGCTACCTCTTCGATTATGTAGAGCCGAAGGATAACCCCGACTGGAGCGTTCGTCCGAACATGATATTCGCCGTAGCGCTCGACTACTCGCCACTCACACCAGCACAGCAGAAAGCAGTACTCGACGTATGCACCCGCGAACTCCTCACACCGAAGGGCTTGCGCTCGCTCTCGCCGAAGAGCGGTGGCTACAACCCGATGTACGTCGGCCCGCAGACACAGCGCGACTACGCTTACCATCAGGGCACAGCGTGGCCTTGGCTCGGCGGCTTCTATATGGAGGCATGTCTGAAGATATACAAGCGCACACGCCTCTCGTTCATCGAGCGTCAGATGGTGGGCTACGAAGACGAGATGACGAGCCACTGCCTCGGCACCATCCCCGAACTCTTCGACGGCAACCCACCATTCCACGGACGTGGTGCTATCTCGTTCGCTATCAACGTGGCAGAGATACTGCGCACGCTCGAACTCTTGGAAAAATATAAATATTAAAATAGGAGGATAAGTATATATGAAAGTATTAATGTTCGGATGGGAGTATCCTCCTCACGTATTTGGTGGACTCGCTACCGCTAACTTCGGAATTTCTCAGGGTCTGCACGCTCAGGGCGATGTCGAGACAGTGCTCTGTCTGCCGCATCCGTTCGGCGACGAGGATCGCAGTGCCTGCCGTATTGTGGCTATGAACTGCGTGCCAATCGCTTGGCGCGATGTCAACTACGACTACGTCAAGGAACGTGTTGGCAACATCATGGATCCAGATTATTACTATCGTCTGCGCGACCATATCTATGCCGACTTCAACTATATGCACGTCAACGACCTTGGCTGCATGGAGTTCGCCGGCGGTTATCCGTCTAACCTGCACGAGGAGATCAACAACTACTCAATCATAGCAGGCGTAGTGGCTCGCACGGAGGATTTCGACATCATTCATGCTCACGACTGGCTCACCTATCCAGCCGGCATCAACGCTAAGCACGTAAGCGGCAAACCGCTCTGCATACACGTTCACGCTACCGACTTCGACCGCTCACGTGGTAAGGTGAACCCCACGGTTTACGCCATCGAGAAGGACGGCATGGACAACGCCGACTGCATCATGTGCGTGTCGGAACTCACACGTCAGACCGTTATCCATCAGTATCATCAGGATCCGCGCAAGTGCTTCACAATGCACAACGCCGTTTACCCACTGCGTCAGGAGTTGCAGGACATCCCGCGCCCAGACCATACAGGTAAGGAGAAGGTCGTAACCTTCCTCGGACGTATCACAATGCAGAAGGGTCCAGAGTACTTCGTTGAGGCTGCCAACATGGTGCTGCAGCGTACACGCAATGTGCGCTTCTGCATGGCAGGCAGTGGCGATATGATGGACGCAATGATTTATCTCGCTGCCGAGCGTGGCATCGCCGACCGTTTCCACTTCCCGGGCTTCATGCGTGGAAAGCAAGTGTACGAGTGTCTGAAGGATTCGGACGTTTACGTCATGCCGTCAGTTTCTGAACCGTTCGGTATCTCGCCGCTTGAAGCAATGCAGTGCGGCACGCCGACAATCATCTCTAAACAGTCGGGTTGTGCCGAAATCCTCGACAACTGTATAAAGGTTGACTACTGGGATATCCACGCACTTGCCGACGCTATCTACTCAATATGTAGCAACGAGTCGCTCTTCACCTACCTCAAAGAGGAAGGCAAGCGCGAAGTCGACCAGATTACATGGGAAAAGGTGGGCGCACGCATAAAGAACCTCTACGAGCGCGTCCTCGCTGGCGACATCTAAGCCAAAGGCATATACACAACGAGTAAATCACAATACAATAATCTTAAAAGCAAACAATAATGAAAACGATTTGTTTATATTTCGAGATACATCAGAACATACAGCTGAAGCGCTATCGTTTCTTTGATATCGGCACCGACCACTATTACTATGACGACTATGAGGACGAGCGTCTCATCACTGATGTGGCTAACCGCTCGTATATGCCAGCTCTTGAGGCTTTGGGCGAAATGCTGAAGGAGCATCCTGGCTTCTTCAAGGTTGCTTTCTCACTCTCAGGCGTGGGCATGGAGCAGCTGGAGATACACGCTCCGCAGGTGCTTGAGAAACTTCAGGAACTCAACCAAACAGGTTGCGTAGAGTTCCTCGCAGAGCCTTACTCACACGGTCTTGCTTCGCTCGCCAACGAAGAGAGCTTCGCTAAGGAAGTGAAGCGCCAGTGTCAGAAGATGAAGGAGTACTTCGGCAAAGAGCCTAAGGTGCTTCGCAACTCTTCGCTCATCTACAGCGATGACATCGGTGCTCAGGCAGCACAGATGGGCTTCAAAGGTATGCTCACAGAAGGCGCACGCCACGTCCTCGGTTGGAAGTCGCCGCACTATGTCTACAACTGTGCGCTCGCTCCTAACCTCAAGCTCTTGTTGCGCGACGTGAACCTCAGTGACGACATCTCTCTGCGCTTTAGCAATGTCGACTGGGAGGGCTATCCACTCTTCGCCGACAACTACGTTGATCGCATTGCCAACTTCCCAGGCGAGGAGCACGTAGTGAATATCTTCATGGAGCTTTCTGCTCTCGGTGTGGCTCAGCCGTTGTCGAGCAACATCCTCGACTTCATCAAGGCTCTGCCCGAATGCGCTAAGCAGCGCGGTCTCACATTCTCTACACCGAGCGAGATCTGCGACACAATGCCAAGCGTAGGCGCACTCGATGTGCCCGACACACTCTCTTGGACTGATGAGGAGCGCGACGTGAGCTCTTGGCTCGGCAACCCGATGCAGCGTGAGGCTTTCAACAAGCTCTATAGCGTAGCCGACCGCGTGCGCATCGCCGACGACCCACGTATCAATCAGGACTGGGACTATCTGCAGGCTTCTAACAACTTCCGTCAGATGACTACAAAGCCGTCGCAGGTAGGCATAGACCGTGGCATCTATGCATCGCCGTTCGACGCATTCACCAACTATATGAACATCCTCGGCGACTTCATCGCTCGCGTTAATTCGCTCTATCCTGAGTCTGTTGACAACGACGAGCTTGCTTCGCTCCTCACCACCATCAAGAATCAGGACGAGGAGATTGAGATGAAGAACAAGGAGATTACTCGTCTGCAGACCAAGATTGAGAAGATTGAGGCTGCTGAGGAGAAGCTCCGCGCTAAGCTTGAGAAGACAAAAGCTCCGAAGACAGAGACTGCTCCTAAAGCAAAGAAGCCTGCTGCAAAGAAGCCTAAGTCTGCTGAAGTGAAGGAGGAGGCTAAGGAAACTGAGCCAAAGAAGGCTTAGCAATTAGCAATTCCGAACCTATAGAATTAGAAAGATATTAAGGTTCTTGTACAATAAATATTGGTTATAAAGGTTTAAATGCTCTACTGCGTGATGCAGTGGAGCATTTTTGCTTTTATGTATTTTGTATTTCTCTCTTTTGCATTGTTTCATGCTAATATCAAATACGTGACAAAATCGGCAGCAAGTTATCTGAGTTTTTCTACCTGTGGCACACTGATTATCCCTCTGCTGAAGTGTAGCACTCCGTCGGCTTGCATGGCGTTGAGTGCTTCTGATACATTGAGACGACTTGTGCCGAGTTCTTGCGCCAGGCGAGTCATCTTTATACGTATCACTTTAGAACCGATAGGCGAGAGGCAGCGTAGTTTGAGGAACGTGGCGATGCGTGCCCGTATCTTAGTAGGCATTGGATGCCAAAGCTTGCGCTCTGCTTTCTGCGCCATTGCTGACACGATGTTAAGCATATTGATACGGAAAATGATAAACTCGTCGGAGATATGCATAAGGTCGCTCTGGCATATCTCCACAGTGTCGCTTTCGTCTACAGATGTGAACGTGCGTGTGTAGTGTGGCGAGAGTCCCATGAAGTGCTCTATTTGTAGGATGCATGGAGCCTTGATGTGTTCTTCTATCGAGTAGCTGTGGTCATCGGCATGAGCCACAACCTTCACATCGCCACTCAATAGAATGGCGATGTTGTTGCATTTCTCTCCCTCCTTCTTGATTATTTCGTTCTTGCCGAACTTCTTGAAGCTGAACTTCGTCTGACCGATAATCTGCATGAGGTTGTCGCTTGTGAGACCCTGGAACAATGGTATCTCGCGAAGCTTGTCGTAGAGGTTGAGCATTTACTTCAGAATCTTGTCCTCCATAGATGGCGAATACCATACCTGTAGGTTGCCCTTGTCGTCGCTATATATGAGATATGCCATCAGTTCGGGGTGCTCTGCGAGCACTTTCTGTGCTTTCTCCATACCCATCACCATGAATGCGGTAGCATAGGCATCGGCTTCCGCGCAGTGCTTGGCGAGCACTGTTGCGGAGAGGATGCTATGTTGCACGGGGTAGCCCGTAGCAGGGTCGATTGTGTGAGCGTACTTCTTGCCACCACGATAGTAGAAGTTGCGGTAGTTGCCGCTGGTAGCCATAGCGCGATCCTTCACGTTAAGTACGGTCTGCAGCTCGTTGTTCACGTTCAGTGAGTCGTCCGACGGCTTTGTCACGCCAATCTTCCACGGCAGACGCTTCTCGCTGATACCGTGCGTAACCACCTCGCCGCCAATCTCCACCATGTAGTTCTTTATGCCGCGCTTCTCAAGCAGATGCGCTACCACGTCGCAGCCGTAGCCCTTGGCGATAGCACTGCAGTCGAGCATCACGCGTGGGTCGGTCTTCTGTATGCGGTGGTTCACGAGCTTCACCTTGTTATATCCAACGATGGCACGCAGCGAGTCGACCATGTGCTTCGTCGGTGGGTTGCCCGTCTTGAAGCCGAACCCCCATGCGTTCACGAGCGGAGCCACGGTGATGTCGAATGCTCCGTCGGTCTTGTCAGAGATGCTCTCTGCCAGGTTGAACACGCTCTCGAACATATCGTTCGTCTCCACGTCCTCTCCGCGGTTGATGTGCGAGATGATTGATTCCTTGTTGAACATCGACAAAGCGTCGTCTACCTTCTGTAGTTCGGCGAGGATGTCTGCCTGTATAGACGAGTCGTTTTGATAAGTGATGTGATAGAACGTACCGAATATCTGTCCCTTATCGTGCTGATAAGGCATACTGCGCTGCTGGCGCACTATATAGACTGTTCCGATAATGAGGAACAGGAGGAATGGCAAGCGCCATAGAAGTCTTTTGTTTGTCATAATTATATCTCAAAAATGATGTTGAACGTTCCACCCAAACGGCTTCTGCCTTGTTTTCCGTAGCCCGGAACATACCAAGTGTTGCCAATCTCGCCGTCGTTGTGTGCTATGCGTCTGCGGTAGCGCACCGACCAACCCAATCGGAACGGACCTGCAATCTTTGCATCGACACCGAACACTGCCTCCATCCAATGATAGTTGGCTTTCATGCCCTTCACGTTGTATGTGATATCGTCGCCCCATACGGGGTCTTTCAATCCGTTGCCCGACACGTCAAACTTGTAGTAAGTCATAGCGTAGCGTGCGCCGGCATAGACGCGGTAAGCGTCGTGCTTGTTCTTTGCGATGTTGAAGTCTGCACCCACACGCCAGTAGGGAGCCGATGTCTTGTATCTGAGGTTTGTTGTAGGGTTGTCAGCGTCGGCTGTGCCATAGCCTAACTCGAACACGGGGAAGTAGCGATCCTTAAGGTTGATGCGCAGCGCAGCCTCATACTGTCCGTAGTCGCTGAACGCCAGTTGCGTCAGTCCCACCACGTCAGCCGACACCGCCACACCTCGGAAGAACGCCACCGAGTCTTTCTCCGCCTTCGCTGATTTCTCCGCAATGGCTTCTTTCCTGCTCTGAGCCGATACAGTCGTCACTGCAATCAGCAGCAGACTAATTGCTATGACCCTTGAAACGAATGAGGAAGTGCGCTTTACCGTCATTATATGTTACCTTATTATAATTTATCGTTATGTTTTCTATCGCCTCAGTGGTGAACTTCACGTCCGTGATGGTGTGGAAGAACTGCGGATTGCAGTCGACCGACTCGAAGTGTGGGTTGTTCTCTTTCTCTACCCACACCGTGTCCGTTGTGCTCACTTCGCTATCCTTCTGCTTTATCGTGAAGACATACACGTCCGTTGTGCGCTGATAGCTCATCGGCAGTGCGATGCTGTCGAAGTCGGCGAGTCGGTTGATGATGACAGTGTCGTTGTCCTTGTAGTCTATAGAGCGTGGCACGGCTACGGTCAGCGTGTCTTCCATCTTTGTTATGTCGCCGTCGAGTCGGAACGTGGCGTACACGCGATTGTTCAGCGGACAGTCTATCGACGAGCACGCAGCCAGCATGAACAGTGCCACCATTGCTATGGCTGTTGATATAGTTGATGTTCGCATTTGTTGTTTATGAGTTTGTCTTATTTCTCGCAGCGCAGTGTCTTCTCTATCTGATAGTCGTTGCGGTTCTGCGACGAGCGACTAACGAGGTCGCCGATGAAGCCTGCGAGGAAAAACTGTGTGCCGATCATCATCACGGTGAGCGCAATGAAGAAGTAGGGCGAGTCGGTGATGAGTCGCTGTGGGATGCCGTGAGCTAAGCACCATAGCTTGTCTACGCCCAACGCAACCACCGAGAGGAAGCCGATGAAGAACATCAGCGTGCCGAGGAAGCCGAACACGTGCATCGGTTTCCTGCCGAAGCTCGAAAGGAACCACAGCGTGATAAGGTCGAGATAACCGTTGAAGAAGCGGTTCCAACCCATAAACTTCGACTTGCCGAACTTGCGTGCCTGATGGTGCACCGGCTTTTCTCCGATCTTGTCGAAGCCTGCGTTCTTAGCCAAGTAGGGTATGTAGCGGTGCATCTCGCCGTACACTTCGATGTTCTTCACTACGTCCTTGCGGTAAGCCTTCAGTCCGCAGTTGAAGTCGTGCAGATTGTGTATGCCGCTCACCTTGCGTGCCGTAGCGTTGAAGAGTTTCGTAGGTATAGTCTTCGAGAGCGGGTCGCCCTGCTTGCGGTTCTGTTTGTATCCGCTCACGAGGTCGTAGCCCTCGTCCACAATCATGTGATAGAGTGCAGGTATCTCGTCGGGCGAGTCCTGCAGGTCGGCATCCATAGTGATTACTACGTCGCCTTCTGCTTCCTTAAATCCGCAGAAGAGTGCCGGACTCTTGCCGTAGTTGCGACGGAATTTGATGCCTTTCACTGCTGGTGACTTCTGCGAGAGGCTTTCGATGACGTTCCACGAGTTGTCGGTAGAGCCATCGTTTACGAAGATTACTTCGTATGTGAAGTTGTTTGCCTTCATCACGCGTTCTATCCACGCGTAGAGTTCGGGGAGCGACTCCTCCTCGTTGAACAAAGGAACTACTACTGTTATATCCATATTGTGTTGAGATGTTGTTATGTTGAGGTGTTGAGGTGTTGTGATGGTGTTGTGTTGAGATGGTGAGATTTGTTTATCTAACCAACTGACTATTCAACTATCCAACAATCTTACAACCTAATTAACTATTTATCTAATATCTGTTTCTTTTTCCGATAAGTGCAATCGGCAGACTAATAATCGCACCGACGAAGAGGTTTTGCATCATAAACATGAATGCCCATTGTACGGGTGTGATCATCGTTATGAGGTCCATGCTGCTCTTGATCTCTTCTTTCGACACGCCGTTCTGTTCGTAGACGGGTGCTACTTGCTTCATCGTTGTAGTGATGAGCTCGGCAAATGCGCCATTGTCCAAGAACTGGAAGTAAGCGTACTGCACGAGTGCGAACACTAATGAGGCGTAGATGAACACGTAGAGCGAGTAGGCGTAAGCGCGGCGGAACGATATCACGCCGTAGAGAGCTTGCGTGCGGAATGCAGCAAGACGCTTGCCTACGAGAAACGGCGTAGCCAATGCTAAGATGTTGCCGATGAGTCCGGCGTTTAGCATCATTATACATGCGAAGCTTGCTGCCCACAACAATGCGAGCAGCAAGGCATCTTGGCGTGCGAACGCCTTTAGTTGTACAAGGTGTGCTACGTTTATCATTAGCGCATCACTTTAAATGTGTTATTACCCTGCTTTACGATGAACACGCCGTGCTGTGCATCGCCCGCAACCACTCTGCCGCTGAGGTCGTACACGGTGTAGGGCAGGGTAGGGCTGAATTTGCCCTGCGTGCCCGCAGTTACGTTGCCGATAGCTGTGGTCGCCTGACCCTTCACACCGATTATAGCCATGTCGCGCACCTGCCATGTTGGAGCCTCGCTTGTGGTGCTTGTGTAGTGGAACACGATGTTAATCTTCTTGCCAGCCCATGCGCTGAGGTCTATGTCGCCCGAGTTAATGAAAGTCCAATCTGCGCCTTTGGGCCATGCGAAGCCTTCGAGCTTTGTCGTCTTGCCCTCGCAGCGCACCTCCACGCTGAGTTTCTCGCTCGGTTTCTTCGCGTAGTTCACGGCGTGACTGAATGTCATTGTTGCCGATTTATATTCGCTGAGGTCAATCTCGGGTGTGACAACCGAGCTCTCTGCTGCAAATTTCGTTGCGTATGTGTTTGTTCCTTCCTTCATGGCACCCGTACCTTTCCAACCATATGATTTTGTGAGTTCCCATACCTCTACGCCCTCTTTCGGATAGAGCGGAGTTTCGATGGTGCATCCGCCATCAGATGTCTTGAAGTTTGCCAGATATATACACATTCTGCTTTCGTCGCCCATCTCCACCTTTGTTGTTACGGTCTTAGCAGGGTCGAACTCGTAGCTGATGCTGTCGCCCCAGATATACTCCATGAGGTTAGGAAAGTCGATGAACGGGTTGCGGTTGCCCTGGATGCTGTATATAATGTTGTTGCGCTTAGCCTCCAAGTCGCTCACGGGGTCCTGCTTCGCCCACTTGATGTAGAGGTCGGAAGCCCACTTCTGCAGCGTAGGATAGTCGCCCGTTTCGAGCGATTTCAGACCCTCCTTCACCCACTTGTAGTCCTGATAGCACGTAGCCATGTAGAGGTATGCACGAGCGAAGTCGCCCTGCCACTCTGGGTAGGGCTGCCACAGCTTTGTGCCGCTATTGCCTGAGCCAACCTTTATCACGCCGTTGTCGTACGTCGCATTTGTCACCACGCCCATGCCGTAGTTGCTCTTTGTGGTGTTCGCCTTAGCGTCGCTCGGCATGAGGTTGTAGAGGTCTTTGTAAGCCTGGCGTTGCTCACCGCCCCACCAGCTCTTCGGGAACGAGTGCTCGATGTTCATCGATCTGCACGATTCGCCCCATTCGCCGAACTCCACTTTGTTAGGCGAGTAGCGGTCGATGACGTATCCGTTGTCGTTGTCGGTGAGGTAGAAGCCCCACCATGTGGCTGCAATGCCCTTGCCGTAGCTCAACACACGAGCCTCTTTTATGATGTTGTGCACGGCGGTCTTCAGTTCTGCTCCCTTCTTGCCTTTCAGTGCGTCGTAGTAGCCCTCCGGAATTTGTGCAGAGGCTGTGATAGAGACGATGGTAGCGATAAGTATTATCGCCAAGGCTTTAATGTTTGTTCGTTTCATTTGTTTCGATTTGAATGTTTCTTCTTTGTATCAATACTCTGTTAATTCTTATGTAATCGATTGAAAATGAGAGAGTTAATTAACGT